>CAEZUR010000039.1_pt1 | contig 10974 bp, 13 predicted proteins | sample 7264531 | NCBI WGS metagenome assembly CAEZUR01 (sample SAMEA6813835, study PRJEB35770) | uncultured Rhodoluna sp. | biome: Freshwater; feature: Freshwater reservoir; material: water | place: Czech Republic | collected 2016-04-20 | depth 0.5m m | reverse complement strand
TTCGATGCCCTTATTGCGCAAACGCTGGCGCATGTTGCCGCCCATTTTTCCCAGGCCAATCAGACCAATCTTCATGTGGTTTTCCTTTTTCTTTAGAGTCGGTGTGGCTGAAGAACGTAACGGAAATTGTCCGTCTCTTTTTCGTCCTTCGGATTGTGGCTGGAGATCAGAACCGGGCTTGGCTTGTTTGGGTTGCCGTTATTCATAAATGAGATTTTGGTGAATTCGGTGGTCACGCCGGTCAATCCGTCGATTACATAACGAGGACGCAGCTTGATCACCTTGTCGTCGCCGGTCATTTCTATCGGAACAGCTTCCGAGGCCTGTGCAACTTCATTCTCAGACGCCTCGAGAACCAGCTTGCCGCTTAGGAATTCGCATTTCATAGGAACGTCGTTTTCCAAAACCAAGCCAACTCGACGAGTGGAGTCAATTAGGTCCTGGGTGTTCACAATTGCGAAGTCCGGGATATCGGTCTTTGGTAGGTGCTCCTTGATGTCGGGGTAACGACCCTTAATCAGAAGCGACGTGATGGTTCTGTTGTTTGCCTTGAATGCAATTAGGCCGCGAGCTTCGTCATTGTTGATCGATAGGGTTAGCTCACCCTGGTGACCGAAGGTTTTTGCAACTTCGCTGAGGGTTCTAAGTGGAACTACAGAAATATATCCAACCAGGCCTGGCTTTCCAGACCAAGGAACCTCTTTCACAGCCATTCGGTTTCGATCGGTTCCCAGCATTGAGATGGTTTTCTCTTCAACTTCGAAAAGGATTCCATTTAGGGTCATGACGTGATCGTTTTTGGCGACTGCCGGAGTTAGCTGCTGAATCGCCTTGGAGAATTCTTCACCGGAAACGGTGATGCTACTTTCTGGAATTTCGGGAAGGTTTGGATATTCTTCGACCGGCATGGTTAGTAGCGAGAATTTTGAAGCTCCGCAGGTAACCTGCACCTTATTTCCCTCAAGGGAAACTTCAATTGGTGCGTTTGGAAGTTTTGATGTGATTTCAGAAAGAAGGCGGCCCGAAACTAGAACCCTTCCTGGTGCATCAACTTTGGCCACGATTTCTACCTGAGCTGAGACTTCATAATCAAAAACCGACAGTCGCAAGGCGTTGGCATCTGCTTCGATCAGAATGCCGTTAAGAATTGGCATCGGAATGCGCTGCGGCAGAACACGAACTACAAAAGAGACTGCTTCATTGAAAGCGTCGCGGTTGACCTGAAATTTCAAGACAGTGCCTGTTCTTCTAGTTGTTAGTGGAAAGAGCTTGAAAGGTAATTCTGCCACAAATAGCCAAACTGCGGTTCAGCCGGTTTATTTGTAATTTGTTTCCTTTTTAGATATATCTTTAATAATCTTAATAACCCCTGTGGAATATGTGGATAACTCGGTTGCGGCCAATAAATAATTAGGAACTACAACCGTGAAAGTTGTTCACAGATATGTGTATAAGTCTGTGGATAACTTTGTCGCCTGTGGATACTTTTGAAAGAATTCACAAGCCAAACCCGGTTATTCATATGAATCGGCGAGAAGTTAGGTAGTTATCCACAGGTTATCCACAAAAAAGTTTTTGGATATTTTTAAGTTTATTTGTGCTTCGACTTAATGGTGTCGGTCAGATCGGCAACCACGTTGTAAATACTTCTACGTTCACTCATCATCTGGGCAATCTTTTTTGCCGCGTACATCACAGTGGTGTGGTCTCTATTGCCAAAGAGTTGGCCGATCTTAGGAAGAGATAGGTTGGTCTGCTCGCGGCAGATATACATTGCAACCTGGCGAGCAATGGCAATTTGGGAAACCCGAGAGTTGCCAGATAGCTCGTCGACCGTAATTCCGTAGTATGCCGCAACCGAGTTCATGATCTCAACCGGCGTAATCATGGTTTCCGACTCGACTGGGGAACGATCCTTCAAAACAGTCTTAACCAGGTTCATGTCAATCGGGATCCGGCTCAGATTGGCGAAAGCTGTAATTCGAATCAGCGTTCCCTCTAGCTCGCGAACGTTGCTAGAAACTCTCTCAGCTATGTATTCGAAGATCTCATCGTCAACCCGAACCTTGTCGATCTCGGCCTTCTTACGGAGAATCGCAATACGGGTCTCTAGCGCTGGAGCTGAAACCTGGAGCATTAGACCCATTTCGAATCTGGAACGCATGCGGTCTTCAAAGCCGGTTAGCTGATTTGGCGACACATCGCTGGAAATAACCACCTGTTTGTTGTTCCGATAAAGGTTCTCGAAGGTGTGGAAAAAGGTTTCCTGGGTTTGATCCTTACCTTGAAGGAACTGGATGTCGTCGATTAGCAGAATGTCTACCTGGCGATACTCGTCCTGGAATTCGTGGGCCCGGTTGTTAGCAATGGCGTTGATGTAGTGGTTGGTGAACTCTTCGCTGGAGACATAACGAACTTTGTAGGTTGGGTAAAGACTCAAAGCCTCATTGCCGATTGCGTGAAGTAGGTGCGTCTTGCCAAGACCGCTGTTTCCGTGAATGAATAGCGGGTTGTAACCCTGGGCCGGTGCATTGGCCACCGCCCAAGCAGCAGCGCGAGCGAAAGAGTTAGATTCACCGAGAACGAAGCTCTCGAAGGTGTATTTAGGATTCAACCGGGTTTCAAAGCCATTGACCACCGGGCTGTAGTTCTGGCGCTCATTACTTCTAGCCTCGGTAAGAACCTCCGCCGCTGGCGGATCGACAAAAGATGGCTCAATCTCCGGATTGGTGGTGACGCGAAACTGGTAAGTGGTTCCGTCTTCGATGTTTAGGGCCAGAGCCTCTTCGATGTAACCGCGAACTCTTTGGTCGAGCATCGATCTGGCCAGGTCATTTGGCACCTCAAGATAAAGAGTTTCACCGATGATTCCCTTGGCCTCGGCGAGCTCGAGAAATCCGAGCATTGGCGGGGTAATTCGAGGGTCTACTTTTAGGGTTTCAAGGGCAGAGAGCCAGATGCTTTGTGTTTTGACAATGTCGTCCACCGCGAACCCCTTCCTAAAATCGTCAGACCTATAGGTTATCCACAACCTGTCTGCCTGTGCATAACATGTGGATAACTATAAAGAATTTGTGGAAAAATAGTCATTTACCTACAAACCACCAGAGCAATTCTGTGGAATAGGTTTTGATTAAAGCAAATCGAATCGGCGTGTCTTTCGGAATTTTTAGCATTCCTGATGTAGGAGAAAGAAAAAAAATTTACATTTTTCTCTCAAAAACTTGACCAAACACCCCTCGAACCCTTAGGTTTAATAGGTTGCTCTGCTTCGAATCTAGCCGAGCCATAAAATCAACAGTCGGGTTTCCGGCACTAACCAATGATTCGAAAAAGATTTTTGGAGTGATCACCAATGTCAAAGCGTACCTTCCAGCCGAACAACCGTCGTCGTGCAAAGACCCACGGTTTCCGTCTACGTATGTCTACTCGCGCCGGCCGTGCTATCTTGGCAGCCCGTCGTCGTAAGGGTCGCGTCGAGCTTTCGGCGTAACCTAACCAGACGGTGCTCGCAAGCGAGAACCGGATCAGGACCGGGGCGGATCTTCGCCACACCATGAAAACCGGCTCCAAGACATCTGGTCAGGCAACCGTTCTCTACCTACAGCGGGATGAGTCTCTGACTCATGCCCGCTTTGGTTTTATTGTGAGCAAAGCCGTGGCCGGGGCCATAGGTCGAAATCTAATCAAAAGACGACTAAGAGCTATCGCCAAAGAAATACTGGAAAATCACCCAAAAGGATTCAATGCGGTCATTCGCGCAATGCCCGAGGCCAAGGGCTTTGAGTGGAATAGACTTCATCAAGAAGTGTTGAGCAACGTGAATGCGGCGCTCAATAAATGAAGTTAATCACGAGAGTGTTTGAGTTCATCTGGTTGATACCCAGGAATGCAGTAATCGTATTTCTACTGGGATACCGAAAGGTAATCTCACCGCTATACGGCGACGTTTGCAGGTACTACCCAACTTGTTCGGCCTACGGCCTGGCACAGGTTCAGCAACGAGGTGTGTTGTTTGGATCGGTTCTAACAATTTGGAGGATCCTGCGCTGTAATCCTTGGTCGGCCGGGGGCATGGATCCGGTTAAAACCGGCTCTGGCCGATTCAGAGTTTTAGCAAACGGATTTGTTTCACCGAAATAGAAAGTAAGTAGATGCCAGATTTCTTATGGCCCATCAAGTGGGTCGTTGAAGCTCTTTTAGCGATTTTCCACAGCAGCCTAACCTTCCTCGGCTTTGTTGGCTCCGACGGCCTAACCTGGGTCTTGTCGATTGTTTGCATGGTGCTCGTAGTTCGTGCAGCCCTAATTCCACTTTTCGTAAGGCAAATTAAGAGCCAGCGCAACATGGTTTTGGCCCAGCCCGAACTAGCCGCTCTTCAGAAGCGCTACAAGGGCAAGACCGACCAGGAATCTCGCCAGAAGATGGCTCAAGAGCAGATGGCGATCTACAAGCGCACTGGCTCCAACCCAATGAGCTCATGCCTTCCGCTTCTGGTGCAGATGCCGATTTTCACCAGCCTTTTCTTTGTGCTAACTAACGCCCAAGGCGGACACGCTGGTGTCGGGCTTATGGACGTAACCCTGGCTGAGTCTTTTCAGAAAGCCACCTTCTTTGGTGCGTCACTAAAAGACACCTTCATAGGTACCGAGTCCAATGAAGTTAAGATCATGGCAGCCGTGATGATCGTGGTAATGACCGCCACTCAGTTCATTACTCAGAAGCAGATCATCGCCAAAAACCAGAACCCCGCCAACGTTCAGAACACCCAATACATGCAGACTCAGAAAATCATGCTTTGGATTTTCCCTGTCATCTTCGCGATCTCAGGCATCAGCTTCCCACTGGGCGTTATGTTCTACTGGCTAACTTCTAACTTCTGGACCATGGGCCAGCAGTTTGTGGTAATTCGCCGGATGCCTACCGAAGGCTCTAAGGCTTGGCACGATCGCCAGGCTCGTTTAGAGAAGCGTGGCAAGTTGCCAGCCGCCACACCCGAAGCCATTGAAGAAGAAACCCCGCGCCAGCGCAACCAACCGGTTGGCAAGCGCGGCAAGAAGCGTAAGTAAGCAGGAGAACAACCAATGCCTAAAAAAGAAAAAGTAGAAGCAACTGAAGTAGCAGAAGTCGTCGAAGCCGCCGAGGTTTCGGAAGCCACTGACGCTCCAGAGGTAAGCACCAAGGCGCTTGAAGAAGAAGGCGACATTGCCGCCGATTATCTAGAAGAACTTCTAGACATCTTTGACCTAGACGGCGACATCGACATCGACGTGCGTCAGGGACGCGCTTACCTTGAGATCTCTTCCGAACAGGGCGGGAATCTACGCCTGATCTCGGAGCCAGAAACCGTTGAAGCTCTCCAAGAGCTCACCCGCCTAGCGGTTCAGGTGAAGACCACCAGCTTCAGCCGACTAATTCTCGACGTAGGGGGCTCACGCCAGAAGCGCGCCGACGAACTTGCTCGAATTGTGAACAAGGTTATCGAAAAGGTTCGTGAGACCGGCGAAGCCGTTCCAATGAAGCCAATGAGCTCTTACGAGCGCAAAATAGCCCACGATGTTATTGCCGATGCGGGACTCACCTCTGAATCAGAGGGCGAAGGCCGCGACCGACACATTGTCATCAAGCCGGCGTAAGGTTTATTTGAATCAGGCCGGGCACCTGCTCGGCCTTTTTCTTTTGTATGTTTCACGTGAAACATGAAAGATTAGAACCAATGATTGAAGAGACTTTTGAGCCGGAGGCTGAACCGGCGGTCGCAGCACAAATTTTTGGCAGCAGAATCGAGCTTGCTCGCCGCTATGCCGCCGCACTAGTGCGTGATAGCGACCTACTGGGGCTTCTAGGCCCGAGAGAGATGCCTAGGCTCTGGACTCGTCACATTCTGAACTCGGCGGTAGTTGCCGAGTTGGTTGGCCCAGGAAAATCGGTATGCGACATCGGCTCAGGCGCCGGCTTACCGGGGATTCCGATGGCAATTGTGCTTCCAGACACCAATTTCACCCTGATCGAGCCTATGGAACGCCGTTCCGTCTGGTTAATTAGCATCGTTGAAGAACTTGGACTCACCAATGTCGAGGTTCTTCGTGCCCGAGCCGAGGAAGTTGGCGAAGCCTTTGACATCGCTACCGCCAGGGCGTTATCGGCCATGCCGAAGCTTCTTCGGTTGTGCGTGCCTCTAGTGCGCCACGGCGGAGAGATTTTGGCTCTCAAGGGCTCAAAGGCTGCCGAGGAAATCGAAGACGCCAAGCGTTTGCAGAAGAAGTTCGGTATTGCCAGCTTCGACATCGAGCTCGCGGGCTCCGGATTGCTCTCAGAACCTACTTTGGTTGTTCGAACTAAGTTAGTCTGATTTCGGGGAAGTTTTGGAGAGTCAAATGTCGAGTCAAGCGCCTGCCGAGGTAACAGCAGTAACAACTGCGACGGTTGTGCCCGGTTTGGGTTACCCAGCCAACCGCTTGGAAGTCAGCGCGGAACCAACCGGCTGGCAACACAGCATTGAAACCTTCGACGTCACCCATGTTTCACGTGAAACATCTCGATAAATATGAGTGAAATCAACGACACCCCCCTAGCCCAAGAACTGAGCCAAAGCTTTCAGAAGCTGGCCAGGATCGACGCGGCGGTGCTAACTAAACCGGCCAATACCCGAATTTTCACGGTTTCTAACCAAAAGGGCGGTGTTGGCAAGACCACCACCACCGTAAACATCGCCGCGGCGCTGGCCAGCAAGGGCATGCGGGTGCTGGTTCTAGACCTAGATCCTCAGGGAAACGCCTCCACGGCCCTCAACATCCCTCACCACGCCGAAATTCGCAGCCTCTACGAGGTTTTGATGGGCGAGGCCGAACTCGAAGACGTGATTCAGATCAGCTCGGAGCTACCCGGGCTTTACTGCGTTCCAGCCACGATTCACCTAACCGGCGTGGAAATGGAGATGGCTTCGGCCGTTGCCAGAGAACAACGTCTCAAAACCGCCATCGAACGCTATCTCGAGACCACCATGTCTCCGCCCGATTACATTTTTATCGACTGCCCGCCAAGCCTCGGTCTGCTCACCATTAACGCCTGGACCGCCGCTCGAGAGATTTTGGTTCCAATTCAGTGCGAGTACTATGCCCTCGAAGGCGTTGACCAGCTGATGAAATACATCGAATTAGTTCGCCAGCAGTTGAACCCGAAGCTAGAACTGTCAACCGTATTACTCACCATGTATGACGGCCGAACTCGTCTGGCCGAAGATGTGGTCAACTTTGTGCGCGAAAAGTTCCCAACCCTAACTCTAAATTCAGTCATCCCCCGAGCCGTGCGAGTTTCGGAGGCCCCAAGCTTTAACCGAACCGTAATCACTCATGATCGCCGTTCCCCGGGTTCCGTGGCATATCTTGAGGCAGCAATTGAAATAGCAACCAGAGGAGCACAACTTGGCAGATAAGCGCATCGGACTAGGCCGCGGTATTGGCGCACTGATTCCTACTTCGGATAATCCAAATGAAGCACCGATCGACGTATTCTTCCCGGCCGGCGGAAGCATCGGAGAAAACCTGGTGCCCGTGCCAGGCGCTCGCTTCGGTCATCTAGACATCAACTCGATTCGCCCGAATGCCAAGCAGCCGCGCAGCGTTTTCGAACCGGAGGCCTTTACCGAACTGGTTCACTCAATCAAAGAACTTGGTGTTCTTCAGCCGATTGTGGTTCGCTCCATCCCCGGTGAAGCAGGCAAGTACGAGCTGATCATGGGAGAGCGTCGCCTTCGTGCGTCGAAGGAAGCCGGCCTAGCCAAGATTCCGGCAGTAATCCGCGAAACCGCCGACGAGAACATGCTTCGCGACGCGCTTTTGGAGAACCTCCACCGAAGCGACCTGAACCCGCTGGAAGAGGCCAGCGCCTACCAGCAGCTGTTGGAAGATTTCGGTATCACCCAGGAAGAGTTGGCCAACCGCATTGGTCGCTCACGCCCGAAGATCACCAACTCGATTCGCCTTTTGAAACTTCCAGCCGAGGTGCAGCGTAAGGTAGCCGCCGGTGTTCTTAGCGCAGGCCACGCCCGCGCACTTCTCGCAATTGAGGATCCATCCCGTCAGTTGGATCTGGCCAACAAGGTAATTAACGAGGGCCTTTCGGTTCGAAGCCTCGAGGAAATTGTGGCTATTGCCAAGCCTGGCGGGGGCGGCAAAGGCAAGGTTCGCCCAGGCGGCCGCCAGGATATGTTGAAGGGTTTGGCCGAGCAGGTTGGCGATCACCTAAGCACCAAAGTCAAAATATCGATTGGCGCCGGCAAAGGCACGATTGCTATTGAGTTCGGCAGCCTCGAAGACCTAAAGCGCATTGTGAAGGAAATCGGCGTAGACGCCGAATACTAGACCAAAAGTCTAAACTAGCCGCGACCTCGCAAAGCCGATTCGGCCAACGAGGTGTAAACCTCACCGAGTGAATGTCCAGCTGCCAAAACCGCCTGCGGGAGCAGAGAGGTTTCGGTAAGACCAGGTAAAACATTGGCTTCCAAGAACCACGGTGTGCCTTTTTTGTCCACAATCAGGTCTACTCGCGACAAATGGCGCAAACCGAGCGATTCGTGAGCCTGAATTGCCATCTTCGCAGCGCGTTCGGCAACAGCCTTGGTTAGGCGAGCGGGAACGAAGTAATTGGTTTCCCCGGCCGTATAGCGTTCCTGGTAGCCGAATTGACCCGTGGATGACTCGACCTCTACCGCGGGCAGGGCGATTGGCCCCGCGCCTAGGTTGATCACACTGATCGCGAGCTCGGTTCCCTCGACAAATTTCTCGATAATTGCGACATCGCAGTAAACATAGGCGTCGATCATGGCCCTGGAGAGCTGATCCTGCTTGCGAACGATGGTCACACCCTGCGCCGAACCGGATCGAGCCGGTTTCACGACCACCGGAAAGGCCAAAGACGCCGAAATTGCCTTCAAAACGCCCTCGGCATCGAGTTCTCGGAAAGATTCCTTCGGCAGAGTCACCGAATTTGGAGTTTGAATGCCAGCCTTTTCAACCAAAATCTTGGCGATCGACTTATCCCACGACAAACGTGCGGCGGCTGCCGTAGCACCCACAAAAGGAACTCCAGTGAGAGCCAAAATGTCGCGTAGTGCGCCGTCTTCGCCGGTGGCACCGTGCAAACAAGGCCAAATCACGTCTGGCTTATCTTTTTTGATATTCGAAAGCAAATCCGAGTCTGGTTCGCGAATGATTACGCTGGCTCCCTGCTCAATCAGTGCGTCGGCGACTCTGCGGCCAGATTTGAGCGAGACCTCGCGTTCATGAGAAATACCTCCGGCCAGAACCAGAATGCGCAATTTTCCGCTCTGTTTAGGTTTTGGAATCAATTTGCTGCTCCTTTCGTGCCAAAAGTATCGAGAAGTTCGGTTTGACGGTTGATTACTGTGGCCAAACGTTGAATTCCGAGACGAATTCGTTCCGGGGTCGGGTAAGAGTAGCAAACCCGAAGCTTGTTGTGACCGGTGCCATCGCCGTAGAACGCGGTTCCTGGGGTGTAGGCAACCAATTCCTTCACGGCCAGGGGCAGCATTGCCTTTGAATCAACGCCGTCTGGCAAAGTTACCCACAGGTAGAAGCCGCCATCGGGTTCGGTGGTGTGTAATTTCGGCAAAAACTCGTGCATCGCGCCGAGAGCCGCGTCTTTACGCTCGCGATAAACCCCGCGGAAAGTGTCGATTTGCGCCTGCCAATCGCTGTTGGCCAGATATTCGCTAATCATCATCTGGGAGAACGAGCTTGGGCACAAAATTGCCGACTCCTGCGCCAAAACCAGCTTGTCGCGAATGGCCGGGGGAGCCAAAACGTAGCCAACCCGGAAGCCTGGCGCCAAAATCTTGGAGAAAGATCCCAAATAGATGACTCCCTCTTCGTCCATCGACCGAAGAGCATCCGGAACCGGCTTATCGAAGTACAAAAGGCCGTAAGGATTGTCCTCCAGAACCAAAATGTGGTGACGCTTACAGATTTCCAGAATCTTAGGACGACGTTCCTTGGCCAGAGTCACACCGGACGGGTTAGCAAAATTCGGCACCAGATAGAGGAACTTTATGGTTCGCCCGGCTTCTTTGAGGCGATCGATGGCCTCTTCCAACGCTTCCGGGCTCATTCCGTCATGGTCTGTGTAAACGTGCTCAACATGTGCCTGATAGTGGCGGAAAATGCCGAGGGCGCCAACATAACTCGGTCCTTCGGCCAAAACCACGTCGCCTTGGTCGATGAAAAGACCGCTCAACAGCTCCAAGCCATGCTGAGATCCGGTGGTCATCACGATGTCTTCAACCGAGGAACGGATGCCTTCGAGCGCCATAAGTTCACGAACCTGGTCGCGAAGGGTCAAATCGCCCTGACCGCCGCCGTACTGAATAGCGAGAAGACCCTTTTTCTCCATCATGCTCAGGTATGACTTTTCAAGCAGGTCTTTAGGCAGGGCGGCTACATAGGGCATACCGCCGGCTAGGGAAACAACTTCTGGACGGCTAACTACCGCAAAAAGCGCTCGTACCTCGGAAACCGATAACGTGTGGGCGCGTTCAGCGTAAGCTTCCAGCCACGGATCTAGGTTATTGCCAAGGTTTGCACTCATGACAAACAAGCCTAACCGCCAAAAGGGGGCGGTTACTAACTAAATGATGCCTTCGAGGTCAGCTAAAAGGCCTGGCTTTGGCTTAGCGCCGACCATTTCTTTCACAATCTTGCCGTTCTGGAAAACCTTCATCGCAGGAATTCCTGTGATTTGGTATTCGGCGGCTAGGTGCGGCTCTTCGTCGACGTTTACTTTGACGATTTCGATTTTGTCGGCGTACTCAACACCAATTTCATCGAGGATTGGGCCAACCATTCGGCATGGTCCACACCATTCTGCCCAGAAATCAACCAAAACTGGCTTTTCGCTGTTTAGAACCATTTCGGTGAAGTTTGCTGCGGTTGCGATCTTTGACATGATTACTCCTTG
>CAEZUR010000038.1_pt1 | contig 11187 bp, 8 predicted proteins | sample 7264531 | NCBI WGS metagenome assembly CAEZUR01 (sample SAMEA6813835, study PRJEB35770) | uncultured Rhodoluna sp. | biome: Freshwater; feature: Freshwater reservoir; material: water | place: Czech Republic | collected 2016-04-20 | depth 0.5m m | reverse complement strand
TTCGTGGTCAAAATAACTGCAAATGTTTCGGCAAGCCAGCGCAACTGCCATCAAGAGACTCGCTCCGTCGTCTAGTTGATCGGCTCTGGCGCTCAGTTGAATGGAGTCGCTTACCCAGCTTGGGTTGGCCTCGGCAACCCAGAGTTCGCGACAGCCTAGACAAGGCGAAACTCGTGGCACCATGATGGCGGAAACAAAAACCGAATCGATTTTGTATTCGATGGCAAGCCAGGGTGACTGAATGTTTCTATAGCGTGAAGGTGTTACTCGGTGAGTGGCGTTCAAGATTTGCAGTGCGTTCTTGCAGGCTCCCTTTGGGTGATTGAGCACAACATGAGTTTTATCAATTTCGAGAAGTGATCTGGCAGCCGACAATCTTGATATTCCCAGGAGCGCCTTTGGATAACCGAGTTCACCGCCATCTGGTGAGCCAACCGCATCAAAGTCGTCGGTTAGAAAACTTCGAAAACCCAATTCACTTAGCGCCCGCAGCAGGTTTAGGCCGGTTCGATCGAGCACGGGAATCCGAATTACAGTTGCCGCTCGCTTCGATAAAACATCGGCCGGCGATTGGCTGGTTTGAAAACCTAACCTGATCAGTTCGGCAAACCGAACGTCGATGGCACGCCCATCACTCTTAGCTGCCGCTTCCATTAGCAGGCTGGGTCGCAGACGCTCAACAAAATCATTGGTCTCGATTTCGCTGAGCCCAACCGAGCCGCCAACTAGGGAAAGCTGATCTTTGGCAACACCCTCAAAAAGCAATTGGATCAGCCGTTCCTGGGCGTTGCTAACCTGCGTCAGAGTCTGGTCGTGAGCATTCGTTCCGAGCCGAAGTTCATTTTCCCCAACCCAAATTGGAACTTTTGACGGATTGATTTGAATCGGCATTCAAGCATTTTGCTGCAGTTTCAAAACCGGAACAAGTTCTTTTCCACAGGGCGCTATTCCCCTAGTAAATCTCGCAGGTCTTGATCTAACTGGTCTCCACCGCGGCTGATCCGATTGACGAAAGCGTCGACGTTGTCGATGTCTTCTGAGGACGGCAGTAGATCCGGGTGATCCCAGAGTCGATCTCTTTTTTCGACTCCCAATCGTTTCGTTACCTCACGCCAAAATTCGGCGGCTTCACGAGAACGTTTTGGTCTCAGGTCGAGGCCAATCAAAGTTGAGAAGGTTGCTCTAGCCGGTGAAGCATTGGCACGTCGACGAACAACTTCCTCTAGCACTCCGGCACTTGGAAGTAACTTCACCGAGTTTTCGGTAACCACAGTTACCCAGCCTTCGATTAGTGCCAAAAGATTTTCGATAGCCGCCAGGGCAACTAATTGTTCATCACTTCTGGGAGCCAGCAATTCGCCAGATTCCAAGGCCGAACGCAGTGCTTCGGCATTTTCAGGGCTAATTTCCTGAGCCAGCTGGGTCATGGCATCTGGATCGATACTGATTCCTTGGGCGTAGTTGTTGAGCTGTGCAATTATCGAGTCTCGCAACCAGCGACTGTGTCTGAATAACCTGCTGTGGGCAAGTTCCCGAATGCTGAAGAAAATGAGCGCCTGGTCTTGGATTAGAGAATTCTCAATGATCAAAGCGTCAAGATTTTGCGGAACCAGAGCGGCTCTAGATTCCACGTAGAAGGGTAAGCCGATGTCACCGCCGGAGATGACTTCTTGGCTCAACTTTCCCAGCGTTTGACCCAACTGCATGGCAAAAAGTGTGCCTCCGGCCGAGCGCATCAGCCCACGAGCACCTTTGGCTAAGTCGTCTAGTTCGTCAGGCAAATTCTGTTCGAGATTTTCAGATAGTGCTTCGGCAACCCGCTCGGCGATGGGACCCGCGAGCGACTGGAACAGTGGAAGGGCATCGAGAACCCAGAGCTCGCGGCTAACCAGTTTTGGTTCTTGAATCACCGCTCCAAGGTTGGTCGACTGGTCGAGCCAAAGGTCGGCCATAAGTTTCGCTTCACGCAGAGCAGCTTTTTGCTTTTCCGAAACTGCAAAACCACCCTGCCTGGCTGCGGTTAGTGCCTGTTTCTCGGCTAGCGTCCAGTTGACTCCGGCCACGGTTTGACTTTCGCCTTGAACCAAGGCCTTTTGCAACTGTTCCATCATCGCTTTTAGCGCCACCGGATCATTTGGTAAACCGGCAATCTTGGCTAACTCGGCGGGGTCAATCGACGCGTTGCCTTTCATAAGTTCAGAGAGGAACTTGGCGAATTCTTCGGGGTCAATTCCCTCTGGCTGGTTCTCTTCAGTCAACTTAACTCCTCAGCCCTAGGGTAACGCTTCACTAGCCTAGGCTGGTGAAGGTGAAGGTAATCTTGCGCAGACGCCTGGGTTGGGCACTTGTTGCTGCCGCTGTTTTCGGAGTAATTTGGGGTTCCAATCAACAGCTACCGTTTGTGATCGTCGAACCTGGACCGGTTTATAACGTCCTCGACTTTGAAGAGGGCAAAGAAGTCATTGCGGTTGCCCCGACCGTCGATGAAAATAATGCCGGCGTAATTGATGTGCTCACCGTTTACGAGAGCGGCTCACCTGGAAACACACCGTACTTTTGGGAACTTTTTGCGGCATTCCTGTCCGAAGAAAAAGCAATATATCCGCTGGACTTGGCTTATCCAGACGGCACGAATATTTACGATGAAATGAGAGAGTCGACTCAGGCTTTCAAAGATTCTCAGAAGAAGGCTTTGGCAGCAGCGGCAACGATCTTGCCTGCTGGAATGCTAAATACCCACAAGGTTACGTTTGGGCTGACCGATGTGGGTGGGCCATCGGGAGGGCTTGCTTTTACCCTGGGGATCATCGACAAGTTGAGTGAAGGATCGCTAACCGGAGGAAAACGAATAGCGGTAACCGGCACCATCGAATCCGACGGGTCGGTGGGCCCGATTGGCGGGATCCAGCAAAAGATTTACTCGGCAAGCAAGGTGGCCGATCAGTTCATGGTAATTCCTCTGGAGAATTGCGAAGAATTGTCAAAAGCGCACCTGGCAAAAATTCGCGTTATCCCAGTTGCCAACCTAAATGATGCACTTTCAGTGTTACGGACTATTTCGTCCGACGGCAATATTGGCAGTCTGGCTGTCTGTAAGCCCAAGTAGATTAGAACCATGAATTTCAAGAGACCTCGCCCTGCCCAACTAGCGATCATCATTTTGGTGGTGCTAGGAGCAATTTTCTTAGCGTCAACTTCTTTCTACACTTCGGTCCTTTGGTACCGACAGCTCGGTTTTGAGAGTGTTCTCTACACTCAGATTTGGTCTCAGGGTGCTCTTGGCCTAACTGCTGGAACTATCGCGTTTTTGGTCTTCGGGCTAAACATTTGGTTGGCAAACCGAATGAAACCTCTTTACGCGAAGTTGAGTTCGGCGAATGATCCACTGTCTGGAATTCGCGACCAATTCGAATCGTTCCGCAAGATCGTAGTTCTTTTGTCGCCAGTTGTTTTGGCCGTTTTCGCTGGAATGGCCGCTGCGCCTCGCTGGAAAGAAGCGTTGCTGTTTCTGAACTCAACTGAGACTGGGAAATTAGACCCTCAGTTTCAACTCGATGCAAGTTTCTATCTGTTCCAGTTGCCATTCCTAGACAGCATGGTCTCCTTCGCGTCGACTTTGCTATTGGTCACCACGCTGGCAATCACATTCATGCACGTGGTTAATCGCAATCTGCGCTTCGCTGGAAAGAACACTCAAATTGGCAAAGGTGCCCGAGTTCAGATTTCGATCTTGGCCGCCCTCTTTTTGGTTTTTGAATCAACGTCTATTTGGTTAGATCAGTACAAAACTCTTACCAGCGCCTCTGGCCTCTACACCGGAGCTACCTACTCCGACGTCTTCGCTCAAATCCCTGGCCTTCAAATTGTTGCCGGAATCGGAATCCTCGTTGCAGTTCTGTTCCTCGTTGCCGGCTTTATCGGAAAGTGGCGCCTACCAATTCTCGCCACCGGTTTGATGGTTGTGAGCTCGCTGATTTTGGGTGGAGTGTATCCGTGGATGGTTCAAACTTTCCAGGTAGTTCCAAATGAGCGCACTCTGGAAAGTGAATACATCGAGCGAAACCTAGAGGCAACTAGATTTGCTTACGGCCTAGATCAGGTTGAGACCATCGAATACAACGCTGTGACCACAGCCACGGAAGCCGACCTTAGAAACGATGCCGATACCACCACGAACATTCGAATCCTCGACCCGATGCTGGTCTCGAGTTCGTTCCGCCAGCTGGAGCAGTATCGCCAGTACTACAACTTCACTAGCGCCCTCGACGTTGACCGCTACACCCTAGACGGAAAAATTCAAGACACCGTTATAGCGGCACGTGAACTCAACCAGAGCGGGCTTGGCAGCTCGCAGTCTTGGTTCAACAACGTTTTGGTCTACACCCACGGCTACGGTTTGGTTGCTGCTTACGGTAACCAGCGCGACAGCGATGGCCAACCCGTGTTCTTGCAGAAGGGTATCCCTACCGAAGGGCAGCTCGGGAAGTACGAACCACGCATTTACTTCGGTGAGAATTCTCCTAGCTACTCAATCGTTGGTGGCACCGGTAAAGACCGCGAAATGGATTACCCCGGTGGAGCCGATAACGTTGAACAGACCTACACCACCTTTAGTGGTAACGGCGGGCCGAAGCTAGATAACCTCTACGTGCGTTTGGCATATGCAATCAAGTTCTCGAGCGAGCAATTGCTACTTTCGGATGCAATCAGTAACTCTTCGCAGATTCTTTACGATCGCAACCCACTAGAGCGCGTTGGCGCGGTGGCCCCTTATCTAACGCTCGATAGCGACATTTACCCTGCAGTGGTAGACGGCCGAATCAAGTGGATTGTTGATGGCTACACCACTTCTTCCCAGTACCCATACTCTCGAGCCGAGAACTATGGTGACGCGGCATCCGACTCTTCAATCCAGGTTTCTGGTCCAGACATCAACTACATCCGAAACTCGGTCAAAGCAACTGTCGATGCCTACGACGGCTCGGTAAAGCTCTACGCCTGGGATGCAGAAGATCCGATTCTAAAAACTTGGATGAAGGTTTATCCGGGAAATGTTTCGCCAATCAGCGAGATGTCTGGTTCACTGCTCAGCCACGTTCGTTACCCAGCCGACCTGTTTAAGATTCAGCGAGGAATTTTGGGTCAGTACCACGTAGACGAGGCCGGGGCGTTCTACTCTCAACAGGACGCATGGATGGTTCCAAACGACCCTTCAAGCGATACCAACACCACGGCATTCCAGCCGGCCTATTACCTAACCATGCAGGCACCGGGAGCTTCAAAATCGGACTTCTCGCTTTACACCGGATTCATTCCGCGATCTACCGGTGAGGCTAACCGAAGCGTACTGACCGGCTATCTGGTTGCTAACTCTGACGCAGGTGCCATTGACGGCACCGTCGACAAAGAGTACGGAAAACTTCGACTCCTTACCCTGCCAAAGAACTCGGTGGTTCCAGGTCCTGGTCAGGTGCAGAACTCATTCACCACCGACCCTGAAGTTTCAAGACTCCTCAACCTATTGCAACAGGGTTCCACCAAGGTGTTGCGAGGAAACTTGCTCACGCTTCCGGTTGGAGGTGGCTTGCTCTACGTTCAGCCGGTTTACATCCAGTCCACAGGCGAAACGAGTTTCCCTCTCCTGAAGAAGGTGCTGGTTATGTTTGGCGACAAGATTGCCTTTGAAGACACTCTAGAAGGAGCACTAAACAGCCTCTTCGGCTCTGGAGCTGTTGTTCCTCCGGTTGATGGGGGAACCACTCCCGATGTTTCGAGTCTGGCCAAGGCACTAGCTGCCGCTCAGAAAGCGTTAGCTGATCAGGATGCGGCTATGAAATCTGGCGACTGGGCTGCCTACGGTAAGGCGGCGCAGGCACTGAAGACCGCGATAGCGGCGGCTCAAAAGGCGGCTGGCAAGTAGCACAGGTTTAGTGCTAAACTGAACTCACACCGCGGGGTGGAGCAGTTCGGTAGCTCGCCGGGCTCATAACCCGGAGGTCGTAGGTTCAAATCCTGCCTCCGCAACTAGATAACAAACCCAATCGATTTTCGATTGGGTTTGTTTCTTTAACTGTGGAAAACTTTCCAGGTCAAAAAGCATTCACCGCTATTCTCGGCAGATGTTTAAAGCTTTGTCATCTATGGTCCTGTCGATGGCCATAGTTTTTCAAGGAATCATTCACGCACCACCGGTGCACGCTGCTGGATGTTCCAAGGTCGGGGTTCAATCGGGTCTTCTGAAACATTCCGGTCTGGTTAGCGGCAATACAGCGAAGGTCTGCGGCCGTGAGTTATGGAAATTACTTCCCAAGCCCAAAATCCCAAAAAAGCCTATAGTTCACGCATCCCCGGTGAAGAAAGTGAATTGGAAGAACGAGTTTTCGGTTACTCCAGATCGACCGCGAATCAAGCTGGCTGGCTCAACCGACTTAGTTCCGGGAAATTCTCTTGGCTTCTCTTCGCTTGCGGTTCGACACACGAGGAACCGAATGTTGCTTTGGTATCCAACTCAGGTTCGGTTCCAACCAGTGAGCTACCTTTGGAGTTTCGGTGACGGGCAAACCTCAGCTGATAGGGATGCGAACCATAGTTGGGCTGAGTCTGGAACCTTTACCGTGCGTCTAACCGTGAACTATTCGGTCAAATACCGAATCATTGGTAAAAGTGCGTGGGTGGTTCTACCCGGTCAAATCGCTGCCAATAGTTTGCCTGTGGTTGTAAACGTGGGACAAAAGACTTTGACAAGTTCGGACCTGGTAAGGCTGGTGCATTGGACCTGTCTTCAAAAACCAACTGCAATCGGTTGCTAAATCACAGAAACCTTTCAGGATGAGTTCATAAACTTGAATACATGTCTGATGATCAAAACCGTCAATTCTTTTTCGACCGCCCAGTGGAACAGTTGTCGGTTCTGCCTAAGGCCAAGAAGTTGCGTAAACCGCTTACCGTAACCGGTGGAGTCCTAATTGGGGCCATGGTTGGTTCTCTGCTTGGCGGAGGTATCGCAGTTGGTGGTTACTACCTTGGAACCAGCCCAACTCCGGTGGTTGTAAACAACTCCTTGGAAGTTAACTGGGTTAGTGGCGCATCGCAAAAGGCTTTGCCGAGTGTGGTCACGATCAATGTGGGTTCCAGCACCTCCGGCGGTTCCGGTTCAGGCGTTTTCTTAACCGCGGATGGCTACATTCTTACCAACACGCACGTGGTCACGCTCGACGGGCAAGCGAAAAACCCAACGGTTGAGGTTCAGACGTTCGACAAACGAACCTATTCGGCCAAGGTAATTGGAACCGATCCGATCAATGACCTTGCGGTAATCAAAATCGATTCGCCGATGAGTTTCACCCCAATCGAGTTTGCCGACTCAAGTTCGCTCAACATTGGCGACTCCGTGGTGGCAATCGGTTCTCCACTCGGACTCACCGCATCGGTCACCGTGGGTGTGGTCTCAGCACTTAACCGAACCATCGCCGTTGCGAACTCTTCGGTACCTGGTGAAAATGGCAGCGGGCTTCAACTATGGAATGGCAAGGGCGCAGCTCCGGTTAGTCTTCGCGTGATTCAAACCGATGCGGCAATCAACCCTGGTAACTCGGGCGGAGCACTGGTGAATTCGAAGGGTGCTCTAATCGGCATCAACGTGGCAATCGCCTCTACCGGTTCTTCATCCAGCACCGTTCAGAGCGGAAATATCGGCGTAGGCTTTTCGATTCCATCGAATGTGGCTAAGCGCGTGGCGGACGAAATCATCAAGACCGGAGCAGCTACTCACGCACTTCTAGGGGCCATGGTCACCGATCAGCCGTTCAATGCCAACTCGTCTTCGTCTTTTTCAATCGGCGCTCTAATCAAAGAGGTAACTGTGGGTGGCCCAGCCGAAAGCTCTGGCTTGAAAGCTGGTGATTTGGTCACCAAGTTCAACGGTGAGCCGATCATGGACGCCGGCGACCTTACCGCCGCAGTTCGGTGGGAAGCGGCCAAGACTCAGGCCACCCTCGAATTCGTTCGTGACGGAAAGACACAGACCATGACTGTGACTCTAGGAACTCTGAAATAATTTAGGTTATGACTTCTCAGGAAACCATTCCAGCACCGACCGGTGATCTTCTAGTTGAAGAGGAAATTCAGCATCTAGAACCGGGCGACCACGAACGCTATTCTCACTACGTTCGTAAAGAAAAGATTGTTGAGTCGGCAGTTTTGGGAACTCCAGTTCATGCGCTCTGCGGCAAAGTGTGGGTGCCTGGTCGAGACCCCGAGAAGTTTCCGGTTTGTCCAACCTGTAAAGAAATTTACGATGGCTTGCGCCCAGAAGACCCGAAGAGTTCGGGCAACGACAAGCCCTAGATAAACTCGGTTGGCAACGCGGTGTTTCCGCGCTGAAGCCGGTGAGCCTGAATCGGTAGTTCAGCCATCGCCGAGCGGTGAACTTCCCTAGCTGAAACAACAGAAGCCGAACCCGTGAACTCTTCACGGATCTCTCCCTCGGATACCAGCGGCACCAAAAGCTCGCGAACATTGCGACCCACGGGCACTTCATGTCCGGCGGCTAAAAGCTCTTTGGTGGCAATTCCGCTTTCAATTTGACGAAGCGCCTGCTTGCGACCACCCATATTGGTTTTGTTTGTCGAACGCTTCGAAACGCTTACCCAGTTTTCCTGATCATCCCTGTGGGCAACCAGTTTGTAAACAAAGCCCGCGGTTGGCACACCGGAACCGGTGACCACCGATGTGCCCACGCCATAGTTGTCTACCGGCGCTGCCGCTAACGATGCAATTGCGTGCTCGTCGAGATCGTTGGTAACGGTAATTTTGGTTTTGGTGGCACCGAGGCTATCGAGCAGGGCTCTAACCCTGGTAACTTCAACGCCAAGGTCACCAGAGTCGATTCGAACGGCACCTAATTCGGTGCCGGCCACTTCAATCGCCTTACGAACGCCTTCGTCGGTGTTGTAGGTGTCTACCAACAACGTGGTGCCCGTGCCGAAGGTCGCAACCTGAGCGCGGAATGCGTCGGTTTCGCTGTTGTGGAGAAGGGTGAAGGCATGCGCTGCGGTGCCCATGGTCGGGATTCCCCAACTTCGTCCAGCTTCAAGATTAGATGTGGCATCGAAGCCGGCGATAAAGGCAGCCCTGGCGGCGGCAACTGCCGACTGTTCGTTGGTTCTGCGCCCACCCATTTCAGCTAGGTAGCGATCTCCAGCTGCGGTGCGCATTCTTGAAGCGGCGGATGCTACTGCCGAGTCGTAGTTCATGATTGAGAGAATCATCGTTTCCAGCAGGACACCTTGCTCGAACGGAGCCTCAACCACAATCACGGGGGAGTAGGCAAAGTAGGCGTCGCCTTCGCGGTAACCCCAAATATTCCCGGTGAATTTGAAATCTGCTAGAAAATCGATGGTTGCTGAATCCACCACCTTGGCCTCTGCAAGCCAGGTCAACTCGCTCTCGTGAAAACGAAACTTGGGCAACTCTTCGAGCAGGCGTCCGGTTCCGGCCACCACTCCGTAGCGACGCCCCGCCGGTAGCTGTCGGCTGAAGGTTTCAAAAACGCATTCGCGGGAACCCAAACCAGAAGAGCGTGCGGCTTGAACCATCGTTAGTTCATAACGGTCGGTTAGTAGCGCGGTGGATTTCTGCACCTAACCAGCCTACCGACTAGGTCTGGCACCGCTAACTAGACTTGAAAACGTGAATGATGCTCCGATAGGTATTTTCGACTCAGGTGTGGGCGGTTTGACCGTGGCTCGAGCGATTATTGACCAGTTGCCAAACGAATCGATCATTTATGTTGGCGACACTGCCAATAGCCCCTACGGACCAAAGAGCATCGAAGAAGTGCGACGACTAGCTCTCGAAGTTATGGATCGCCTGGCGGATGAGGGCGTCAAGCTTTTGGTTATCGCCTGTAACTCGGCCTCGGCCGCGGTCCTTCGCGACGCGCGCGAACGCTATACCGAGGGTCGCGGCATACCAGTGGTTGAGGTTATTCAACCGGCGGTGCGACGTGCTGTTGCCTCAACTCGAAACAACCGAGTTGGAGTAATTGGAACTCAGGCCACTGTTTCATCGAGAGCCTACGAGGATGCATTTGCTGCTGCAGTAGACATTGAAATCACCGCCACGGACTGCCCAAAGTTTGTTGACTTTGTGGAACGCGGAATCACTTCTGGACCGGAACTTTTGAAAGTTACCGAAGAGTATTTGGCTCCGATTCGCGAGGCTGGAGTAGACACCCTGGTTCTCGGTTGCACCCACTACCCGCTACTCACCGGCGCCATCAGCTATGTGATGGGCGACGGCGTGACTTTGGTTTCGAGTGCGGAGGAAACCGCCAAGGATGTTTACCGAACCCTAATTGCCAATCACTTGCTTCGCACAGCCGCCGAGCCACCGAATTACCGTTTCCAGGCAACCGGCGAAACTAAGTCTTTTGAAAAGTTGGCTCGACGATTCCTCGGCCCCGAGGTTATTCGCGTCGAGTCGTTATAGGAGAAAAATGGGCAACCGTGCCGATGGTCGCAATAACGACGATCTAAGAGAAGTTACCGTTCACCGCGGTTGGAGCGACCATGCCGAGGGAAGCGCACTCATTTCGTTTGGTGGAACCAAGGTGCTTTGCACCGCGTCGTTCACGGCTGGGGTGCCTCGCTGGAAGGTTGGCAAAGGCGAGGGTTGGGTTACCGCTGAGTACTCGATGCTTCCCAGAGCCACTCACACTCGATCCGACCGTGAATCGGTGAAAGGCAAGATCGGTGGCCGCACCCACGAAATCTCGCGCCTGATTGGTCGCAGTTTGCGCGCCATCGTGGATGTGAAGGCTCTCGGTGAAAACACCATCGTGATCGACTGCGACGTTCTACAGGCCGACGGCGGAACCAGAACCGCCAGCATTACCGGCGCCTACATCGCTTTGGTCGATGCCATCAACTGGGGTAAAAAGCACGGGCACATTCCCGCCAAATCAAACCCGCTAACCGACAGCGTTGCTGCAATTTCAGTTGGAATCATCGACGGCGTGCCGCAGCTCGACTTGGCCTATGTTGAAGATGTTCGCGCCGAAACCGACATGAACGTTGTGGTCACCGGCAGCGGCAAGTTTGTTGAGGTTCAGGGGACCGCTGAAGGAGTTCCGTTCGACCGCGACGAACTAAACCGTTTACTTGATTTGGCCTTGAAGGGTTGCGC
>CAEZUR010000037.1_pt1 | contig 11411 bp, 8 predicted proteins | sample 7264531 | NCBI WGS metagenome assembly CAEZUR01 (sample SAMEA6813835, study PRJEB35770) | uncultured Rhodoluna sp. | biome: Freshwater; feature: Freshwater reservoir; material: water | place: Czech Republic | collected 2016-04-20 | depth 0.5m m | reverse complement strand
GTTCTACGACTTCTTGGCTGATTGCGGTTTGGTGCGAGATCGTGGACTGCTCGCTGGCGGTGGTTCCAATGCCAACCGGGCGAGGAACCAGTTCAACCGGAGTGCTCATCGCTTCGTGAACCTCGGCGAAGGTGCTCTCAAGTTTCGATTGGAAACTTTCGTTGGCTGCTTCAAACTCTTCGCGAGTGATGTCGCCACGGCCAACTAGAGACTCAAGGTAAAGAGTTCTAACGGAGCGCTTGGCTTCGATCAGGTTATACATCAGCGGCTGGGTCATCGAAGGGTCATCGCCTTCATTGTGTCCGCGACGACGGTAACAAACCATGTCGATTACCACGTCTTTTTTGAATTCTTCACGGAATGCGAAGGCCAGCTCGGCCACGCGAACCACGGCTTCTGGGTCGTCGCCGTTAACGTGGAAAATTGGCGCCTGAATGGCCTTAGCCATATCGGTGGAGTAGGTCATCGAGCGCGATTCGCTAGGTGGTGTGGTGAAACCAACCTGGTTGTTGATCACGATGTTGATCGTTCCACCAACTCGGTAGCCACGAAGCTGCGACATATTGAGAACCTCGGGAACCACACCCTGACCGGAGAACGCGGCATCGCCGTGAATCACAATCGGAAGGAAAGGGAAATTATTTTCACTCGAACCATTGATCGAGTCAACCTTGGCGCGAACGATACCCTCTACCACCGGGTTCACCGCTTCCAGATGAGAAGGGTTGGCAGCTAGTGAAACTTTGATCTGAGCGCCGTCTGGACCGGTGAAAACGCTTTCGGTACCGAGGTGGTATTTCACGTCACCAGAACCGTGAACGGTTGAAGTGTCGGTGTTGCCTTCGAACTCCTTGAAGACCTGGCCGTAATCTTTGCCGGCAACGTTGGTTAGAACGTTTAGGCGACCGCGGTGCGCCATACCAATCGCAACTTCCTTGAGTCCCGCTGTGGCCGCGCTGCGCAGGATGGCATCGAGAGCAGGTATTACCGACTCTCCACCTTCCAGGCTGAATCGCTTTTGACCAACGAACTTGGTCTGTAGGAAAGTTTCAAACGCTTCGGCTTCGTTGAGCTTCTGCAAAATTCGCTGTTGAGCCGCTTTTTCGGGCTTGGCGTAAGGGTGTTCCAGCTGGTCTTGGAACCACTTGCGCTCTTCAGGGTCCTGAATATGCATGTATTCAACACCAACGGTTCGGCAGTAAGAATCGCGCAGAATCTTGTAGATATCGCGGAACTGGGCTTTCGACTTTCCGCCAAAACCACCGGTTTTGAAGGTGCGATCAAGATCCCAAAGACTCAGGCCATGATTCAAGATATCGAGATCCGGGTGAGAACGCTGGCGGTATTCGAGCGGGTCGACATCGGCCATGAGGTGTCCGCGAACGCGATAGGCGTTAATCATTTCCTGGATGCGGGTTGCTTTGCTGCGATCATCGTTGTCGTCGGTGTTGAAATCAACCACCCAGCGAACTGGCTCATAAGGAATACGAAGGTCGGCAAAAATTTCGTCATAGAAACCGCGAGCGCCAAGCAAAAGCTCGTGAATCTTCTTTAGGAACTCACCTGAGCCGGCACCCTGAATTACTCGGTGGTCGTAGGTTGAGGTGAGGGTAATGACCTTGCTAACGCCAACCTTGGTTAGGTGATCAACGCTCATGCCCTGAAATTCGGCTGGGAAGTCGAGTGCGCCAACACCGACAATGCAACCCTGGCCTTTGGTAAGACGTGGAACCGAGTGAACGGTTCCGATTCCGCCGGGGTTGGTCAGCGAAACTGTGGTTCCGGCGTAGTCGCCAGCGTCAAGTTTGTTGTCCCTGGCCTTGGCCACGATTGCTTCGTAGGCGGCCACAAACTCGGCGAAGTTCATTTTCTCGGCACGTTTGATATTTGGCACCACGAGAGCTCGGGTTCCATCGTCCTTAGGTAGGTCGATTGCGATACCGAGGTTGATGTTTGAAGGCGCCACCGCCGAAGGCTTGTCTTCGATGACGTCGTAGTAAACGTTTTGACTCGGGAACTCTTTGAGAGTCTTGACCAGTGCCCAGGCTAGAACATGGGTAAATGAAATCTTGCCACCGCGAGTGCGGTTTAGGTGCGAGTTGATCACGATTCGGTTGTCGATCAGAAGCTTCGCTGGAACGGTTCGAACGCTGGTAGCGGTTGGCACCGAAAGCGAGGCGTCCATGTTGGCTGCAATTGCCTTGCTCATACCCTTGAGAGTTGTGACCACGGGTTCGATCTCTTCAGGAACTTCCGAAACTGTGTTGATCGCTGCGGTAACTGGGGCCTGAGCCGGAATTGGGGCTGGGCGCGCTTCTAGGCGAGTGGTTTTCGCAATAACCGGGTTAGTAGTTGTAATGGTGGCAACGGGCTCTGCAACAGGAGCAACCCGGGCCGAAGCATCGCCACCTGGCAAACCGTGTTGCATTCGCTCCAAAATCGGCCACCAAGCCTTGTCAACGGAGTCGGGATTCTGCTTGTACTTCTCGAACATTTCTTCGACAAGCCACTTATTTGCGCCGAATTCGCCTTCGTCGGCTAAATTCTCGCTGGATTCAGACAGCGTAACCACCTCTTCGTCATGATGTTTGACCTTATCTAGCCTAGTGGTTACGGGTAGGATGACCTTACATATGAATGACTGGTTAATGCTCGGCTTAGGGGTCTTGCTGACCCTGGGTACTGGGCTTTTTGTTGCCAGCGAGTTCTCGATGATCAATCTCGAGCGCAACGAACTTGAGTCTCGTGCCAGCCGCGGTGAAAAAAACCTAGGTCCCACCATTCGAGCCCTGCGGAAGACCAGCACTCACTTATCGGGCGCGCAACTTGGGATCACTTTAACCACTATGTTGACCGGATTCTTGGCCGAACCGGCCCTGTCTTCAATGCTTTCCCCAACACTGCTCGGGTTCGGTTTCTCGGAAAATGTTCGAGAAGGTATTGCTCTAACACTCGGAATGATTATCGCCACACTGTTTTCAACTTTGATCGGTGAGTTGGTTCCAAAAAAGTTGGCCCTCACCCTTCCGCTCGCCACAAATAAGTTCGTGGTTGGTTTTCAGCTGGTTTTCACTTGGTCGACTGGCTGGATGCTGGTGGCCTTGAACAGTGTTGGTAATGCGATAGTTCGAATGTTCGGCATCGAGCCAAAAGAGGAACTCAGTTCTTCTAGAACGGCCGAAGAATTGGCTTCCCTGGTGCGGCGTTCAGCGATGATGGGGGCCTTGGATGCCCAAACTGCCACTTTGCTGACCAAGACTCTGGCGCTAAGCCAACTCACCGCCGCCGACGTAATGACTCCGCGCCCTCGCATGTTTACCGTTGATCGCGAACAGACCGTAGCCGATGTGGTAGCTCTAACCAATAAGTCAGGCCACTCTCGTTTCCCGGTAATCGATGGCGACAGCGACTCGGTGGTTGGCGTTGCCCACGTTAAGCAAGCTGCAGCTGTGCCACGCGAGAAACGAGACGAAGTTCCGGTTGGTGCGATTCTGGTAGATGCTGTTCGGGTTCCCGAAACCATGGGTTTGGAAGCGCTGATGGTGGAACTCAGAGCCAAAGGTTTGCAACTCGCAATCGTGATTGATGAGTATGGCGGAACTGCCGGATTGGTAACCCTAGAAGACCTGGTCGAAGAGCTGGTTGGAGAACTCGCCGACGAACACGATCGCGCCAATGTGGGAATCATTCGCGGAGTGAACGAATCGATTATTTTTCCCGGCATGACTCGTCCGGATGAACTAGCCGAAATGGCTATCAAGGTTCCCGATGACGGCGGTTATGAGACCGTGGGTGGTTTCATCATGAGCGAGGTTGGCCGAATCCCGGTTCGCGGCGACGAGGTCAAAATCGATAACGGCGTGCTTCGCGTTGAGCGAATGGATGGTCGCCGAGTCGACCGCGTTCGATTCACTCCAGACGAGTTGGAGGCGAGCGATGACTGATTCATACGCGGGCCTCTGGGCTTTCCTTTTTCTTCTTCTCGGCAACGGCTTTTTCGTTGGTGCCGAGTTCGCACTGATTTCCGCTAAGCGAGCCCAAATTGAGCCTCGAGCCGAAGCTGGCTCAAGGCCGGCCCAGCTAACCATCAAAGGCATGGAACGCGTATCACTGCTTCTTGCCACCGCCCAGCTTGGTGTGACTATTTGCAGTTTGCTCATTTTGCTAATCGTTGAGCCGAGCATTCATCACCTGCTCGAACCGGTTTTGCTTTCCACCGGTTTGAGTGAAAACGGCGTGGCCACCGTTGCCTTCACCATCACCCTGGTTCTGGTTTCTTTCCTTCACGTGGTGGTTGGCGAGATGGTTCCCAAAAACATTTCATTCTCGATCCCCGAACGCGCCGCGCTGGTGTTGGTTCCAATTCTTTTTGGGCTGGCAATCCTGGTGAAGCCAATCGTTATCGCACTGAATGCCACGGCAAACGGCATCTTGCGAATCTTCGGCGTTCGAGCCAAAGACGAAGCAAACAGTGCTTTCACCCTCGACCAGGTGGAAGACATTGTTGAACATTCCACTCGTGAAGGTGTGCTGAGCGATGCCTCAGGAACAATCAGCAATACCTTCGAGTTCACCGAAAAGAAGGTTCGCGACGTTGCCGTGAAGGTGAGCGATGTGGTTTCGTTCCCCGAGTCGGTTACGCCTCGCGAAATTGAGGTTGCAGTTTCTAAAGTGGGCTTCTCGCGTTACCCGCTAACCGACGAAGACGGAGACCTGATTGGTTATCTGCACCTGAAAGATGTTTTGGATCTCGACCTCGACGAGATGGACGATCCGATGCCGATCAAACGCATTCGTTCACTGATTTCGGTGCCGGATTCGATGGAGCTAGAAGATGCTCTTGCCAGCATGCGTCGAGTTGGAGCTCACCTGGCTCGCGTGTTTAATCGCGGCGGCAAAGTCACCGGTGTGCTGTTTTTGGAAGACATTCTGGAAGAGCTAGTTGGCGAAGTTCAAGACGCCACCAAGCGTGACTAAAAAATTGCGCGCGACATCCGTTTGGGAATGTAGTCGATTTCTTCGCCCAGCTCTTTAGCTGCCCGAATTGGCCAATACGGGTCGCCTAGTGCTGCTCGACCAATCATCACCAAATCCACAAGGCCTTGTTGCAAGATGCTCTCAGCTTGCGTTCCGGTGGTGATAGAACCAACCGCTGCCACCGGCGCATCAATTGTTGAACCAACGAATTCTGCGAAAGGCACCTGATAACCAGGACCTAGAACGAGTTTCTGGGCGGTTGATAAACCAGCACTAGAAATGTCGAAGAGGTCGGCGCCGGCGTCTAGGCACCACTTGGCAACGGTGGCGGTCTCCTCTTGAGTCCAACCGCCCTCGATCCAGTCGGTTGCCGAGAAGCGCACGGAAATCGGAAGTTCGTCGCCGATTGCAACGCGAGTAGCCAGCACAATTTCGACCAGCAAGCGGGCACGATTCTCCAGAGAACCGCCATATTCGTCGGTGCGCTGATTACTAAGTGGCGATAGAAACTCGTGGAGCAGGTAGCCGTGGGCAGCGTGGATCTCGATCAGGTCGAATCCGGCCGTGACCGCGCGGTTGGCGGCAGCAACGAACTGAGCCTTGAGGTCTTCGATTTCGGAAAGCTCGAGAGCTCTGGGAACTTCGTAGCCTTCGAAGGCGATTGCGCTCGGAGCCACGGTTTCCCAACCACCCTCGCTGATCGGAATCGAACCAACACCTGACCATTCGCGGTGAGTCGAACCCTTGCGACCAGCGTGAGCCAACTGGATACCGATTTTTCCGCCGTTTAGGTGAACCGAGTCAACCACGGCTTCCCAAGCGATTGTTTGCTCATCGTTCCAAATACCAGCGCACCATGGGGAAATTCTCCCGATGTCACTTACTCCGGTTGCTTCCGAAATCACTAATCCGGCGCCACCTTTGGCAAAAGCGCTGTAGTGAACGAGGCCCCAGTTTCCAACCACACCATCTTTCTCCTCGCATGAGTACTGGCACATTGGGGAGATCCAAATTCGGTTGCGGGTAGTTAAATTGCGCACGCGAATAGATTCAAAAAGCTTGGTCATACCAAATAGCCTAGGCGTTCAGAAGATTAGTTAGCAGCGGACCCACGATGTCGGTTTCAATAAGAAAACCATCGTGACCAAACTCACTGTCGATGACATGGAGTTTTCCACCCACGAGTTCGCCACCAATGTTTTCAGCGATTAACTGCTGACCGCTGAGCGGGAAGAGGCGGTCGGTGGAAATGCCAACTACTAAAGACTTAGCTCGAATCATTTTTAGAGCAGCTGCAACACCGCTTCGATCTCGACCAACATCGTGCGAGTTCATGGCATTGACCAGGGTGATGTAACTGTTGGCGTCGAAGCGACGGGTGAACTTGTTTCCGTGGAAGTCGAGATAGCTCTCAACCGCAAATCGGCCGCCATCGCCCAGCGGGCTCTTACCGCTCTGCCAGGTGCGTTCGAATCGTTCATTCAATTCGTGAGGGGAGCGGTAGTTCAAAAGTGCCATTCGACGAGCCAGGGCCAAACCGCGGTGGGGACCAAGCCCAGCCTTGGCGTCGTAGTAATCACCCTCAGCAAACGCGGGGTCGGTCTTAATGGCTTCAACCTGAACCGAGTTCAGGGCAATCTGGTCTGCTGTGGCAACCGGCGGTGCCGCAATTATGGCAACGCGCTCAACAGCATCTGGGAACATGATGGCGAATTCCATGGTGTGCATTCCACCCATTGATCCGCCGATGATCGAGTGCCACTTCTTGATGTTTATTACGTCGGAGAAAAGTTTGAGAGCTTCAACCTGATCGCGAATGGTCAGATAGGGAAAGTTTGGTCCGTATTCTCGACCATTTTTGTCTAAAGTTGCCGGACCCGTGGAACCTTGGCAACCGCCGAGCATGTTTGGCACCACAACAAAGAAGCGATCGGTGTCGATGGCGAGCCCAGAACCGATTATGCCGTTCCACCACCCTTCCGTTGGGTGTTGTTTCGACGCGCTTCCAGTGGCGTGAGAATCTCCGGTGAGTGCGTGCATAATCAGCACCGCGTTGGAGCCGTCTGCGTTTAGTGTGCCCCAGGTTTCGTAGGCGAGTTTGGCATTAACGAGTTCGCGCCCGCTACCCGTTTTGAATGAGGGTAGGGGCGCAAATTCGCGATCTCCCGCTGGGTCTCCGTCGCGCCAGGCACCCGAGGCAGGTGGCCTGCCAACCAGTTGCCGACTCTGCTCATCAGTGATGAACGCAGACGGGACGGAGTCCTCAGAGGATTGAAATTCCAACTACTTCTTAGCCGCCTCGAAACCGGTTTTTAGATCGGCAATAAGGTCATCAACCGACTCAAGGCCGACCGATAAACGGACTAGACCTGGAGTAACACCGGCGGTCAATTGCTGCTCAGGGGTGAGCTGCGAGTGAGTGGTGCTGGCTGGGTGGATAACGAGTGAACGCACATCTCCGATGTTAGCAACGTGGCTGAACAGTTCGAGTGAATCCACGAACTTTGATCCGGCATCGCGGCCACCCTTGATTTCGAATGACACGATCGCACCGGCACCCTTTGGCGCATACTTCTTGGCGGCCTTGTGCCACTTCGAAGACTTGAGCCCGGCGTAGTTAACCGATTCAACCTGTGGGTGCTTGTCTAGCCACTCCGCTACCTTCTGGGCGTTATCAACGTGACGCTCAATGCGCAGGCTCAGGGTTTCAATTCCCTGAATCAGCTGCCAAGCGCTGGCCGGAGCAATTGCTGCGCCAAGATCGCGAAGACCCTGAACGCGAGCCTTGATGATGTAGGCAATGGCGTCGCCAAGGGCTTCGGTGTAAACAACTCCGTGGTAGGAATCGTCTGGCTTGGTTAGCCCTGGGAATTTGTCGCTCTTCGACCAAGCGAACTTACCGCCGTCAACGATGGCACCAGCAATCACAGTTCCGTGACCGCCGAGGAACTTGGTGGCCGAGTGAATCACAATGTCGGCACCGTGTTTGAGCGGCTGAATTAGGTAAGGAGTGGCAACGGTGTTGTCAACGATTAGTGGAACACCATTTTTGTGGGCAACTCCGGCAACGCCTTCGATGTCGAGGATGCTGACCTTAGGGTTTCCAATGGTTTCAGCGAAGAACAACTTGGTGTTCGGGCGAACAGCTGCTTCCCAAGCCTTCAGGTCGTCCTGGTCTTCAACGAAAGTAGTTTCGATGCCAAGCTTTGGCAGGGTGTACTTGAACAGGTTGTAGGTTCCGCCGTAGATGGTTGACGAAGACACGAGGTGGTCTCCGGCCTGCGCGATGTTCAAGATGGCAAGCGTTTCAGCCGCCTGGCCCGATGCTAAAAGAAGTGCAGCGGTTCCGCCTTCGAGAGCGGCAATACGCTTCTCGGCAACATCCTGAGTTGGGTTCATGATTCGGGTGTAGATGTTTCCGAATTCCGCTAGGCCAAACAACTTAGCGGCGTGCTCACTCGAATTGAAGGTGTAAGCGGTGGTCTGGTAAATCGGCGTAGCGCGCGAGTTAGTGGTTGGGTCGGGGGTGGCACCCGCGTGAATCTGTGCGGTCTCAAAGCCCCAGTTTGCTGGATCGTTGCTCATGATGCTCTCTCTCTAAGGATGTTCAGGTTTATACAAAGGTATTGGCAAGAAACCATCTGGGCAACATTGCCTGAAATGGTTCGTAACAAACGAATTTATTGATTAAGCGTATCGATTGCGATGGCGGCCAGAAACGAAGCACCGAGCGGCAGCACGTCGTCGTCGAAAACCGCCTTGTTGCTGTGGTTGCTTGGAGCGGTTCTCGGGTCAACTCCGTCTGGTGCCGCTCCCATGAAAATAAATGCGCCGGGAATCTCTTCGAGCACCGAAGCGAAGTCTTCTCCACCGGGAATCGGGTTCGGCATATCCAAGTAGCGTCCCTCACCAAAAAGTTCGGCAATAACCTTGCGACTTCTCAGGACCGAATTGGCATCGTTCACCAGAACCTTGCTGGCCGGCATCCACTCGATAGCAACTTCAACCCCAAAGCTTTTAGCTGCTCCTTCGAGAACATCGGCAACAATTTCGCGAATGAGTTCGCTGTGATTTTCGCTGAAAGTTCTAACCGTGGCACCAAAGCTAGCGGTTTCTGGAATCACGTTTTCGGTGTGGTCGTCGCCAGCTTTCACCCATCCAACATTCACCACCACGTCATCAAAGATATCTAAGCGCTTATTGATTGCGGTTTGAAGAGTCGCGATTGACTGTGCCATAGGTGAAATTGGGTCGCGGGAAAGCCAAGGCATCGATCCGTGGCCACCGGCACCCTTGAAAGTCGCAATGAAACCACCCGCCGCCGCCATTAGGGGCCCGGGACGCGAGCCGAACATCCCCTTCGGGTAAACACTGAAAACGTGCACACCGAAAGCGGCAATTGGCTTTGAACCGGAAACAAGGTGCATCTTTTGATCGAGCATTCGATCGGCACCGGCTAAACCCTCTTCGCCAGGTTGGAACCAAACCACTACGTCACCGTTTAAGTTGGCTCGATGTTGGTAGAGGAGTTTCGCGGCACCGATGCCCATTGAAATGTGCAGGTCGTGACCGCAAGCGTGCATGTATCCGTTCGTCGACGCATACTCGAGCCCGGTGTCTTCGATTACCGCTAGGGCGTCCATGTCGGCGCGCAACAAAACCGTTGGGCCAGGCTTTGCGCCTTTGATAAGTAGGGCGGCGGCGGTCATTCCTTCGCCCAAGAAAACTTCACCCAGGCCATCGATTTCTTCGAGCACACGAGCCAAAGTATTAGGCAAATCTAGGCCGAATTCGGGGTTTCTATGAAGGTCACGTCGGATCTTTCGCAACTCCTCGGAAAGCGCGCCAGCTTCAGCAACCAAGTCTTGTAAATTCAAGGTAAAACCTTCCTTTCTTGAGCCAGCATACAGGCGCAACTAGTTAGGCTTAGCCTGTGTTCTTCGAACAAATGCACTCAACTTGGCAGCACGCTCTCGGCGACTGCCGTGACCTGCTTTTACTTATGGAAGTTAGCCTTGCCGGTGAAAATCGCAAATATATGCCAATCGATCAGAGAATTATGAGAGCTCTCGAAATCAGCATGGACGATGTGAAGGTTTTAATCATTGGCCAAGACCCTTACCCAACCAAGGATGTTGCCATCGGGTTGGCATTTGCGGTGGATTTAGAGGTTGAACCAAAATTGCCTAGAAGCCTGCAAAACATATTGAAAGAAGTTCGTGACGACCTTGGCTCAAGAGTTCGCCGCAAGGGCGATTTGACCAAGTGGGCAGCTCAGGGAGTGATGTTACTTAACCGACACCTAACCACTCCAGTGGGCCGAGCCGGTGGACACGAAAACCTCGGCTGGGCTCGTTTCACCGATCGCGTGGTCGAAGAATTGGCGAAGCGCCAAGGCGACAAGCTGGTAAGCATCCTCTGGGGCAAGCAAGCAGCCGAAGTTGAACCACTGCTGGCTGGAACACAAATATTCAAGTCAGCACACCCCAGCCCGCTATCAGCGGCTCGGGGATTTTTCGGCTCAAAACCGTTCAGTAAGGCCAACGAAGCGCTGCTAAACGTTGGTCGCAAACCAGTGAGGTGGGATAGTTAATGGCATTAGATTCTGAAGCGCGTTGGCGTTTAGTTCGCAAAGCAAAAGAGCAAGAACCTCAGCAACCCGAGGGTGAAGTCACCATTCGAGATGTTGAAGCAGGCGACCTTTTAGCGATTGCTGAAATCTATAACTTTTACGTTTTGAACAGCGTTATTACCTTCGACATTGAGGAACAAACCCTCACCGAATGGAAATCGAAACTGAAGTATCTTCAAGGTCTAGATATGCCCTTCAAAGTGGCAGTTAGCCCGTCGAACCAGCTACTCGGCTTCGGTTACTTTGCTCCTTGGCGCCAAAAAGCAGCCTTCCGTCGAACTGTCGAAGACACGATTTATCTAAAGCCTTCAGCGATTGGTAAGCGTATCGGCACCAGGTTGCTTGATGAACTGTTAGCCGCCGGTAAAAAGTCGGGTATTCGCGAAGTCGTCGCCGTTATTTCGGATCGAGGTGCGGAAAGCTCTATCGCACTGCATCAGAAGTTTGGTTTTGAGGAACAGGGACGTCTCGCCAAAGTTGGCTTCAAAATGAACAAGTGGCTCGGAACCATCATTCTTCAGAAGCATCTTTAAACTCAGACACTTCACAGCAAAGCCACTTAACCTTAAAGCCATGAAACTTTCCCGCATTGCGAGCGTTTTGGTTGGGGCTTTGATTCTGCCTCTGCAACTCGCAATGCCCGCCACTGCCTCCACCGTAGACACCCCGAATGTCGACGATTCAACCAATGCCGTTGGCTTCATCGTTCAATACAAGGACGGCATCGATTTTGAGGCACCGAATGGCCAACCCACCGGAGAGAATTTTGCTCAAGTTGATTTAGAAAATCCGGTACAACTGG
>CAEZUR010000036.1_pt1 | contig 12001 bp, 15 predicted proteins | sample 7264531 | NCBI WGS metagenome assembly CAEZUR01 (sample SAMEA6813835, study PRJEB35770) | uncultured Rhodoluna sp. | biome: Freshwater; feature: Freshwater reservoir; material: water | place: Czech Republic | collected 2016-04-20 | depth 0.5m m | reverse complement strand
CTGGGCGAACTCGCAATCGGTGCGCACCAGCGCCAACGATCACCTTCCCATTAGGCAGTTTGGCCACAACTGAGGGAACTAGGTCCTGGAGTATTGACCCGCCGTCGGCTGTCTCTTGCGGGATGTCTAGCACCGATATAGCGGGAGGCTGGTCGGAGGATGGATCCCATTGAATGTCAGTCACGACCGAGTTTGTGGTTCCTAGATCAATACCAAGCACACGAAGTGGGCGATCTGAAATTGGGGTCTTGCCCCAGCTCTTTAGCCACTCAAATGGTACTGACATGTGAACCCCCTGAAGTTAGTGCGTTAATGCTACCAAGTTGGTCGACATTTGCGATTTCTAAGTTAGGTCTCTAACCCCTAAAGGATCTGGCAGGTAGAAGCGGATCGAATCCAGACCAGCCCAGAGTCTTCATTCCTGATTTTCAGGTAAGGCTTGCTGGTCTGTTGATTTGAGTACCCGATTACGAGACCGACTATGTTGTCTTTTGACGCTTCGACGCGAGTACCTATTGGAAACCTTAAGGCTACTTCGGTCGTTGCATATTCAGCTTTCGTTGCTTTTGTTTTGTTAGCTTTAGAGCGGAATTCCTCTGCGATAAGCATCGACTTAACGGCTACCAAAGCTGGGTCATCAATATATGTTTTGCTTTTGGCGAGCGAAGTCACCGTGTCAATAACATTCAAAAGGTTGTAAACCTCAATTGGGCCACCGCCGGCAATTTGTGTGGCACACCAATCGCGAACCTCTTGCTCTTTGCCGCTCATGAACTGCCCGGCGTAGAAGCGAACTTCAACTTGAGATGGCTTGTAGCCGTAGATGTCACACGCAGCGTTGATCATTTTGGTTCTAAGTTCTACGTTGTTTAGCATTTTGTAGCCCTTGCCGTTTGCCCCTTCGGCATTGATTACCTCTTTAAGTTTCACCCCACCACTACCGAGGAAAGACTTCACCGTAGCGAGAACCAATTTGTCATGGCGCATGCCAATTAGGTCTACTTCATATCCATGTTCCTGGTATTCGTCGTATTCCTTCTTTGCCGTCTTCATCTTGATCTTGAACTTAACCGGCCCTGAGACCAAAAGGTTTTCTGCTTGCATCGCCAGAGCGACAAGGCTTTCATATGATTCCATTGGAACCTCTCTGTTCTTTCTTGCTCACAAGTGTATTCAGTCTAGAAAAGTTGAGCTTTCAAGAATCTGGTAGCCGCATTCAGGGCATGCGAACTTGGCATCGTCAAATCCGACTAGGCAACCCATGTTTATGTAGGGGTCGTCCTCTGAGGATCCTGGCCGAAATCCATAGGCAGTTGGCTTCATCTGCCCTTTGCATTGAGGGCAGATTGGTGCTTTTGGCGGTGTTTTATCAGGCATTAGTCTTCTTCCTCGTCTGTTTCTTCAAACTTGAACTTCAATGGCGCACCCACAAGTTCGTTTGGGATATAAAACAGTGGGTAGAACCGAGGTTCACCTGCGATCTCATCTTCTCCTTGAAGTAGGCCGTCGCGTGTGGCATCAACTTCTTCGGCCCAGCAGAACCAGTAACAGCCTTCAAGGTTTTCTTCGCCGTGATCAACTGCCCATTCGTAGGCGTAGGCAACCGGCGCAGGGGTAAGTCGTTGAAACTTCTCAACCTTGCTGAAGTCGAGCTTTGGGTGCTCAATGCGCATAGCTTCCTCGGAGACGTGCAGGATGTGAGTGTAGATGTGGTGAGGAACCTGCAGCACAGTGCTCATGGAGTGGGCTTCAAAACGCTTTAGTGCCGCCTCAGACGATGAACGCAGTGTGAGTAGATCACGGTAACCGGCTTCGCGGATAACATCGACGAAATCGTTTTCAAAAGCAACTAACACTGGTTCCTCCCAAGGTTTCGTTTCAAGTTACTCGGTGCGTCTGACATTTTTGTCTGATCAGCGACTAGCTAGAAGTTGTTTGAAGTCCTATATGGCACCTCCGGTGCGTCGTCGGAGAATTTAACGTCAAGAAAGTTGTCTTCGATAATCATTCTCACAAACAGAGCGTCTTTCTTATTTACATCAAGAACCGCTGAGTAATTTCTGAATCTGTAAATAGTTCCAGGCTGAAGTTGGTCCATCAAAAGAGCAAAAGAGAATGCATCATATTCATCATCCATAAACTCATTGGGAATGCGAGTGCCGAGGCTTCCTCGAAACTCTGCTTCACTGCCATCTCTGAAAGTTACATCAAACATTGGTTCTCCTAAACTCGATCGGGTCCCTCATTCTCTGGCTGAAGTGGGCTTGTACCTCATCTAATGACCACTTCACCTAATCAATTTCAGGAAAGAATTCTTCACGTCTAACTGGATCGATGGGGTGTTTCGGGCCAAAATGAAGAATCTTGATTCTCCCCAATTGCCATTTGGGATCCGCTTGTTGTTCAGTAAGGGTTTTGGCAAAGCTCGGATAGCCATCTGGAAAATCTTCAAGAATTTTTTGAAGAACATACATTCCTCCTGTCGATTCCAGGTACCTGCTAGATGCGAGAAGGAACTCATTGAAGGTGTCTCTAAAATCTAAATTGACGTGTGAGCCAGAGAAACCCCCAAACATTACATAGGCCCGGTAAAGCCGTTCAATCTCGGCGGCTACTTCATCTGGGTCGCCTTTGGAAAAGGAGGCAAGGAGCTGTTCAAATTTTGGCTGGAAATCGTTTAACAATTCCTCAACCATTATTGGATCGATAGGACTAGTAGCCCTTTCCATAAAAAAGTCGAGTTCTTCCTCTGAAAGATTCATAGCTATTGTCGTGTCGACCGAATCATCAGAGCCTGCCTGTGGGCTAACACCAATGCGTCTCATCCACAAAATTCTCTGCCGGTTGGCATCTTCATCAGCGACTTGAGCAATTTTCACTAAACGGGCCAGTGGATTTGCGGCAACAGAGGTGAGATACGAAACTTGATCGCGCTCCTGCCCCAGATATTTAATCAACGAATAATCCTTAGTCAGGCACTCCACAATTGCCAAAACATCTCGAGGTATACCCCACTCAGCCAAATCGCTGGGGAGCACCTTAGGCCAAAGTGAACTTCCTGGGTGGTCAAGGGTCTTGTGAAGCACTGCTCCGAGATACAGTTTTATCTTGTCTTCCACGGGCATTTGCTCCACCGACGGCATCATTGTCGCGTTTTCCATGGTCCGGAGAACATGGTTAATTAGCGGGCGATTGGCAAGATCTAATTGTTCCGCGTGAATATGAGTGGCGATTTCTAAGACTCGATCTTCGATGTCTAACTTGAGGAATTTCTTGATTTCTTTTTGTTGTTCCGCATTGAATCGCGGTTCAAGGGCCCCTGGAAAGAACAAGTCAACAAATGATTCTTTTGGAGCGGTGGTCCAGTTTTCAGCCCCGGACATACCCCTGATGAGCGCTTGTTCGAAGAGTTCTCCCGGACAGTCAATCCATTCATCGCCAGTCCAGATCAGCTCGAAATGTAAGGCGTCGTTGATGTCGATGAACTGGAGTAGGGTTTGGATCTCTTCACCTTGAATGTTTTTAGGCCATGCATAGATGGTTTTTTCAATCTTCATGCTTCCCTCCCTTTCATCTAAAGGCTATCGCCAACCTTTGACGTTTTGGGAACTAGTTTTTGACCCGAATCTTGCCGCAACTGATCATCGGAACGTTGTGAAAACAGCTACGGTTGAAGACAACTCGCTGTCGAGGTGGAGCTGTTTTGGCCATGGTTGCGTGAGATTCGCAGATGTTCTCAACAGCTGGGCATCGAGGGCATGCCAAAAGATGAGTGCGCGCTTCTTTGCATTCGTCATACTCACACATTTCATTGAACTCGTCTTCAAGAATAATCAGCGTCTCTTCGAGCTTCTCTAAGTCGATGTCGGTTTGGGTTCCGGTGATTTGGTTCATTTGTTTTCCTTCAGTGGAATTTTGAAGATCTTACGTTCCGCGTTCCAGGCTTCCGGCGGTAAACGGACTAGGTGGTTCATCTCTTCGAGGTTTTCGGCGAGCTTGCGGGTGCCAACACCGACGTTGTCTGTGGTCTTTAGCTGGAACACGACGATGAGCGCGGTGAGAATGTCTTCAGCAACAACATGCCCCTCGGTTTCGTGAGGGTATTCCTTCCAGAAGTTTGGGAAGTCGCCGTAGTCCTCGTCTTTGCCGCTGGAAGGTTTCCGCCAGCCGAGTAGCTCCATGAGGTTGTATTCCTCGTCGGTCAGCTTCGGGGTCACCTGATCGTTGCCAGAAATCTCGGCCTCAATCTGCCCATCAGGTTGAACACAGACCGTGAAATAGGGTGAAGTTCTTCCGTTGCTATCGAAACGCTCGGCATAGGTTTGAACCGTGAAGTAGTCATCGCATTCGGTGACGTTGATCAGCTCAGCGATGCTTAGGTGAAGTGGGCGCCAGTCGTCTGAGATAAATGGGTTCTGTTGGTTCAGACTTAGTCACCAGCTCTCGCGACGCGCTTGTCGAACTCCCCGAGGAAGTGCTTGAAGGTGCCTCCTAGCCAGTCCTCTTTGTTATAGAGGAATACAGTCAGTTCAACCAAGCGATCATCGCTGAGACGAGCGGCGTATTGCTCCACCCTGCGTAATCTCTCATTGAGCTGTGATTCGTCTAGGTTTAAATCGCGTTCGCTTGGAAACTTTGTGAGGAAACTCTCTAGGTCACGTTTGGCGCGACGTGCCCGAGCGTTGATTTCCTTCATCGTTACAACGTTCAATGGGAAGAATGTGGAGCGAAATTCTGAACCCTTATCGATTCGCATCTTTACCTCGCGGGTAGCGCGCTCTAAAACTTCTTCGCTAAGACCTAGGTTCTCCGTGACACCTAACATCAAAATCCAGACAAGTGCGTCATCTGTTGCTCCCTCGATGTTTCGAATAGCCTCGTGAACTTCGCCAGAAATCCACCCGGGACGAAGTGGGCCACCGGGTAGGAATTTGATTCTTGCTGGGACTGCTTGCTGGAAACCACGAAGGTTTAGTTGCTCTGCAAGCTTCGGATTGTTTTGAATGTACTTTCGAAACTCTGTTTTGATCCGAGAGATTGGCGCATCAAAGTCGTCGTATAACTCAATAGTTTTAGAGCCCGTATTCGGCTTGGCAAGTTCGTTTCCTGGCACCACTGCTCCAAATCTTCCATCAATCGAAATTAGGAGAGCGTAGTCACCTGTGTAGTCTTTAGCCCATTCAAGGAGTCTCATCATCGAGTCTTCATCGACATAAACTCGGCCCAAGAATTGCGCAGCCTCCCAGTGATTGACTCTGATGATAAAGAAATCGTCTAACGCTGAGCCCCGCTCGGTTCCATGCTTAACGTTTGTGATAATCCGACCGGAACCCATGTAATGAAAATCCATTTTTACCCCTTGCTCCCTAGATTGATTTAGACAATTGTGCCTGAAAGGTCTGTCATTTGAGCATGTCCAAATGTTTACCTGGCATGGCAAAGATCTGTCGCCAAGGGTTTCCCTCGCTGTATTTCAGGCGGCCAAGCTTGCCTAGGGCTTCGACCCGATTCGAGGTTGTTTCGTTTCCAAAGTTGAAAAAGTCGTCCTCGGTTAGTCCGTAGACAACGACCATGGTCTGCAGGATGAACTCGGCGATGTCTTTAGGATCAACGCTGTCGTCGAACCGGCGTTCAAAGTTTGGTCGGTCGTTGGCTTCTGCCAAGCGATCTTCGTCTTTGAATTCCTCTGGACTTAGCGCTGGTTTGTCCCAGGACAGGAATTCCATCATTGCGAACTCTTCGTCCGTTAGCGGAGGATTGCAGATTAGGTTGGCCGCCGCTTCAATGAAGAGCTCTCCATGGCCGTCACGGAAGCCTTGAAAGTAAGGCGAAGTGTTCGGGCTTAGGTTGTATCGACGACCATAGGTGGTGATGCAGAAAGTGTCATGCTTTTTCGTCTGTGTCATCACCAGGGCAAGTGCCTCGGCAAGTGCGTCCCACTCAGGGCCGAGTAACGGATTGTCGTGGATCATTAGGCAACCGCTCGTCTTGAATCCCAAGCAATCTTTCTGATGAACGCCTCTTGGCGAGCCAAGTCAGCAGTGTTCACAAGAATGCCTCCCCCGATATCAATAACTTCGGACGTCAGTTTGGCAGAATCAACTGGTTTGTAGAAAATGAATAGCGGTTTGAGTGGTGGTAGCTGAAAGTCGACCTCAACGTTGTGTGGAAACACCGAAGGAGAGATGCCTTCGTTTCCCGTGAACGAAGTTGATGGATTGTTGAGCCAACGCGAGCAGATGCTGACCCAGCTGGCTGTTTCAGAGGTATCTGGGAGTCGGTAATCCTGGCCGTTCTGTGCGATGTATGAGGATGTTCTGGAACAACCGTTTCGCAATGTAAAGAACATCATTACGCAGCCAACCTTTCTGGAGACCACCCTGCTGAGTACATGAAAAATTCGTCTCCTGGCTTCCAGCTACGTGCTGGTGGTGGCCATTCGTCATATCTGATTGGGGGAACCAGATAGGAGCGATACTCGCGTTGCGGGTAGAAAGGATGCTTCGAATAATCGGGATTGCTGGTCTTTCCCCACGTCCAAGAGTCGCAGGAATCTAAAACCTCAATTTCCGTTGCCGAGACCTTGATGTAGTTGCTGCTCCGCGTGCAACCTGTGCGCAAAGTGAAGAACATCATTAGGCAGCCAGCTTCTTGCGCCAGAAATCTACGTCGGCTTTGTTCACCAGCCAGTTCTCGAAGATCGGGTTGCACATTGCGGCTGGGCCGCGCTGTTGGCGCATGAGTTCGATGGCGGCTTCTGGGTGATAGCCGTCTCGAATTAGGGTTAGTGCCATCACTAGGCCCGAGCGGTTTAGGCCGGCCTGGCATCTGATTAGCACTCGCTTGCCTGCTTTCCAGTCGGCGTGAGCTTGGTCGACCAGGAACTTGAGGTCGGCTTCAGGGTCGAAATCGGTCATGTCGCCGTCGTAGAACGGGAACCTGATTTCTTTCACTCCCCAGTCGGCGCCGTTGGCGTTGCCATAGAGGGTGATTACCGAATCGAAGTCACGCTTCGACGGTGCTTGCCCGCGACCGCCAGGACGACCGGCAACATCAAAGTCGTCGGTGCCACCCTGCCAAAGGCCAGGCAAAATTTCGCTCCATAGAGCTTGTGGATAGTGATACTCGTGCATTGTTATGCCCCCTTAGTTACATTGTCGTAGATGGTACTGACAACTTGAGCCCAGGTCTCTGGGGTCTCTTTGAATGGTTGGTAGCCGCCGGCCCCGCCGATGATGACGCGACCTTGGCTGTGTTTGTTGGCCATTTCCGCCACCATTTCGGCAGCGTATTTGAAGCCTTTGGCGGTGTAGTTCGAGTCGACACCGAGGTTATTGGCTCCGGTGTGACCATCGGCGCCGGCAGCTAGCAGGATTACGTCTGGTTTATAGGCGTCGATGATTGCTCGCGCTTCGTCGATGGCGGCCATGAAGTATTCGTCGCCGTCGCCGTCGAGAACGTTAAAGTTGTAATTCAACTCCTCTTCGTCAATGATTGGGCGCCGAGTGCCGTCCATGCTCTGAAGATCTCGATCTGATGGGTAGCCCGATCCGTTGTGGATCGAGATAGTTGGAATGCCTTTACCGCGGAGCATGTGCTGAACTCCGTCACCGGCATGGATATCCCAGTCGATATAGAGAACCTTCATTCCGGCTTCCTTCAATGCCATGGCTGCGTAGGCCATGTCGTTGAACGCACAGAAGCCTGCGCCTCGGTGATAGGTCGCATGATGCTTCGCGCCCTGTGGGTTGAAGACTACTTGAGCTTCGCCGCTGAGAATCAACTCAACAGCGCGCACGGTCCCCTGGAACATCGCCAAGCCGGCTTCGCCCAGATAAGGGTCATTCTCGAACCAAAGACCTACGTTGGTTCCAGCTAGATGCTGATCAACATATTCAGGTTCGTGAACGCTTTTTAGGATTGCAATGTCGCCATCCCGTTTGCCTTTAGGAGCAGGGTTGACGACAGCTGCTCGTTCTTGCAATTGAGCGACAAGCATCTCAGTGGCCAACTTGGCACGAACCGGGTTGGTGGGGTGACCAGCGCCCAGCTGCCAGTTCAGGTAGATGTCGCTGTAGGTGATTACTAGGTTTTTCATCGGAGTATTAGCTCGCTTTCTGGGCGTCGCGGATCATTCCGCGCCAGCGGGCGACGGTTCGGGTGTCAACTTCGTAAACCTCAGCAATGGTCTCTGCAGGTTTGAGCATGATGTAGTCCTTTTCCTGGATCAGTGCAGCGATCTCGTGGGTTTCGATTGCTTCCTTGTTGCCGCGAAGCGTGAAGCGCTCGTCGGCGGATAGACCGCCCCAAACACCGTTGTTCTCGTGCTTCAATGCGTAGTCGCGGCAGGCGACCATCATTGGGCATTCGAGGCAGATGTCTTTGGCGAGGGCGATGTCTAGTGGGAACTCGCTGAAGAAGAAATCCAGGTCTTCGACGAGCAGACAGGCTTCTTTGCCGGTCCAGTTAGGCAGGTTGACGAATTCGTTCAGCAAAGATAGGTCGTTTTTGCTGGCAAATTTCACGATTTCTGGGCGTTTGGTCATAATTTGAGGTCCTTTCAACGATCTCGGGGAGAAAAATTAACCCCCCATATATAGGTGTTGGGACTCTTTCAACCACCCGGTAGGGATTTGGGTGGGGGTTTTGGGTCTTGCGAGCGGTAGAAAGGAGTTGAAAGTCCCGCCCGCAAGACCGCCAGGTCAGCCTTCGCGTTCCTGTTCAATCCAGCGAAGTTCAGAGTCGGTTGGACCGACTTCCCCCTGCTTAGCTGGGTTGGTTCGTGGACGCGCATCGGCGTCTTCGGTGTGAGTCATCACGGCCCACACGTCGTGGAGGGCATTGATGAACGCTGAGCTCTTGTTTACTTTGTGAGCGCGGCTTTTGAAGTTCGAGTAGTCGAGGTTCAAAGCGGTTTCGCTCAGCCAGGTAGCCAGCTGTTCGTTGGTGATGAAGGTTCGCCAAGGGTAGTCGCCACGAGGAGTGTTGACGATCTTGACTTCGAACTTCGATGCAATCGGTTCGAGTGATTCCTGGTTGCGAGCTCGGAGGCTCACAAGGCCGTTATCTTGAGGTTTCTTTACGGCAGAAACGAAGCCGGTTTCGGTGAAAATCCACATAGTTATCTAAGTCCTTCGGTTAGTTTGTTCGTGATTGTGTTCCTTTCTGGCTGGGTGCAGGGGCAAGCGTTAGGTAGCTTGCCCCCGATTCCCCTGACCGGTTACGAGTCTTTACGCGGGTCCGGTTTTGACTTGCGGGCACGGTTGAGCGATTCGGTGCCACGCTTCATGAACTCGACGCTGTCGGACATTTGGCTGAGGTGCATGAACTCATTGCTCTGAGCCGACATGCGGCTCTGGTTGCGAGCCGACATGTTTTTCATGTCGTCGATTAGCTGCTCGAACTCTTTGCCGGCCTGCTTGATCAGCTCGCGTGCTTCCAATTCGCGACCTTCACGCATTAGCGCGATGGCCTGCTCCTTGATGTCTTGCAAACGCATAGCCTTCAGCTCAACCACGATGTCTTCGTTTTTGGCTGGGGCAACGTAGTCGTTGGCGGTGGCAACTTCGAGTTCGAAGGTCTGGCCGCCGGTTACCTTGCGGGCCAGCACTAGATCTTCGTACTCGTAAGAAACCTTGATCGCCTGTAGCAGCGTGGTGTCGGTAACGAACTGAGCTGGCAGGGTTACCTCAAACACGTAGTTCTTCTCTTCCTTGGAAGCCAGGTCGCCAAGGTTGGCGGTGGCCTTTCCAGGGAAGGTCTTGAACTCGCGCAGATAGTTCACCTTACGAACTGTGAAGTCTTCGGTGTTGAAAGTGCCAACAGCCTCGATTTCGATCTTGAGATTGGCAACGGTCTTCTTGAGAAGTCCGTCTAGCTCGTCGCTCAAACCATCGATGGCTTCTTCGAGGCGGAAGGCCGCGAAGTGGTTACCGGTTCCGGAGATCGACATGGCGTCGAGGATGGTTTCGTCGTAGCCTTCACCGATACCGATGGTCGAGGTGGTGACCAGGTGCTCGGTGGCAGCTGCTGCTAGCTGACCCAGTTGAGCCGGATCAACGACACCTTGGTTGGCTTCGCCATCGCTAAGTAGAACCAGCGTTGACTCAACTCCTGCAGGGGCCTTGGCAGCTTCCGCCAAACCGAAGCGGTAGCCCGCCTCGAGGTTGGTGCTTCCGCCGGTTCGAATCTCGCCAATCTTCTGGCGAAGGTCGGCCAACTTGGCGTCCTTGATCTGAGTTAGCTCTAGTTCCACACGAGCGGAGTCGTCGAAGGTGACTACCGATAGGTAGTCGTCTTGACCCAAACGTGGGAGCATGTCGATGATGGTCTGCTTGACCAGTTCGAGACGACCGTTTCCCATGGAGCCGGAGCGGTCGATCACGAAGACGATGCCCTTAGGCTCGCGAGCCTTTGGGGTGTCGTCGGCTGGGGCTTCAGGTGCAGTGACCTCAAGCATTAGTCCCAGTGCGCTTTTTTCTTCTGCCTTCAGGCAGGTGTATTCAATCTTGATTTCCATCATGGTGAGCCTCCTAAGCTGTCGTTGGTGATGGTGGCGCTTTTGCTGCAGTGGAGGTGCCTTACGGCTGACCCGTTATGCAGCCAACACCAACTCGTGCTTCGCGTTCAAAGTTGCTAGGTGAAGCAGGTGGTCGCCTTCTACGAGAGCTTCCGAAGCTACGATTTCATCGGGCTCGCTGCGCAGGTGCTGCTCATCGATTCGAGCGGCTAGGCCAACCTGTTCGATGCGCATCGCGAAGTCGCGGGCACGTTGTCCTGGGGTTTCGCGGAACGGCTTCGCCATGGCGTCTACTTGGAATCCGTCGAGGATGCCCTGAAGGCGCTCAGCCAGGGTGTCTGGGTGGTCAAATAGTTCGAGAGCTACCGGGTAGCCATCGATTGCCACGATCACGCCGCGCTGACCGTAAATCGGAGTAACCGGTTCTAGGTCTAGTTTGGCCATTTCGGCATCTAGCTGGTCACGCATTTCAACGTAGCTCTGGGTGCCGTTGTGGGCATCGTTAGCCATGGCATACTTGCTCACTTCGTCCCAGACTCGACCCTGGTCGGCAAAGGCCTGGTTGAACTTCGAGCCGTTTTTGGCCATTCCGCGCATTGCGGAACGAACCTTGGCTGGAGCCTGGCGGTTACCAACTCGCTGAACGTGGGTTCCACCCCAGCGACCCTGCTCAACGCAGACCACCGGTAGATCGGTAACGCCGTTGGCATTTACCAGAACGGTTCGGGTGAGAGCTCGGTGCTGCCATCCGCCTTCGAGCAGAGCGCCTTCGAACAGGATCACGCGGTCTTTGCAGTCGTTTTGGATATGCACGGTTCCCACGCTGGCCTGATCGAGCTCGGCTAGTTTCACAAGGTTCGCGTCGAAGTTGGTTACGTAGCTGCGGTCTGTAACTGCGGAGTCGGTAAAGATCGGGAACCAGGTTAGGTTTCCGTAGCGGGTTCCCCGGCCCACGTGCATTGCTGGGAGCAGAGCCAAGGCTGCCTTGGTGTTCTTGGTCTTGGCAGGAGCGGCGTGCGCGGCTGCAATCACCTCGTCAATAGAAGTGTTGCCTTTGAGCATTGTTGCCCAGTCGTTGTTATTTGTCATCATGTTCGCCCCTTCCCCGGATTACGTAGATATCAAAACATAAACTATCAAATGGTTTTTTTACGCAAATTATTCCCGAGTAAGGATTTCCACGTAAAATTGTTTTCACAAGGAAGACTATAAAAGTGACCACTGACATTTATCCCCGTATCGCCGTAGACGTTGTTCTATTCACCGTTGCCAGCGATGCTGATCTCCAAGCCATGATCTGGGATGAGTCGCTCCTTTCCCCAACCTCAGACTTCCGCGATGCCCCCGCCGGGCTATCGCTTTTGGCGCTAACCATGGGCTCGGAAACTTCCGACGAGCGCGAACTACCAGGTGGCTTCATGGGCCCAACCGAAAGTATTGGCGATGCCGCCAAGCGAGTGCTCCGCGAGCGCATCGGTCTTG
>CAEZUR010000035.1_pt1 | contig 12042 bp, 7 predicted proteins | sample 7264531 | NCBI WGS metagenome assembly CAEZUR01 (sample SAMEA6813835, study PRJEB35770) | uncultured Rhodoluna sp. | biome: Freshwater; feature: Freshwater reservoir; material: water | place: Czech Republic | collected 2016-04-20 | depth 0.5m m | reverse complement strand
CCCTGTTCGTCGACTTTTAGCCAGTGAACCTTGGCACCTTGGTAGGTCTCGAGCCATTCGATGGGGTCGATCACCGCGTGGTGTTCGGTATAGGCGGAAACGATGATGTTTCGCTCTGGGTTTTCTTGGGTGGCAGCCCAGTAGAGACCCTTGATGGCAAGGTTGTCGGCTTCGGTGCCACCGGATGTGAAAATTACCTCTTGGCGATCACAACCAACCACTCGGGCCAGGTCTTCACGAGCGCTCTCGAGCATGGCTCTGGCGGTTTGGCCGGCGGTGTGAATGCTCGAAGGGTTTCCGAGTTTTAGAAGATCCTCGGCCAAACGCTCAACCACCACAGGATAGATGGCAGTGGTAGCTGCGTGGTCGAGGTAAATGCCCATGCAACAAGACTACTTTCTGCTTTAGCGGTTGACGACTGGCAAAGATACTGACAGGTAGGCTTTTCTTCATGTCCACTACCGCCGCTCTGCCCTCAACTGCGCTCGGCGTAACGGTGCATTCTGGTGGCGGCACCTTTCGAATCTATTCAGCCAATGCCACCTCAGTGCAGTTTGTAATTGTTGATGCGGTGAATCCAAAGACTCCACTTTCGGTTTTGGATTGTGAGCGGTTAGATGGTGACATCTGGGAGGTAATCAGCTCTGACATAGCTGTTGGGGTTCACTACACAATCAGGGTTGATGGTCCAGAATCCTTGCGAAGTGGTTTCAATGCCGAAATCGATCTAATTGACCCCTATGCCAGGGGTGTGGTTCGAGAAGGGCCGCGTGATTTCCATAACGTGGTTATCAACCGCGACTTTGATTGGCAAGGAGTTGCTAAACCGAACACTCCCCTATCTTCAACGGTTATCTATGAGGCGCACGCCCGAGGTTTGACCCGAGGTAACTTGGAGCTTCCAGATGAGCTTCGCGGAACCTATGAGGCTTTGGCGCACGAATCCACGATTGCTCACCTAAAGAAGATTGGCGTTACCGCCGTTGAGCTTTTGCCGATTCAAATGTTTATTTCTGAACCTCGATTGATGAACATGGGTCTGATCAACTACTGGGGTTACAACACCATCAATTTCTTCACTCCTCACCACCGCTACGCAACGGCTTCTTCAATTGCTGCCGGGCCAGACGCAATTGTTCGAGAGTTCAAGGCCATGGTTCGGGAACTTCATCGAAACGGTATCGAGGTGATTCTCGACGTGGTTTATAACCACACCGCCGAAGGTGGCAACCGCGGGCTAACCCACTCATTCCGCGGAATCGATAACGCTTCTTATTACCGCGTTGACGAGTTGGGTAACTACCACGACACCACCGGTTGCGGAAACTCACTGAATTTTTCTAATCCTCGGGTGGCTGAGCTAGTTCTGGAGAGCCTTCGCTACTGGACCGAAGAAATGCAGATCGACGGGTTCCGATTCGACCTAGCAACCACTTTGGCCAGAGATGAAAACAACCAGTTCGACCCGAAACATCCGATGCTAATTGGAATGATCTCAGATCCGGTTATTTCTTCGGCAAAGCTAATTGCGGAACCGTGGGATGTTGGCTTGGGCGGTTGGCAGACCGGAAACTTCCCAAACGAATTGAGCGAGTGGAACGATCAGTACCGCGATAGCGTGCGCCGCTTTTGGTTGAGCGACATCGCAAACCACCGCAACAGTGGTCGCTACGGAAACGGCGTTGCCGAGTTGGCTACTCGATTGGCGGGTTCGAAAGATGTAGTTCACGAAAAGAACGGAACCCTAGGTTCGGTGAACTTTGTTACCGCCCACGACGGCTTCACTCTGCACGATTTGGTTAGCTACAACGTTAAACACAACAACATGAATGGCGAATCTAACCGCGACGGAAACTCAAACAACTACTCATTCAACTTTGGTGCAGAAGGCTTGCCGGCCGATGAGAGCATTTTGGACTTGCGCCACAAGGTTATGAGAAATCTTTTGGCTACTCTCCTGTTTTCATCTGGCATTCCGATGATCGCATCGGGCGATGAACGCGCCAAGACTCAGCACGGAAACAACAATGCTTATTGCCAGGACAACGTTTTGAGTTGGGTTAAGTGGGAACTCACCGAATTCGAAGCAAACATCGAAGAGACTTTCTCTTATCTCACCCGTTTACGATCCGAGAATGCGTCGCTTCGTCCGGTCAATTTTGGAAACTTCGAAGGTGCTACGCCCGGTTCAGATCTGATTCGCTGGTACAACCAGAGTGGCGGGTTGATGACCGATGACGATTGGAACTCAACCGAAACCCGGGTCATTCAGAGACTGAGTGAAAACATCGACGATCAGGGCCACCACAATCTAACGCTTTTGGTGGTTAACGGATCAGAAGCTGAAGTTTCACTAACCCTTCCGATTTGGGAGACCGTGCAAAGTTATGAGCGGCTCTGGGATAGCTCAGATTCGGTGCCAAACATTCACGCCACAGCCTACAAAGCTGGCAACAATGTTGCAGTTTCGGAATGCTCGGTGCAGCTTTTCCGCGCCGTGGCTCTATAACAATCGGTAAGTTTGTTATGTGAGTACCATTTCCTATCGTCACTCCTCCCCGATTGGGCGAATACCGATTACTTCGGTTAGCCCGGTGGTTGATGGAGGACGTTGGGCGGCCAAAGGTGTAGTTGGGGAAACTGTTCCCTTTTCTGCAGTCGTTTTCCGTGAAGGGCACGACGCACTAGGAGTTGAACTCTTACTAACCTCGCCCAACGGCAAAACGCGAGTGTTTCGCATGCGTGAAGGCGCAGCCGGCAGCGACACCTGGCACACCAAGGTTCTTTTAGAGGCTCAGGGTATTTGGAAATTCAAGATTCAAGCATTCAGTGACGACTACGGCACATGGCATCACAACTCCGAGGTGAAGTTGGCCGCTGGTATGGATCAAGAATTGATGATGCTGGAAGGCATTCGCCTGTTCACCAACGCTGCCGGCGAAAAGGATCGGAGCAAAAAATCTGCCACGCTCTTGGCGCAACTAGCCGAGACTCTCAGTGATTCCTCACTCACTTTTGACTTCCGTTTGTCGGCCGCCGAAGCCGCAGTATTGGCCGCCGATTTGACCAGCGAACCGATTCGCAGTTTGGTTACGCACAGTGACGAATATGTGATCAACTGTGAGCGAACTTTGGCCGGTTCTGGGGCTTGGTACGAATTCTTCCCTCGCAGTGAGGGCGCCAAGTTTGATGCCAAGACCAAGGTTTGGACCTCGGGCACTTTCAAGACCGCAACCAAGCGCCTGCCTGCCGTTGCCGCAATGGGGTTCGAGGTTCTCTACCTTCCGCCAATCCATCCGATTGGTCGCTCACATAGAAAAGGACCAAACAACTCTCTGGTGGCCGGCGAACAGGATCCGGGTTCCCCTTGGGCTATCGGTTCCTCCGATGGTGGTCACGATGCGGTTCATCCAGCTCTGGGCACAGTCAAGGACTTTGAGAAGTTTGTAAAAGACGCCAATGCCCTTGGAATTGAAATCGCTCTCGATTTCGCACTTCAGGCCTCACCCGATCATCCGTGGGTGCAAGCTCATCCGGAGTGGTTTACCACGAGAGCAGATGGCACGGTTGCCTATGCCGAGAACCCGCCAAAGAAGTATCAAGATATCTTTCCGATCAACTTCGATAACGACCCGGAAGGTATTTATCACGAGTCGCTTCGAATTTTGAAGCTTTGGATTTCCCGCGGTGTTAAGATTTTCCGAGTCGATAACCCGCACACCAAGCCGGTTAATTTCTGGGAATGGTTGATTGGTGAAGTCAATGCCGAATACCCAGACGTGATTTTCCTAGCTGAAGCATTTACTCGCCCAGCCATGATGCACACGCTTGGCAAAGTTGGCTACCAGCAGTCGTACACCTACTTCACCTGGCGAAACACCAAGCATGAGTTGACCCAGTATCTAAACGAACTGGCTCACTCAACCTCGGCGTTCTTCAGACCAAACCTTTGGGTTAGCACGCCAGATATTTTGGTTCCCTATCTGCAGTTTGGCGGCGTTGCCGGTCACAAGATTCGTGCCGCGATTGCAGCCATGGCTGGCAGCAGCTGGGGAATGTACGCTGGCTACGAACTAGTCGAGGCAACCTCTCGGGCCGGCGCCGACGAACACATCGACTCCGAGAAATACGAGTACAAGCCACGTGATTGGCAAAAGGCCGAAAAAGCCGGAACGAGCATTGCCCCTTACATTACTCAGTTGAACGCCATACGCAAGGCTCATCCAGCGGTTGGGCAAATTCGAAACCTAGAGGTTCACAACAGCACCGGGGAATCAATTTTTGTTTTCACCAAACACCTTTCGGCCGAGCACTCCACTACTGGAAAAGCCGACACCATCATCGTGATCGCCAATCTAGACCCGAACAATGTTTCAGAAGCGGATATTAATCTCGATCTCTGGAAGTTGGATCTTGGTTACGAGCGACCATTCAAAGTGACCGATCTGCTCACCGGTGACTCTCGAAGTATTAGCGCGAAAAGTTACATCAGAATTGACCCGAAAACGCAACCCGTGGTCATTCTTCGAGTAGATCGAGACAACTAGCCGTGACCAATTCCAGCGCGCTGTCGCTACCCGTTCTTGATTCCGACCTACTCGACAAAGTAAGTAACGGAAAGTACCACGACCCGCACTCAGTGCTTGGCGTGCACCCGATCGACGGGGGCTGGGTGATTCGCGCGATTCGACCTCTGGCAAAGCAGGTATTTGCGATTGTTGGTAAAACCAAAGTTGAACTTACCCACAGTTTCAACGGAATCTTCGAGGGGGCCGTGGCCGCCAAAAGTTTGCCCGACTACCGGATTCAAGCAATTTATGAAGATGGCGAATGGTTGAGTGACGATGGCTATCGCCACCCACCTACCATTGGCGAGATCGACCTGCATCTGATTCGTGAGGGTCGCCACGAGGAATTGTGGCGTGCTCTTGGTGCGAATATCAAAAACGGCGGCGTGGCCTTTGCGGTTTGGGCGCCAAATGCAGAGGCAGTTCGCGTGGTCGGTGATTTCAATGGCTGGTCAGGTATTGCCCACGCTATGCGGGTTATGGGTTCGAGTGGAGTTTGGGAACTGTTCGTGCCCGAACTTGAAGTTGGAGCAAAGTACAAGTTTGAAATTCTCACCAAGGCCGGCAAATGGATCACCAAGATCGACCCGCTGGCCAAGTTTGCCGAAATTCCCCCGCAAACCGCTTCGGTGGTCACCGAAAGTTCTTACCAGTGGAAAGACCGGACTTGGCTGAATGCCAGGGCAAAGCGCGATGTACTCACTTCACCAATGAGCATCTACGAGCTTCATGTTGGCTCCTGGCGAAATGGTTTGAATTACCGAACGCTTGCCGAGGAACTCATCCCCTACGTGAAAGAGCTCGGCTTCACTCACGTTGAATTCATGCCGATCATGGAACACCCCTACGCGCCTTCCTGGGGTTACCAGGTCACCGGTTACTTCGCCCCGACCTCGCGGTTCGGAAAGCCTGACGACCTGCGCTACCTGATTGACCAACTTCACCAAAACGGTATTGGGGTAATTCTCGACTGGGTTCCGGCGCATTTTCCGAAAGACGAGTGGGCGCTGGGACGATTCGATGGTGAGCCACTTTACGAGCACGCTGATCCTCGCCGCGGTGAGCACCCAGACTGGGGAACCTTCATTTTCGACTTCGGTCGAACCGAGGTTAAAAACTTCCTAGTTGCAAACGCACTTTACTGGTTGGAAGAATTCCACATCGACGGACTTCGAGTAGACGCGGTGGCGTCGATGCTTTATCTCGACTACTCGCGCGAGGGCAACGACTGGCTGCCGAACGTAAACGGTGGGCGAGAAAACCTCGACGCCATCGCATTCATGCAAGAAACCAATGCCACGGCCTATCGCCGCAACCCCGGCATCATGATGATTGCGGAAGAATCAACCAGTTGGGGTGGCGTTTCTCAGCCAACCGACGGTGGCGGTTTGGGTTACGGCTTCAAATGGAACATGGGTTGGATGAACGACAGTCTTCGTTACATCGAAAAGGACCCGATGTATCGTTCACACCATCACGGCGAACTCACCTTCTCGATGCTCTACGCCTACGACGAGAAATTCATCCTTCCAATTAGCCACGACGAAGTGGTGCACGGCAAGGGTTCACTTTTGGCCAAGATGCCTGGCGACCGCTGGCAGCAACTCGCCAATGTTCGCGCCTACCTAGCATTTATGTGGGCTCACCCTGGCAAGCAGCTATTGTTCATGGGCAGTGAGTTCGGGCAACAGAGTGAGTGGAATCAGGAGCAGGGTCTCGAGTGGTCGATTCTCGACCTGAAGCCACACCGTGCTTTGCAAACTCTAGTTCGGGAACTAAACCGCAACTATTCGGAAAACCCCGCCATGTGGGAGCAAGACCACGTTCCTGGCGGTTTCCAGTGGGTTGATGGCGGAAACTCGGCTCAGAACCTGCTCAGTTTTATTCGCTACGACAAAAAAGGTAACCCGGTTGCCTGCGTTATCAACTTTGCCGGAACCCCGCACTTTGATTTCCGCTTAGGTCTTCCTAAAGAAGGTGCTTGGGACGAGATCCTGAATACCGATTCCGAAAACTTCGGCGGTAGTGGAGTAGGAAATCTGGGACGGGTGGAAACCAGCGGAGAAGGCTCTCACGGACAACCATTTGCTGCAACCATCCAGGTTCCCCCGCTTGGCGCAGTTTGGTTTAGACCGGCAAAGGTCAGTAAAGCAAAGTAGACAGTTTCGAACGAGCCACTTTTACCTGCTCGTTGGAACTGCCGGCGATTTCGAAATATTCGAGCAGGCGGGTTTTTAAAATCTCTTTTTGGTCGGCCTGAACCTGCACATAGAGTGCCAGCAAAAGTTCGAACGCCGATTGGAAGTCGCCGATTGCGGCTAGCACGTCGGCCAGGGTAATGGCTTCGTCGAAGTTTGCCGGCTGAGACTCAAGAATCTGTTCGTGAGGAAGTTCCATGGTTCGTTTCATCAGAGTGACCTGAGCCAGAAGCGCCGAGGTTGCCACGTCCTTTGGGGTTTCCAATTTGAGCTTTGTGAGTAGTTCGAGTGCTTTGTCTACCTCACCGGCATCAACCAGTTCCATGGCTTCCTGCAGCGGCTTTGGAAGAGTTGGAATTGCATCAGGAGCATCGCCTTCAACCAGTCTTCCGGCAACGCCTTGCGCGGCTGCAGCAGTGATTAGTTGATCTAAAACAGTTTCAATCTGTGCGGTTTCTAACTTGCCTTCAAAAACCGGAACCGGTTTTCCGGCAATAACTGCAAACAGCGAAGGCGACACCTTGGTTCCAAAGGCGGCTGCTACTCGAGGTTCCGAAGTGGCGTCGACACGTCCGAGAAAAACTTTGCCAGTGCGGTTTCGAACCGAGGCCTCCAGAGCAGAATCCGCGGTTCCGTGATAAAACTCGAGCAACACCGCCACCGTCTTCGAAATTTCGACGACACCCGGCAACGACGTCTCGGTAACCTGCGCTACCAGGTTCGCCACCGTTAAGGCCGGTGCCTCGGGCTGGCTGGCCGCCTGCTTTAACTTGGAGAGATCAAAACCTCCGGTCAGCGACATTAGAGCGACTTCACTTTCAGTAATCCGGTTTGCCAACCGAGTAGGCGAACCTTGGCTTCTTGGCCAACCGATGGAACATAGAACAAAAGCATGTCACCGTAGGTGGTAACCACACCCTTCAGTGATCCCTTGGCTCCCAGCGCCACCTGTTGCAAGTCATTTACAGTAATTCCAGAGTTGCTCTTATTTGGCTTGATCTTGGTGATGTCTTTCATATAAACGGCCACCAGCGCCCCGCCATCGGCTGTGGCTAGACCAATTGGAGCGGCATCACCAATAACGTGCTGATAAGTCAACTTGGCCTTAGTCAGCGTCTCAATCTGCTTTTTCTGTTCCACCGAAAGTGTTTGATAGAACTTGTCGCCGGAAAGTTCAAACTTGCCAAAGAACTCGGAACTTGAACCGTTATCAATCAAAGAGCCGTAGGCGGTTGGAAGTTCATTTGGACTTAGTTCCAGATAAGCCGAATCCGGTGAAACTGGCACCGACCCCTGGGTAACAGCCGGAACCTGGGGTAACTTCACGCCCGAGGCTAGGGTGGCCAGATAAATGACCTGATATTGCTTTCGAGGCGCGTCTTGACGCAGAACCAGCATCTGTGGCGCTGTGCCCTTCTTGTTACCTGTGGCAACCATTAGAGTTCTAGGCCAATCGCTGGTGGCAGCAGGCAGGCTCAGAGTTAGCGGGGAAGCGTAGATGGGTTCCAAAGCGGGGGCTTTTTTGGTTTTCTTTAGCAGGCCGTAGGCAGCATCTCGCATTTCCAGGGCAGGGCCTGCAAATCGCGGCAAAAGCTGAGTTGACGAATTGGCTTGATCAGCGCCCTTGGCAATTGTTGCTACCGCGGTGACAATCCGGCGGATTTGACCAATTTGCAGGGCCGCCGGCTGTTCGGAGATGTTATTGGCATTGTCCTTTGCGGTTGGAGTTAACGATTGCGATGCGGGAGAGCAGCCGGTAATCAGTGATAGCGACATAAGTGTCACCGGAATCACGGCAAAGGTCCGTCTGGCTGATCTGCGACCCTTTGGCGGAAGTGAAGACTCACGACGCTTCGGGCGTGACCTCGGACCCTGCGGCGCTCTGGGTAGCTTACGACGTGGGCGGCGGGTATTTCTGATATTTCTAAACACCAAGAAGTTGTAGATAAGGGTTATTAGTAAGAGGCCGAAACCGGTATTGATGAGTATGTAGGAAGGTGTTAGGTCATAGTCTTGATGCCACTTGATGGTTACTTTGTCTGGTGCTGCTGCCAATCCGTCGCTGGCAATTATCAGTGCATTTTCATTGACCGTTTCGACTTTTACCGAAACTTCTAAATTGGCTGCTCGTTCGGTTCGCCAAAGGTCAGAGCCATTTGGGTTCGCGGAGGGAAATAACCCCATTATGTCGGTCGAGCCGAGCTTTTTTGACTGCTTGGTGTAGGTCACCAAAGACTTCGCTGAGCCACCAACCCAGGCGGTAATGTCTGATTCCCGACCGGTGGCAACATAAACCCTCCCTGGGCCGTTTACAGTAACAACCGGCTGACCAGGGTTAAGTTTCAAAATGTCGTTAGGCACCACCAAAAGTGGCTTCGGATCAACGATTGTGACCGAAATATCCTTCGAATCCTTAGGCGCCCAAACGGTGCGTTCGGCTATGCCTAACAGAATCAGGGTGAGCGCTAGTAGGTAGAGCGCGACCGAGATGATAAGGCGCATCACTATCCAATCGGGGTAAACTTGTGGCTTAGACCAGCCTTCCCATTCTACGCAATACATCTAGGAGTGTCTCTTGAGCGCGGATCAGAGCGAATTTGCATCAGCGATGCGTGGTTACGACCGCGACGCCGTTGATGAAGCTATTCGCCTGTTGCGCAAAGAACTTCTTCAGATTAACGGAATCAATGCCCAGCTCGTTTCTGAGCTGCGTGAAAAGACGGCAAGCGTTGAAAGCCTTCAGGCTCAACTGAGTGAGAGTGAAGCTCCAAACTATGCCTCGGTTGGTACCCGCGCAGCGCTAATTCTGAGCAACGCCGAGGAGCAGTCGCTTCGAATCGTTGCCGATGCTGAGGCCGAGCGGTTGAGAATTTTGGCCGATCTAGAAGACGAACTAGCCTCGTTACGAGAAGAGGCGAAGGAATACTACGATTCGTTGGTTTCCGAAGCTCAGCGTCGCTCTGAGCGCCTTCAAGCCCAGGCTAAAACCGATTACGACGAGAGCCTTAAAGAAGCTCAGCAGCAGGCTTCCAACATGATTGATGAAGCAACCCGCGAGGCCGGTTCGATTCGAGGTTTGATTGCCACCGAAGCCGCCAAACTCCGAGCCACCGTGAAACGCGAAACGGAAACCATGAAAACCGAAGTTGCTCGAAAACTGAGCGAACAACGTTTGATTGAATTCCGCAAACTGAACAAAGAGGGCAACGTTAAAGCTGCTGAAGAGTTGGTTAGCGAACAGTACCGAATCGACCTGGAGCTTGAATTGGCGGGACGCAGGGCCGAGGCCGAGGCCGAATACCTGAGCAAACACCAGGAAGCGGTCGCCGCCACCCAGAAATACCTAGATGACGCCCAAAGCGCACTCACCAACGCCAAGGTACGCGCCGAAGCCGCCAAACTTGAGGCCGACACCCTAGAAGCGGCAGCCAAATCAGTTAATAAGCGAACCCGCGACGAAGCCAAAGAAAAAGCGGAACTGATTTTGGTGAATGCGGAGGCCGAGGCTCGAGCAATTATTGGCGAGGCCGAAAACAAGGCTCGTAATGAGGTTCGTCGACTAAAGATGGCAATTGGCAAGCTGAACAATGAGCGCGATGCCGTTGCTATATATCTCAGAAATCTGCGTTCCGTGGTGGATGCAGCCGAACAATCGATTGCGGAGTAGCGAATGCCAGTAAAAAAGCCAGTTCCGAGCAATGACGGTAAGCGTCTTTCAATTTCAAATACCTTTGAAATGGGTTTCCTGGGCGGTTTAGGGGTTTTAGCTGCAATTTTGGTTGGCCAATCGCTGGTGACTCTGGCAACAATCCTTACCTACATGGCGGCTGCCATCTTCATCGCGCTTGGGTTAGACCCCCTGGTTCGCTTTTTGGAAAAGCGCGGTCTATCTCGCGGTTATTCAATCCTCAGCGTGGTGCTTACAATTCTGGCGATTGCCACTGCCGTGGTCGTTGCCGTGATTCCGAGCATTCTTCAGGAGACCAGCGCACTGCTAAGTGATGCACCAAACTTAATCACCAACCTAAATCAATTGGCGGTGATCCAATCACTAGACTCCCAATTCAACGGCGCTATTTCTTCTGCGATTCAAAATGTTTCAGACTACGTGGCAGACGCCTCCCACTGGCCGCAAATGCTTGGTGGCGTAGTTCAGGTGGGAATCAGCTTGGTAAATGGCTTGGTTGGTTTTGTGGTGATTCTCACCCTAAGCCTCTACTTCATGGCTTCCCTAGGTAGATTCAAGAAGTTTGTTTACTCACTGGTTCCGGCTTCTAAGCGCAAGGTTTTTTCTGAACTTGCCGAAGAGGTCGCCGATTCGGTTGGTCGCTACGTTGGCGGGCAAGCAACTGTGGCCACGATCAACGCCAGTCTTGGTTTCATCGTGATGTCAATCTGCGGTGTTCCGTTCTCGGTAGTTTTGGCTTTTATCACCTTCCTGCTGGCTCTTATCCCCCTGGTTGGAGCCATGTCTGGAGCCGCTCTGGTCACACTCGTGGCACTAACTGTGAGCCCAACAACCGCTTTGGTGGTGGCCATTTACTACTTGGTTTATATGCAGATCGAGGCTTATGTAATCAGCCCGCGCGTTATGAAGCGAGCAGTTTCAGTGCCTGGCGGTGTGGTGGTCGTTGCCGCTTTGGCCGGCGGAACCTTGCTTGGAATAATGGGCGCTCTAGTTGCCATTCCAGTTGCGGCTTCAATTATTTTGGTAATTCGCCAAGTGTGGATGCCTCGCCAAAATCTTCGTTAGACGGGATAAGTTTCTGGCAACGGATAACGGTCAGGATTCACCGCTCGAACGATTTCGTTTAGCACCCGTTTGGTAGCCGTTTCGCCAACCCAAAGGTGTTTTCCGTCTTCAATCGCAATCAGCTCAGCCTGAGGAATAACCGAAAACCTGCTTTTTGCTTCTTCCGGACGAAGATAGTCATCAAACTCAGGAATCAGGGCAATCAGACGTTTTCCGTTATTCGCCCACCGCGCAAGTTCTTCCTCGCTCGTGCGGTGAAGCGGAGGCGAAAGCAGAATGCCACCGAGTACCGGCTTATCAAAGCCATACTTCAAGACCAATTCGGTACCGAAACTCCAACCAACCAACCAGAGGTTGGGTAGGTCGCGCTTTAAGGCATAACTAATGGCTGCTTCGAGGTCGGCTTGCTCGGTAATCCCCTGCCCGAACTCTCCCTCGCTGGTGCCTCTGGGAGACGATGTTCCACGGGTGTTAAAGCGGAGCACCGCGAGATTAGCGAGCGCGGGAAGTCGATTGGCCGCTT
>CAEZUR010000034.1_pt1 | contig 12086 bp, 8 predicted proteins | sample 7264531 | NCBI WGS metagenome assembly CAEZUR01 (sample SAMEA6813835, study PRJEB35770) | uncultured Rhodoluna sp. | biome: Freshwater; feature: Freshwater reservoir; material: water | place: Czech Republic | collected 2016-04-20 | depth 0.5m m | reverse complement strand
GCACTCGCTTGTTCGGCTGGCGTGTAATCACCCTGACCGTAGGCGCGTTCCTTCACCAGCTCGAGGTAGTTGTCGGTGAAATTCCAGAAGAAACTTTCTGCCACTTCTAGAGCCTTGGTGTGGTCGTAGTTTTCGAAGGCTGCGGTGGCGTCCTTCACAACCTCGGCCAGGTTGAGAAGTAGCGATTGGTCAACGGCTTCGGTGACCTCTTCGATGCCGTCGGCAGGTTCGAATGAGAGTACGAACTTGCTGGCATTCAGAAGCTTGATGGCTAGGCGTCGACCGATCTTCATCTGACCTTCGTCGAAGGCGGCGTCGGTGCCCAGTCTCGCCGAGGCGGCCCAGTAACGAACCGCGTCGGCGCCGTGGTTGTCGATCGGTTCGGCGGGAACCACCACGTTACCCTTCGATTTCGACATCTTTTTGCGATCCGGGTCGAGGATCCAACCGGAGATGGCTGCGTTCGACCAAGGAAGTTGACCACTCTCTTGCTCGCTACGAAGGAGCGACGAGAAGAGCCAGGTGCGAATAATGTCTTGGCCCTGAGGTCTTAAGTCGAACGGGAAAACCTTGGCGTACTTTTCCGGGTCGGAAATCCAGCCGCCGGCCAGTTGCGGGGTAAGCGAACTGGTGGCCCAGGTGTCCATGATGTCAACTTCGCCAACAAATCCATTTGGCTGGTTTCGCTGCGCTTCGGTGTAACCGGCCGGAACATCGGTTGACGGGTCAACCGGGAGAAGGTCGTGGCTCGGGGTTAGCACTCGCTCGAAGTCTGGGTTGCCATCGGCATCTAGGGCATACCAAACCGGGATCGGTACACCGAAAAAGCGCTGACGAGAAATCAGCCAGTCGCCGGTGAGACCGTTGACCCAGTTCTCGTAGCGAACGCGCATGAAGTCTGGGTGGAAAGCAAGATTCTTACCCTTGGCTACTAGCTCGTTTCGAAGCTCTTCGTCGCGGCCACCGTTGCGGATGTACCACTGGCGAGTGGAAACGATTTCTAGCGGCTTGTCGCCCTTTTCAAAAAACTTGACCGGGTGGGTAATTGGCTTGGCCTCGCCAACCAAGTCGCCCGATTCTTGAAGAAGCTCAACGATTCGCTGCTTGGCCGAGAAGGTAGTTTTTCCGGCAAGCTCGGCAAACACTTCTTTGCCCTTTTCGCTGGTGATAACCTCTGGGGCTTCAGAAAGGATTCGTCCGTCCCAGCCGAGAATCGCGCGGTTCGGTAGGTCTAGTTCGCGCCACCAGATTACGTCGGTGACGTCTCCGAAAGTACAAATCATGGCGATGCCGGAACCCTTTTCCTGGCTGGCCAGGCGGTGAGCGACGATAGGAACTTCGACTCCAAATAGCGGGGTGGTGACTGTTTTTCCGAAAAGTGGCTGGTAGCGCTCGTCGTCTGGGTGGGCGACTAGCGCAACACAGGCTGGAAGAAGTTCTGGCCGCGTGGTTTCAACGAAGATTTTGCCGTTTGGACCATCAAAGCCAATGCGGTGATAAGCGCCCGGTTGTTCGCGGTCTTCCAGTTCGGCCTGAGCCACCGCAGTGCGGAAGGTAACATCCCAAAGGGTTGGTGCCATCGACTGGTAGGCCTCGCCACGCTCCAGGTTGTTTAGGAATGCCTTCTGGCTAACCGCCTGGGCGTCCGGGGAGATGGTTTGGTAAGTCTGCGACCAGTCGACACTTAGGCCGAGTCGGCGCCATAGAGCCTCGAACTGCTTCTCGTCTTCGCCGGTCAGCTTCTCGCAAAGCTCGATGAAGTTGCGGCGGCTGATTGGAAGCTGGTCGGCAGCCTTAGAGGACTTGTTGTCGCCACCCTCAAACGGAGGAACGAAGTTTGCGTCGTAAGGAAGGCTCGGGTCGCAACGAACGCCGAAGTAGTTCTGAACACGTCGCTCGGTTGGAAGTCCGTTGTCGTCCCAGCCCATTGGGTAGTAAACCTCTTTACCCAGCATGCGTTGGAAGCGAGCCACCACGTCGGTGTGGGTGTAGCTAAATACGTGACCCACGTGAAGCGACCCGGAAACGGTTGGAGGAGGGGTGTCGATCGAGTAGATGTTGGCTCGCATCGCGCTGCGATCGAATGAGTAAACGTGAGTCGAGTCCCACTTTTCAGCCCACTTGGTCTCAAGACCCTCCACGCTCACCTTTTCGGGCGCGGTGGCAGGCATGAGAAAAGCTGAACCAGATTGCTGATAAGTCACGTGGGAGTCTCCAAAACTAGCGTTTGAATAAGGTTAACATTGACTTAGAGATTCGTTTTGTAAGTCAGAAAGCCTCACATGTATCCAAAGAGCCAAAACTCTGCCACGCCCGGGGTTAATCCGTCGCCGAGTTTCCCCTCGGTAGAGCAGGAAATCCTGGCTTTTTGGAAGAAGGACGACACCTTTCAGGCGTCTATCGATCAGCGCTCGAGCGACAACGAATTCGTTTTCTACGACGGTCCTCCGTTTGCCAACGGTCTTCCTCACTATGGGCATCTGCTTACCGGTTACGCCAAAGACATGGTTCCTCGCTACAAGACCATGCAGGGTTACCGCGTCGAGCGCCGTTTCGGTTGGGATACTCACGGTCTTCCGGCCGAAGTAGAGGCCGAGCGTCAGCTTGGTATTTCGGGCCGTTTGGAAATCGAAAAGTTTGGCATTCAGAAGTTCAACGACACCTGCAAGTCTTCGGTACTTAAGTACACCGAAGATTGGCGCACCTACATCACCCGCCAGGCTCGCTGGGTTGACTTCGATAACGACTACAAAACTCTGGACAAGGATTACACCGAGAGTGTGCTCTGGGCATTCAAGGAGCTTCACAACAAGGGGCTGATCTACGAGGGCTTCAAGGTTTTGGCTTACTGCTGGCGTTGCGAGACTCCGCTTTCGAACCACGAGCTTCGCATGGACGACGAGGTTTACCGAAACCGCCAAGACCAGACCGTTACGGTAACTTTCCCAATTCTTGAGGGAGAACGATTTGCCGGTGTGAAGCTACTGGCGTGGACCACCACCCCGTGGACGCTTCCAACCAACTTTGCTTTAGCGGTTGGACCAAACATCGAGTACGCGATTGTTAACGGCTATCTGCTTTCGAAGAGCCTAATCGGCGCTCACTTCAAGGAACTTGGTTTTGAGTCGGCCGATGATGCCCTGGCGGCAGTTACCGAAACCGTAATGGGTTCAGAGTTAGCTGGAATTCGCTACCAGCGCCTGTTTGATTACTACGCCGACGCCGAAAAGTTTGGAACCGAAAAGGCTTGGCAGATTCTGGTCGACGACTACGTTGGCGATGGCGATGGTACTGGAATCGTTCACCAGGCACCTGCCTACGGTGAAGATGACCAGCGAGTATGTGAAGCGGCCGGAATCCCAGTTCTTATTTCGGTGAACGAGCGCGGCGAATTTGTTTCGGTGGTTTCCGACTTTGCTGGAAAGCACGCGTTCGACGCCAACAAAGACATCATCGTTTGGCTTAAAGAAAACGGTCGCCTATTCAAACAGGCTTCCTACGACCACCCATACCCGCACTGCTACCGCTGCAAGAACCCACTGATCTACAAGGCGGTTTCGTCATGGTTCGTTGAAACCACCAAGGTTCGCGACCGCATGCTCGAACTCAATCAGGAAATCGACTGGACTCCAGACCACACCAAAGAAGGCTCGTTCGGTAAGTGGCTTGAGAACGTTCGCGACTGGGCAATTTCTCGCAACCGTTTCTGGGGAGCGCCGATTCCAGTTTGGAAATCGGACGACCCGGCCTACCCTCGTGTAGATGTTTACGGTTCGTTAGACGAAATGGAAGCCGACTTTGGCGTTCGTCCTAGCGATTTCCACCGACCAATCATCGACGATCTCACCCGCCCAAACCCTGACGACCCAACCGGGAAGTCGACCATGCGCCGTGTGCCAGAGGTTCTCGACTGCTGGTTCGAATCAGGTTCGATGCCGTTCGCCCAGGTTCACTACCCGTTCGAAAACCGCGAGTGGTTTGAAACCCACAACCCTGGCGACTACATCGTTGAATACGTGGGTCAAACCCGCGGCTGGTTCTATACGCTTCACGTTCTGGCAACCGCCCTGTTCGATCGCCCAGCGTTCAAAACCGCAATCAGCCACGGAATCATCCTCGGCAATGATGGTCAGAAAATGTCGAAGTCGCTGCGGAACTACCCAGATGTAAACGAGGTGTTCGACCGCGACGGCGCGGACGCCATGCGTTGGTTCCTACTCTCCAGCCCGATCCTTCGCGGCGGAAACCTTATTGTGACCGAGCAGGGAATTCGCGAGGGCGTTCGTCAACTTCTGCTTCCACTTTGGAACTCGTATTACTTCTTCAGCTTGTATGCGAACGCGGCCGGTTACGAAGCGAAGTTCTCCACCGACTCTGCCGATGTACTAGACCGATACCTTCTGGCCAAGACACACGACCTAATCGTAAACGTTGAGAAAGCCATGGATAGGTACGACTCCTATGTGGCCACCAATCTGCTACGCGACTTTGCCGATGTTTTAACTAACTGGTATGTTCGCCGCTCGCGCGATCGTTTCTGGGAAGGTTCACCGGAAGGTTTCAACACTCTCTACACCGTGCTGGAAACCCTATGCCGAGTTGCCGCTCCACTGCTGCCAATGGTTACCGAAGAAGTTTGGAAGGGTCTTACCAACGGTCGCTCGGTACACCTAACCGACTGGCCAAACGCTAAGAACTTCCCAGCCGACAACAAGCTGGTTTCGGCCATGGACCAGATCCGTTCTGCATCTTCCGTTTCCAACGCGCTTCGCAAGGCGGCCTCGCTGCGCAACCGTTTGCCACTGGCAAAGCTCACCGTGGTTACCAACGATTCGGCAGATTTGCAGCAATTTTCGAGCCTGCTGGCAGAAGAGCTAAACGTGAAATCGATCGAACTGGTTGAGCTTGATGAAACCTCGGGTGAACGATTCGGCGTGGTCAAGCAGCTAACCGTGAACTCAAGAGTTGCCGGCCCACGTTTAGGCGCTGGAGTTCAGCATGTGATTCGCGGAGCGAAGTCTGGCGCATGGTCGTTGGTTGATGGCAAGGTCGTCGTCGACGGCGTTGAACTTCTCGAAGAGGAATACGAGTTGACCCTGGTGGCCGATCTTTCTTCGGGGGATACCACCAATCTGGTTGGCATACTTCCTTCGGGCGGTTTCGTAATTTTGGATGGCGCTGTTACGCCGGAGCTAGAAGTTGAGGGCGCTGCTCGCGACCTTATTCGTTTGATTCAGCAGGCTCGCAAAGATGCCGACCTCGATGTTAGCGATCGCATCAAGCTTTCAATCGTAGGTGACGAATCGGTACTCGCGGCAATCGCGATACACGAAGAGCTAATCAAGGGTGAAACTCTGGCCCTGGAGCTTGTTACTGCAGCCGGCAGCGGCGAAGTTCAGATTTCGGTGGCAAAGCTTTGATCAAGACGGTACAGGAAGTTGAGCAGGCTCTTCTCGCTCGCATTCCAGAACATCAGCTTCGCCCTCGACTAGAGCCAACGGCGCGAGCTGCGGCGCTACTGGGCGACCCGCAGAAGCTTTACCGAATCATTCACGTCACCGGCACCAACGGAAAAACCTCAACCACTCGAATGATTGAACGCCTGCTTCGCGAGCACTCGCTTCGAACTGGTCGTTTTACCAGCCCGCATCTCACTCGCCTCAACGAGCGAATTGCAATCGACGGCGAATCGATTAGCGACGAAATCATGGTCGAGATATGGAACGACATCGAACCAATTCTCGGTCTGGTCGATGCTGAACTCGATGCCGAAGGTGAACTACCGCTCACTTACTTCGAAGCCCTCACGCTCCTCGCATTTGCCATTTTCGCCGATGCACCGATCGATGTTTTGGCACTTGAAGTTGGCATGGGTGGCGAGTGGGATTCCACCAACGTGGCCGACGGTGACGTGGCGGTGTTCACTCCGATCGACATGGACCACGCAGATCGACTTGGCAACACCGTGGCTGAAATTGCTAAGACTAAGGCAGGCATCATTAAGCCCGGTGCCATTGTTGTTTCGGCCGCGCAGGAACCAAGCGCGCTGGCCGAACTGCAGAGCAAAGCCAAATCGCAGGCAGATCGATTCACGTCCTACGGGCCAGACTTCGAAGCTTTCAACGTGGTTCCCGATGGTAGGGGTCAGCGCTTCAGCGTTCGCTCTCTGGCCGGGGAATACACCGATTTGTTCATGCCGCTCTACGGAGAACACCAAGCCCAGAACGCAGCCCTAGCAATTGCCGCGGTAGAAGCGTTTCTCGGAAACGGCGAGCGTCGAATTTTGGATGACATCGTTCGGGTGGCATTCGCCGATGTGGCGTCCCCTGGAAGATTGCAGGTACTTGGTCGCGACCCGCTGACTCTGGTCGATGGTGCCCACAATCCTCACGGTGTTCGTTCGCTCGCGAGAGCACTTGAAGCAAACTTCGGTTCGCCAAAGGCAATTGGCGTGATTGGTGTTTTGGCCGATAAGAACGCTGATGAAATGCTAGAAACACTCTCGAAAAGTTTCGACCACGTGGTGATCACCGCAGCCAAGACGGAGCGAGCGGTTGAGCACTCGGAGCTCGCCATCATCGCCGAAAAATACTGGCCTGGTGAGGTCACGGTTTCCGGTGGTGTGTCGCTAAGCATGCAGGTGGCTCGAGACCTAGCCAGGCAAAACGATTTCGAAGCCATCGTGATTACCGGATCACTGAGCGTAGTTGGCGAAGCACTTAAAACCATTCAGGAAGAAAACAATGAAGACTAAATCACTTCAGAGAAGCCTCGGATCGATAGCCCTTGCTTTCGAATCATTCATCATCTTCTTTGCCACGCTGGCCGCCTTCGGCCTGAGGGTATTCGATGGCCCAACCATCTGGATGGTAGGTCTAGGCCTTGCGATTATCGCCATTGCACTTCCCGGAGTTCTCGGTAGGCCTGGAAGTTACTTTGCCGGATGGGCTTTGCAACTAGTGCTTCTAGCAATCTCGATTTATACAATCTTTTACAGTGCACTCGGTTATGGATTTTTGGTATTCAGCCTAATTTTTATCGGAATATGGGGTTGGGCAATGTTGGTTGGAAAAACTACCGACACCGCAAATCGAGTGCTGGCAGCCAAAAACAACGACCAGAATGATAGTGAGGAGATTCGATGAGTCAAGCAACCCTAGTTCTAATCAAACCAGACGGCGTGAAGCGCAATCTGATCGGTGAAATAATTGCCCGATGCGAAGCCAAGGGCTATGTTGTGGCCGACCTTCGTTTGGTTTCGCCTACTCGCGAGCTCTTAGCGGAGCACTACGCCGAGCACGAAGGCAAGCCTTTTTTCGAGCCACTGGTTGAGTTCATGCTCTCGGGTTCGGTTGTGGCAATTCGCCTAGAAGGTAACCGCGTTATCGAAGGTTTCCGATCTCTTGCCGGCGCCACCGATCCAACCGTGGCAGCTCCCGGAACCATCCGCGGCGACCTTGGCCGCGACTGGGGTCTCAAAGTTCAACAGAATTTGGTGCACGGAAGCGATTCTGAGGAATCAGCGGCTAGAGAGCTTGCCCTCTGGTTTTAGTTCCTAGCGGAACAGTAAATACCAGGTGTCCCAGAACGCCACGATGATCGTGATTGCGGCGAGGAACTCGGTACCCAGGGTAAACATCCAAGCATTGTCGGCTGCGCGAACAAAGAAACCAACTGTTTTCAACGGAACATCGATGACGCCTTCAGCCGCCGACCAGAGAAATGTGCGCCAGAACAGTGGAATCATGGCAAGCCAAGCCACGATGCAGTAAGGGCAGAGAACGTGAATCACGAAAGTGCTCTGGGTAAACAGCCAGAGCACAAAAATAAGCCCCATGGAAATTCCGACCAGATAGAGTCGCCAAAACCAAATCTTGAACCTAGCCCCAGCCAAAATGGCAAAGCCGATAAAAATAGGTGCTGTGAAGGCCATTAGCCCAACAAATGAATTCGGGAAGCCGAACAGGCTCGCCTGAGCTTTCTGCATCACCGTTCCGCAGGAGATGAATGGGTTCAAGTCGCAACTTAGAACGGCGTCCTTGTTTTGCAGTAGGTGGATCTTTTCAACCGAAAGGGAAAAGGCGGCCACTAAGCCCAAGAAACCCAAAAGAATGCTTGAGATCGCGAATCGCCTCGAAGGGCTGTCGATTATATCTTCGCTGGTCTTTAAGTTGCTCACCCAATAATTATCACACTGTGTGATACTTGAAGGAGTCTATATATCGCCCACACGCGATTGACTAAAGATTTTCGGATAAACCTTAGAAACGCTTAAGACCCAAGCTGGCAGCGGAGGAAGAATCCGAGTAGGGAAGTTTGGTTAACCAAATCGGTTGATCGTAAAGATTTTTGCTTTGGCTCTGGTGAGTGTGGCCCAGAACAAGGCGGCACGGAGAAACAAAATGGCTAGGAAAAAAGCCGAAATAAACGAAACCCCAGCGGTAGCTAAAGCTACTCCGGTAGCGAAGAGTGCGCCTCGCGCACGGAAACCAAAGGTGGAAACACCGGCCGCTGAAAAGCCAGCTCGCGCCCCAAAAACAGCTAAGGCCGCTCCGGCACCGGCCACCTCACTACTATTCATGGCCCCAGATCTGCCAACCTTGGTAATCGACCCAAAGCGAAACAAGCCGGTCGTCAACAAAGCGGACGACGACTCACATCTACGCCGCCGCACTCGTCGCCGTTCGGGCGAAGACGTTCCCGGTGAAGTTGCGCCAAACGCCGTGGTCAAGGTGCGCACCCCTCGCGAACCAAAAGAACCCAGCAACGAGCCACAAAAGGTTCGCGGTTCAACTCGACTAGAAGCTAAGAAACAGCGACGCCGTGACGGACGCGACGCTGGTCGTCGACGCAACACCATTACCGAGAGCGAATTCTTAGCTCGCCGTGAAGCAGTTGACCGCACCATGGTGGTTCGTTCTAAAGACAGCAAGATTCAAATCGGTGTGCTCGAAGACAAGGTCTTGGTAGAACACTATGTAGCCAAGTCTTCTGAAGCATCACTGATTGGAAACGTTTACCTGGGTAAGGTTCAGAACGTTTTGCCGAGCATGGAAGCAGCTTTCGTTGACATCGGTCGCGGACGAAATGCCGTTCTCTACTCTGGCGAAGTCGACTGGGAACTAGCCGAGACCGGCAACCAGCCGCGTCGAATCGAACTTGCCCTAAAGTCGGGCGATACCGTTTTGGTTCAGGTAACCAAAGACCCAGTGGGCCAGAAGGGTGCCAGACTAACCTCTGCAGTTTCCCTTCCAGGTCGCTACCTGGTCTATGTGCCAAACGGAAGCATGAACGGAATCTCGCGCAAGCTTCCGGAAACCGAGCGCACTCGCCTAAAGCGCATCTTGAAGGAAGTACTTCCTGAAGATGCCGGCGTAATCGTTCGAACCGCAGCCGAAGGCGCTACCGAAGAGCAGCTAACTCTAGATGTTCAGCGTCTACAGAAGCAGTGGGAAGAGATTCAGAAAAAGGTTGCCAAGTCGCAAGCGCCCCTGCTGCTTCACAGCGAACCCGATCTACTAATCAAAATCATCCGCGATGTTTTCAACGAAGATTTCCAAAAGTTGGTTATCTCTGGAGACGACGCCCGTGAAGCCATCGAAGGTTATTTGGCCGCAGTGGCCCCAGATCTTCAGGAGCGCGTGGAAAGTTACACGGGTAACCGAGACATCTTTGATGAATACCGAATCGGCGAGCAGATTTACAAGGCGCTGGAGCGCAAGGTTTATCTTCCGTCCGGAGGTTCGCTCGTAATCGACCGCACCGAGGCCATGACCGTGGTCGACGTGAACACCGGAAAATTCGTTGGATCCGGCGGAAATCTGGAAGAAACAGTAACCAAAAACAACTTGGAAGCCGCCGAAGAAGTTGTTCGTCAGCTTCGGCTGCGCGACATCGGTGGAATTATTGTCATCGACTTCATCGATATGGTTCTAGAAAATAACCGCGATTTGGTTCAGCGCCGACTCATGGAATGCCTCAGCCGCGACCGCACCAAACACCAGGTTGCCGAAGTGACATCACTGGGCCTAGTTCAGATGACTCGCAAAAAGCTTGGTATCGGCCTTCTCGAAACCTTCTCGGAAGCCTGTGATGTTTGCGCGGGTAGAGGTGTAATCGTTCACCACGAGCCTCACATGCGTGCCGGAAACCGTTCCTCTGAAGTCACTCCTAAGGAAACCGGAAGTGGCGGTGGCAAGAATCGTCGCAACAAGAATCAGCAACCAAAGCAGGAGGTTGCCAAGGTGGTAACCGCTGAAAGCGCCGAGCAAATCAACAGCCTGGTAGCTCAAATTGCCGCCAGCACGCTGGGGGAGCACGATGTTGCCCCACCGTCAGAAGATAAGACCCTGGATGCAGTTTTGGGGGCGTTGCCTCAAGGTTCCGCGCCTGGATCGAGCAAACGAAAGTCAAAACGAGTAACCTCGGGCGGCATCGTTACTCCGCAATCAGATAACCCGAGCGAAAAAAGCGAGTAAAGCTGTTTGACTCTATGGCTATAAAGGCTGTAAAGTTGGATAGTTACTCGCTGAGAATTCGCGATACAGACGCAAGTCTTTCAAGAAAAAGGTAAAACCGTGGTTTACGCAGTTGTTCGCTCTGGCGCTCGCCAAGAGAAGGTGTCGGTCGGCACCATTGTGACCCTTGACCGTTTGAAGTCGGCAGAGGGCGAGACCATCACGCTTCCAGTTCTACTTCTAGTCGATGGCGAGAAAGTCACCACCGACGCCGCGGCGCTTGCCAAGGTAAAGGTTTCCGCAACCGTACTAGGCGACCTACGAGGCCCAAAGATCATCATCCAGAAGTACAAGAACAAGACCGGCTACAAGACCCGTCAGGGTCACCGCCAGGACCTCACCCGCGTCCAGGTCACCGAGATCAAGTAAGGACTGAGCAAAAATGGCTTCCAAAAAAGGTGTTAGCTCTACCCGTAACGGCCGCGACTCCAACGCTCAGCGTCTAGGCGTTAAGCGTTTTGCAGGTCAGGTTGTAAACGCTGGTGAAATTATTGTTCGTCAGCGCGGAACCCACTTCCACCCCGGAGTTAACGTTGGCCGCGGCAAGGACGACACTCTGTTCGCTCTTTCTGCTGGTGCCGTTGAATTCGGTGTCAAGGGCGGCCGACGAGTAGTGAACATCGTAGCGGCTTAGTCCACAGACAAAACTTTGGAAGGCGAGCCAATAGGCTCGCCTTCTTTTTTTTAGAGAGGTAAGGGAACATGATTCAATTCGTTGATCAGGTAACCCTTCAACTGCGCGCTGGAAACGGTGGAGATGGCTGTGTTTCAATCAAGCGAGAGAAATTCAAGCCACTAGCCGGGCCAGACGGCGCCGATGGCGGCAACGGCGGCTCAGTCTCGCTAATCGCCGACTCTTCAGTTACCACACTTTTGGAATACCACTTCCGCCCTCACCAGCAGGGTGGCGATGGCGCCGATGGAGCCGGTGACTTCCGAAATGGAGCCCACGGCAAAGACGTTATTTTGCCCGTACCGGTTGGCACAGTAATAAAAGACGCCAAGGGCAAGCTAATCGCCGACCTCGATGAAGACGGCATGACCCTGTTGGTTGCCGAGGGCGGGCAGGGCGGTTTAGGAAACGCTGCCATTTCCAGCCTGAAACGTAAGGCGCCTGGCTTTGCACTGCTTGGTGTTCCTGGCTGGACCGGCCAGGTAATTCTCGAACTTAAGACCGTTGCCGATGTGGCCCTGGTTGGTTACCCAAGCGCTGGTAAATCGAGCCTGATCGCAGCCATGTCGGCCGCTCGTCCGAAGATTGCCGACTACCCGTTCACGACACTGCACCCAAATCTAGGGGTAGTTCAGGGCGGAGACACCCGTTACGTTATTGCCGATGTGCCAGGTCTCATCGAAGGTGCCAGCCAGGGCAAGGGTCTAGGTCTAGAGTTCCTGCGTCACGTCGAGCGCTGTGCGGCCTTGCTGCACGTGCTTGACTGCGCCACTCTTGAACCAAACCGTGACCCAATCACCGACCTCGACAAAATCTTGCACGAACTTAACGAATATCAAGTTCCAGAGGGTCAGGTTCCGCTTACCCAGCGACCACAACTGATCGCGCTAAACAAG
>CAEZUR010000032.1_pt1 | contig 12903 bp, 14 predicted proteins | sample 7264531 | NCBI WGS metagenome assembly CAEZUR01 (sample SAMEA6813835, study PRJEB35770) | uncultured Rhodoluna sp. | biome: Freshwater; feature: Freshwater reservoir; material: water | place: Czech Republic | collected 2016-04-20 | depth 0.5m m | reverse complement strand
TACAAAAACGAAACTTTCACTCCCTACCTCACTTGCGGCCCAGACGCCGAAGAAACCGGTGTCTGCATAACATCTGCAAGCAAGAGTTGGAACCTAGCTGGCCTCAAAGCGGCCTTCCTGCTCACCCAGAGCGAAAACATGCGTGCCAAGGTTGAACTCATGCCTCAGGCCACCCATTGGCGCGCTTCCATCGTCGGCGCCTTTGCCATGGCTGAAGCCTATGAAAACGGGGAAACCTGGCTCGACTCCACGCTTCAAACCTTGGACGAAAACCGCCATCACCTAAAGCGAGAACTCCAAAGACTTTTCCCTGAAGTGGACTACATAATTCCCGAAGCCGGCTACCTAGCCTGGCTCGATGTAACCAGCTGGAATCTCGGCGAGCAAACCGTTTCAACACTCATCCGAGACGCCAAGGTTGCACTAGTTCCTGGCAACGATCACGGACCTGAGTACACCAACCACGTTCGCTTCAACTTTGGCACCAGCCCCGAGCTAATCACCGAGGGTCTAACCCGTATTGCGAGAGCGCTGCATAACTAATGGAACTCAGAAAGCCACTGATTGCATCCGGCATCGCAGCCGCCGGATTGACCTACCTTTTGGCCGTTCCCAACCAATACAAAATTCCTTGCGCATTCAACTACGCCACCGGCCTCCAGTGTCCAGGCTGCGGCCTAACCCGCGCATCAATGGCAATCCTCAGAGGCGATATCCAAGCCGCCTACAACTTCAACCAGCTGGTCTTCTTCGTTCCAATCTTCCTGGGAGCTCTCTATCTGGCCAACCGATCCAAGCACGCCAAGGCGCTTCGCCTAACTCTGGTCATTATTGGGGCGATCGCAACACTAGGATTCTTCTTATTACGCAACAATTTCATTTAACACAGGGGACACCAATGACAAATTCGTACGGCTCATTCCAGCAACCAGGTTTCGAAAGCAATTGGATCATTGCCATTCCCGGCTATCCGCAAGAGCCGCTGAACGTTCTTCAACTGCGCCAAATGGCTGCGGCGGGCAACATTAACGGCACTACTCCGCTAAAGGACCCCATTTCGGGCAACATCTATGTAGCTAAGCTCGTCCCCGGACTATTTTCGCGTCGCGACTATGTAACTGCGCTTCTACTCTCAATTTTCTTAGGCACACTAGGTGTTGATCGCTTCTACCTTGGCCAGACTGGCCTCGGCATCGGCAAGTTACTCACTGCCGGCGGCTGTGGCGTTTGGGCCCTGATCGACATCATTCTTATCGCAATGCGCAAAGTAACCGACAACGAAGGTCTGCCGCTGGGCTAAAGTCTCAAAAGAAAATCCCTCTGCTTTTTTGCAGGGGGATTTCTTGCTTCGGCGTAGGCTGAAACGTATGAACATCAATTGGGATGAACTCCGCGAAGTTGCAAATGAATCAATGAAACAGGCCTATGCGCCCTATTCGAACTTTCCGGTTGGTGCTGCGGCACTAACTACCGATGGTCGAATAGTTGCAGGCTGCAATGTTGAGAATGCCTCTTATGGCCTCGGGCTCTGTGCGGAATGCTCCCTTGTCTCCAATTTGATGATGACCGGTGGCGGAAAGCTGGTTGCCTTCACCTGTGTTGATGGTCACGGCAACATTTTGATGCCCTGTGGTCGTTGCCGTCAGCTTTTGTTTGAACACTCTGCTCCCGGGATGGTTCTCGAGACCGTTTCCGGTTTGAAAACTATCGACGAAGTTTTACCGGATGCCTTTGGCCCGAGCGATCTTGAGGAGCGCAAGTAATGTCTTTCGACGCCGTGCAACTGATTCTGCAGAAACGTGAAAAGGGTGAACTTTCAACCGAAGGCATCAACTGGTTGATCGACAACTACACCAAAGGCAATGTTGCCGATGAGCAGATGAGCGCCATGACCATGGCGATTCTGCTGAACGGCATGAACCGACGAGAGATCACCGACCTAACCATGGCGATGATTGCCTCGGGCGAGCGTTTGGATTACTCCAAACTTGGCGTTCCGACCGCCGACAAGCATTCAACCGGAGGCGTTGGTGACAAAATCACGCTGCCTTTGGCGCCACTAGTTGCCGTTTTCGGTGTTGCCGTTCCTCAGTTATCTGGACGTGGACTTGGTCACACCGGCGGAACCCTCGACAAGCTTGAAGCCGTTCCCGGTTGGCGTGCTGCGCTTTCAAATCAGGAGATGTTCGATCAGCTTCAGGATGTAGGTGCAGTGATTTGTGCTGCCGGTTCGGGTTTGGCTCCTGCCGACAAAAAACTTTATGCCCTTCGCGACGTGACCGGAACGGTTGAAGCAATTCCGCTGATTGCTTCGTCGATTATGTCGAAGAAGATTGCCGAGGGAACCGGGGCTTTGGTGCTCGACGTGAAAGTGGGTTCCGGAGCCTTCATGAAAGACTTTGCCCGAGCTCAGGAGCTGGCTCAGGTGATGGTTCAGATTGGGCAAGATGCCGGTGTGAAGATCACCGCACTACTCACCGACATGTCGACGCCTTTGGGTCGCAAAATCGGTAATTCGCTAGAGGTTGAGGAGTCGGTTGAGGTTCTCGCTGGTGGCGGACCACGAGACGTGGTTGATCTCACCGTGATGCTGGCCGAAGAAATGCTTCGTCTCGCCGGCAAGGGTGATGTTGATGTTCGTGCTGCTCTAAACGACGGACGAGCCATGGACAAGTGGAACGCAATGATTTCGGCTCAAGGCGGAGATCCCAAGGCAGAACTGCCAAAGGCTAAGTTCTCGCATGTGGTTACCGCCGAGACATCAGGTGTTTTGTCGAAACTCGATGCCCTCGCGGTTGGTGTGGCCAGCTGGCGTTTGGGCGCAGGTCGTGCACGCAAGGAAGACCCGGTTCAGTTCGGGGCTGGCATTGTGCTGAACAAGGTTCAGGGTGAATCGGTTACCGCGGGAGAGCCGCTAATGACTCTTTACACCGACAATGAAGAACGTTTTGATCGTGCCATGGAGTCTTTAGCCGGCGGCATTGAGATCGGGGCCAAAGCCGAAGACCGCAAGCTACTGCTAGGGCGAGTCGAGGGTTAGAAAGCCTTAGCCAGAGCCTGATTCAGGTCTTTTAGTAAGTCTTCAACGTTCTCTAGTCCAACCGAAATACGCACCGTTCCATCGGTGATTCCAGCCTTGGCGCGAACCTCCGGACCGACTCGTTTGTGAGTGGTGGTTGCCGGGTGGGTGGCGAGTGACTTTGAGTCTCCAAGGTTATTGGAGATGTCGATAACCTGAAGTGCGTTCATGAATTTAAAGGTCTGCTTGGCGGTTGCGTCGAAGGTGATGGCGATGGTCGATCCGCCGCCGCTCATTTGACGTTTCGCAAGTTCGTAGTCTTTGTGGCTTTTGAGGAACGGGTATTTCACTGAGGAAACCTTTGGGTGCTTTTCTAGAGCTTCGGCAATTTGCAGAGCACTCGAGTTCATCCGCTGAACTCGCATGCTTAGTGTTTCCAGAGACTTCAGAAGCACCCAGGCGTTGAAAGCGCTCATCGATGGGCCAGTGTGACGAATGAACGGTTTGAGCTGTTCATTGATGTACTGCTGGCTACCGAGGACCGCGCCGCCGAGAACCCGTCCCTGACCGTCGATGTGTTTGGTAGCCGAATACATGATTACGTCGGCGCCAAGTTTTAGTGGGCTCTGCAAAACGGGGGACGCCATCACGTTATCAACGATGACGGTTGCGCCGGCTTGGTGGGCTAGATCGGAAACCATTCGGATATCGACAATTTCCATGAGCGGGTTGCTAGGGGTTTCGATAAACACGGCTTTGGTTGGCTTAGAGAGCGCTTCGGCCCAGGCGGCTTTATCGTTGCCCTCCACCAGAACAGTTTCAATTCCCCACTTAGGCAGAATTTCGGTAATCACCACGTAGCAGGAAGAGAACATGGCCATCGACGCCACCACACGGTCGCCAGCCTCAACCAGGCAAGCGATTGACGCGAACATAGCGGCCATACCGGAAGCGGTTGCCTTACAGCTTTCCGCACCCTCAAGCTCAGCCAAACGACGCTCAAACATGGCAACGGTTGGGTTGTCGAAGCGAGAGTAGAGGAAATGGTCGGTTTCATCGGCAAAGGCTTCGGCGGCTTGTTCGGCCGAGTCGTAGGTGAACCCCGACGTAAGGAAGAGTGCTTCGCTAGTCTCACCAAAGCCGCTGCGAGCGAGGCCGCCACGAACCGCAACCGTGTCTGGGTGTAATTCCCAGTCGGCCGGCTTCCCATCAACGGGCGCTTGATAACCCCACGGGCGGTTTCTTTTGGTCATAGAAGAATTTTAGGCGAGTATTACTCTTCGCCGATATCTTCGTTCCAGAGGGCGTCATTGTTCACAATGAAGTCACCCATCAGTTTGATTAGTCCTGGGTCGTTCATCACGTGCACTTCGGCGCCGTGTTCGGCAACCCAGTCTTGTCCGCCCATAAAGTTTTTGTCATCCCCAACTAAAACTCGGCCGATGCCAAACTGGCGAATCAGACCTGAGCAATACCAGCAGGGGGAGAGGCTGGTGGCGAGCGTTACCTTGCGGTAGCTGCGCTGACGACCGGCGTTACGAAAAGCGCTGGTCTCGCCGTGCATCGAAGCGTCGCCTTCCTGCACACGCAGGTTGTGACCGCTTCCAAGCAATGCTCCATGTTCATCGAAGAGTGCCGCCCCAATTGGGATGCCACCTTCGGAAAGACCGAGGTGAGCCTCGGCAATGGCAACGCTGAGCTTTTCTTCATCTGTTGCGAAGATCTGTCCAACTTTGAATTCCATTGCCGAGGCCTCTCGATTTAGTTTTTTTGTTACTTCTTGTTGGTTAGCTTGAATAGAACGTAGTACAGAACTGCTGCACTCAATCCGCCAGCCAGGGCAGTCCAGTCGCCGTTGTCGGGTCCTGGTCCAGTGAAGATGCCGTAGAACTGTGCCTTTGGCATTTCGGTCTTCGCAAATAGGTAGATCGACGCAGCCACGGTAACTACAAAGACCACAGGGCCAATCCAGTTCTCGTGCTTGCTGTTCTCAGCGATTAGCGGACGGATGTCCTGACCCTTACGAAGAATCTTGTCTACTACCAGGATGGCAACCCATGGTGCTAGCCAGTAACCAACGGTAAGTAGGAAGAGTTCAAACAGCTGCTTGAAGTTGTCTTCAACTGCTAGGTAAGAAAGCCCACCACCGATTACACCGGCAAGAACAACCATGATTGCGCGACGGGTCTTGAAGCCAAACTTCACACCGGCAGCAATGAACGACATGGTTCCCGAGTAGATGTTTAGTACGTTGGCCGAAACCGAACCTACTGCGATACCGATCAGTGTGAGCACCGCTAGCCACTGAGGCAAAACGGCAACAAATGCAGAGGTTGGTAGTCCATCCCCAACTACACCGGTCCACGCGATTGCGCCAACGGCCATGAGCAGTGTGGTTGCGCTGAAGTTACCCAAACCGGCAGCTAGGCCAACCGCGCGAGGCGAGCTGTTAGCTGGTAGGTAGCGGGTGAAGTCAGCAGCGAATGGAGTCCAGCCCTGGGTGTAACCGTAGGCAAGTGCAACACCAACGCTGAATGCGCCCCACTTGAAGTCAGTTCCAACCTCAACACCGGCAAGCTTGCCCTGCGAGATTACGATCACGCTTACCACAGCGAAGACTGCGGCTAGGTAGAAGAACGCGTAACGCTCAAACTTCTGGATGAAGTTGTGGCCGATGAATGCGGCTACAACCTGAACCACGATGATTATGGTTACCGAGACTGAAACTGGCAGATTAGTTAGCGAGGTTAGCGCAAAAGCACCAGAAGTGGTGTTCACGGCGAACCATCCGATACCTGCCACCAAAGTTGAGGTAGCGGCCGGGATGATGTTACCTAGTCGACCAAAAGCGGTGCGGCTAAGAACCATCTGTGGAACGCCATACTTTGGACCCCAGCTGGAGAACCAGCCGTGGGTTACAGCAGCCAGTGCGTTACCTAGTGCAACAGCAAGAATTGCCTGCCACACATTTAGGCCAGCAAATACTGCTAGAGCTCCGATGAATACGGTTGCGAACTCGAGGTTCGGGGACGACCAAACAGTGAATAGGTGCCACGGTTTGCCGTGACGCTCACCCGATGGAATCGGGGCAACGTCGTTGGTTTCGATTGCACCTGCCGAAGCAGGGTTTGGGTTAATAGTTGTCATAGTGAGAAAGTTACCTGTTAATTCGCTGTTAACTTGGCGAAACGGCGTGTCGATATTAAATTTTTAGAGAAGCAAAGATATAAGGAAAAGACCTTGTAACTTAGAGGCGTATGAATTCTCTAACCGCAGTGAAGACGGCGCCCCTGAATTGGGACTTCTACCAAACCGCGCGCGACGAATTTGTTGGGTCAATTACCTTAGAAATACTGGATGCCGAAAAAGGCAAGTGCCAACTTCACTGGGAAGTAAGCGAAGGGAGCTTCGAATACGAAGAGTACGTTGAGGCCTATCAAACGGCAATTTCGTTTGCGATATATGACCTCAAGCTGGCTTCGATTCACACCTCTTGTAGGGTTGACGACACCGCTACCCAAGAGTTTTATAACGCCGTTGGCTTTCTGCCAGGCCGAGAATTCAACGAGGGAAAGTTTCGTTACCTTCGATTCAGTTGCGATCGCTACGACCTGGTTCGGAAAATCGCCGAAACCCTGATGGCAGAGCATCTCGATCTCGATGTTTGGTCGTTTGGCTTTGATTCGGCCAAGAAACGCTTGGGGGTTTGCAAATATGAGGAGAATCTCATTTCCCTGTCGCGCTATTTCGTTGACCTTCATACTCTTCCCGAGATTGATCAGGTGATGCGCCACGAGATCGCGCATGCGATGGCCGGCTCGAAAGCGGGTCACAGTAAAAAGTGGAAAGACATCGCCACCCGAATTGGCTACACCCACCTAAAAATTTCCGGCGATGAAATTGGCAACGCCACTGCGAAACTTATTGGCGTTTGCCCGAACGGTCACACGGTTTATCGTCATCGAAAGCCGAAGAGTCCGCTGTCTTGTTCTAAGTGTTCCCCTAGATTCGACCGAAGGTATTTGATTACCTGGACTAGCCGCCAGTAGTGGCGATGTAGTTCACCACTAGTGTGACCACCATCCCCGCGAAGAAGTTTAGGTAGATGAACTGCTTCCAACCCTTATTCGCGCTTTCACAGGTCTCGTCGGTGATGTTGCGGTGGGGCAGGAGGATCGCTATGTAGGGAAGCACCGCTATAGCTACTAGATTGGCGGGCCCGCCCAGGGTGAGCAGGTAGAAACCAGCCGATAGATACATCACTAGTGCGCTGCGTGTTGTATTTCTTGCTCCAAAGTAGGTAGCGATGCTGGCGATGCCGCCTTCCCGATCGGCCTTGATATCTTGCACGGCTCCAAAAGCGTGGGAACCCATTCCCCAGAGCATAAATGCTGCCAGCATGGCAACAACCTTGTCATCGGCGATATTCACGTCGGTGAGCGCCAGGGCAAAAACCATCGGACCGGCGAAATGGCAAGCCGAAGTCACAGAGTCGAGCAATGGTTTCTCTTTGAAACGCAAAAATTTCGCCGAGTAGGCAACCACGGTGAACAAAACCAGAGCTAGCCAGAAGCCCGACTGCAGGTTGCCAACGAAGAGCAGGTAGGCCACAAACGGTAGACAGCTCAAGATTGAGGCCCAGATAACCGTGCGGTGAATTGCTTTCGGCAGTAGCGCGCCCTCGATGCCGCCCTTGCGTGGGTTTCGCAAGTCGCTCTCGTAGTCGAAGACGTCGTTGATGCCATACATGAGCAGGTTGTAAGGGATTAGAAAGAACAGAGTGCCGATGATAAACGTGAGGTCAATTCTTCGTTCCACGAAAAGGTAGGCGGCAGCGAAAGGGAACGCGGTATTGACCCAAGAAATCGGACGTGACGACCAAAAGATGTAATTCAACTTTGCACTCAGTTTCATTTGCTTGCCGCCTTCCAGATCGCTGGAACAAGCAGCACGGCAACAACCGTGTAGGCGAAGTCTTCAATGGGCACAGTTCCAACATAGAGGCCAATGAGTTTTGCGGTGTCGTATTGAACAATTCCCATGACGATAATGAGGTTGTCGAAGGCTGCCGTGAGCACCAGCATTGGCAAGAGTAAAAATGTGTTGGTGAAGCATTGGTACCGGCTTTGTAAAATCCAAGCCGCTAAGCCAGCCAAAACCAAAAAAATCAAATTCATTTCACCGTAGGTCATTTTTGGCGCCTCTTGAGAACTATCGGCAACCAGGTAGCCATGATCAAAGTGGAGTAGCAGAGCACAGCTAAAAAGAAGAGCTCTTCAACTGGGAAATCAGGCGCAATCATCAGGCCGGTTAGATAGGGCGACGCGCCTTTGAAGAAGATGCCCAGATTAATTCCAGTGAAGTCCCAAATTACAAAAAAGATATATGGAATACCGGTTGCCGCGAGTGCCGCCTTTGCGTTCTTGGTAAACGCTAGTTTGTGAGTGAAATCCAGAGCCACCAACCCGGCCAGTGCCACAGCCAAAGTTAGGAGGTACAGGAAATTCACTTCAGGCCGATCCAAGCGCCGTCGCTAAGTTTTTTTAATTCATTCTCGATCGGGCCATTACTCTTATCGCCGACGAGACGCTTGTAAACGAGTTCCGCGCCGATTAGACACATCGGCAAGCCAATGCCAGGCACGCTGTGGTGGCCGGCGTAGTAGAGACCCTTGACCTTCTTACTCATGTTGGCCGGGCGGAAGAAGGCACTCTGCTTTAGGGTGTGAGCCATACCGAGTGCGGTTCCCTGCCAGGCGTTTAGCTCGGTAACAAAGTCACGAGGACCCATGCTGTGACGAACCACGATGCGTTCCTTCAAATCTGGGATATCACACCAGGTTGCAATTTGGTCGATGATGTCGTCGGCTGCCTTTTCAAACTTTTCGTCGCCGCGACCACCGATGCTCGGGTCGGCAGCAATCGGCACTAGCACGAACAGGTTCTCGTAACCGGATGGAGCAACGTTCGGGTCGGTTTTACTCGGGTTGCAGATGTAGAGGCTGGCCGGGTTAGGAACCTTGCGCTTGCCGTCGGCTTTGTGGAATACCTCGTCGAAGTTTTTGCCCCAGTCTTTGGAGTTCAAAAGTGTGTGGTGTGCCAGCTGTGGAAGTGCGCCCTTCACGCCGAGCATGAGAAGCATCGCTGAAGGCCCTGGTTCGTGCTTGTCCCACCATTTCTGCGGCAGCGTTTGCTCTTCGGGATTCAACAGCTGAGTTTCCACGTGGTGTAGGTCGGCATTGCCAACCACTACGTCGGCTTCGTAAAAGATGTCGCCAACCATGACGCCGGTGACTTCTTTGTTGGCGGTAACAATCTTGGTTACTTTCGAGTTGCAGTGAACTTTGGCGCCGTGCTTCTTGGCCAGGTTTTCAATCGCCTGAATGATTGTGTAAAAACCACCCATCGGGTAGAAAACGCCTACGTTCATGTCTACGTGAGACATGAGGTGGTACATGCTCGGGGTGTTGTATGGGCTGGCACCTAGGAACACGGCAGGGAAGTTCAGCACCTTGCGCAGGCGATCGTCTTTCACATGCTTCGAGGCGAATGTGTCTAGAGAAGTGAGTAGGTGCGACACGAAGGTTGCGGCACGTTTCAGAACAGCTGGGTTTGTGAACGACTTGGTGTTCTCAAAGTTGGTATACAGAAAGTGATCAATTGAGATGTTGTAGGTATCTTCGGCCGAGTCAACATACTTCTGCAGCTGTTTGCCGGCGCCAGGCTCGATGCTCTCGAAAAGCTTGATGTTGTCGGAGAGTTTTTCGCGGATTACCAAAACTTCCTTGTCGCCCTCATTGCGAGTTTGATAGGCGGGGTCTAGGCGAACGAGGTTTAGTTCCCGATCGGCCGTTGTGCCCATGAGCTTGAAGAACTGCTCGAAAGCACCCGGCATGAGATACCAGCTCGGGCCGGTTTCAAAAAAGAAGCCGTCTTTCTCGAACGTGTAGGCGCGACCACCCGTGCGCTCGCGGGCTTCGAGCACGGTGACGTCCATGCCACTCTTGGCAAGCAGTGCGGCCGTTGAGAGTCCAGCAATTCCTCCGCCGATAACTACAGCTTTTTTCATTTAGGCAACCATCCGAACGTTACGCGAGTGACCAGCACGAGCTTGAGCCAGTCCGGAACGCGAATTCGGGTGGTCATTAATTTCTTGGCTGGGGTAATTGATATCAGGTCGTTTAGTGCCTGAAATAACATTTGAGCGCTTCCAACCGCGCGCTGGGCCCCCTTTGGCAGAACCCGAACCGATTTGGCGGCAGTCTTCAATTCACTGCGAATGTCGGCAACCAGTTCGTCACGCTTTTCGTTGGTCAGTTTCTTGGGGTCAAGGCCGGGGAAGTAGGAGCGCCCAAGGTCCCCATTGTCGGCGGCTAGGTCTCGCAAGAAGTTCACCTTTTGGAAAGCGGAACCCAGCGCTCTGGCACCATCGGTCATCGTGGCAATTTCGGGGTTTGAATAAGTCTCGCCAACCAGGAAAACCTTGAGGCACATTAGGCCAATGACTTCGGCAGAACCGTAAATGTATTGCTCAAATGAGCGCTGATCGTGTTTGGTTTTCCAAAGATCGGTGCGCATCGAATCAAAAAACGGCTTAATCAGATCTCGCCCGATGCCGGCGTCGTTTGCAGTGCTAGCAAAGGCGTGAACGATCAGGTTGGTCGAGTATTTTGCTCGAATTGCTCGGTAAACCTCTTTTTCCAGCTCGTCGATTGCCGCAGCCGGGTCAACCGCGCCACCGGAAAGTTTGGCCTCTTGGGCAGAACCGTCAACCACCTCGTCGGCTACGCGAACCAGCGCATAAATATTGGCAACATGTTGACGATATTTGGGGGCGAGCAGGGAAACTGCGGTTCCAAATGAAGTTGAATAGGCTTCGATCACGGCAGAGGCGGCTTTTTCCGCGGCAAATGTATAGAGTGCTAGGCCGGTTGGCGCCTCTGGAGTCTTTTGAGCCATAGGTTAAGGTTACAGCCAGTCACGTTTCTTGAAGACCCAGTAAAGCCCTCCCGAGATGGCCACAATCAGGATGTTCGAGGTCCACACTCCAACAGCTTCGCCGAAACCCCAATAGGGGATGTTTTGCCCGTAGTAACCAGTAATTGCGGTTGGCACGGCGATGATGGCGGCCCAACTGGTTACCTTTTTCATCACCAGGTTCATTCGGTTTCCCTGCAGGGTTAGGTTGGTTTCCAAGAGGGTAGTAACTAGGTCTCTCAGGCTGTCGGTCCAGTCGGCCACGCGCATGGTGTGGTCGTAAAGGTCCTGGTAGTAGGGGAGCATCTCGTTGTGAAGGATGTCACCGTTGTGTTTCAGAAGCGGGTTGATCACTTCACGCATCGGCACCGCGGCCCGTCGCAAAAGCACCAGCGATTTACGAAGTTCATAGCTGCGCTTTTGAATCACGGTATCTCTAGGGCTGCTATCAAACAAAAGATCTTCCAGCTCTTCGAGCTCGGTGTCTAGGCGTTCGATGACTTTGAAATAGTTGTCAATCACGACGTCGAGGATTCCCCAGAGCAGGAAAGCCACGCCGTATTTCGCAAGTTCAGCCGATTCATCCCAGCGTTTGACTACATCTTCCATTTGGAAGGCATCGTTCTGACGAACCGTAATCACCGCGTCTTTAGTTACGAAGATTGCCAGTTCGGCTAAGTCGAGTTCGGCGGTGTCGTTTGGGAAGTTCGCCTGATACATATTGATGAACAGGTGCGAGTCGTAGTGGTCGATCTTGGCGCGCTGACCTCCCTTGATTGAGTCTTCGATTGCCAATTCGTGCAGACCAAGCTCGTCGGCCAGGATTTTGTAATCGGCCTGGGTCGGTCGGAGCAGGTCGTACCAAACGGCACTCTTTCCCGTGAAGTGCTCGTCAATCTGGTCTAAAGGGAAGCCTTGGCTAACTAGCGCCCCATCGCGATACTGCCTGCTCATTGTCATGATTCAAATACTAAACTTGAATTTATGTCTGTAGATATCAAACCAAGAAGCCGCGACGTTACCGACGGCATCGAAAAGACCGCTTCGCGAGGAATGCTTCGCGCTGTTGGTATGGGCGACGACGACTGGGTTAAGCCTCAGATCGGTGTGGCCAGCTCTTGGAACGAGGTGACTCCTTGCAACCTTTCGCTCGACCGTTTGGCCGAAGCGGCGAAAACCGGAGTTCACGCTGCCGGCGGTTACCCGCTTGAATTCGGAACCATTTCGGTTTCCGACGGCATTTCGATGGGTCACGAAGGCATGCACTTCTCACTGGTCTCCAGAGAGGTTATCGCCGACTCAGTTGAAACCGTGATGCAGGCCGAACGCCTCGACGGCTCGGTGTTGTTGGCCGGCTGCGACAAGTCGCTGCCAGGCATGCTCATGGCGGCGGCTCGTTTAGATCTTTCTTCGGTGTTCCTATACGCCGGCACGATTGCTCCAGGGTGGGTTCGTCTCGAAGACGGCACCGAGAAGCAGGTCACAATTATCGACGCATTCGAAGCGGTTGGTGCTTGCAAGGCCGGAAACATGTCGCAGGAAGATCTAACTCGCATCGAGAAGGCTATCTGTCCTGGGGAGGGTGCCTGTGGTGGAATGTACACCGCAAACACCATGGCTTCGGCAGCTGAGGCTTTGGGTATGAGCCTGCCTGGTTCGGCATCACCTCCAAGCGCAGACCGCCGTCGCGACAACTGGGCTCACCGCTCTGGTGAGGCAGTGGTTAACCTTTTGAAGCTTGGCATCACCGCCCGCGACATTCTCACCAAGAAGGCTTTCGAAAACGCCATTGCTGTAGTTATGGCTTTCGGCGGTTCAACCAACGCCGTGCTTCACCTGCTGGCAATCGCTAATGAAGCCGATGTGGATCTAACCTTGGACGACTTCAACCGAATCGCCGACAGGGTT
>CAEZUR010000031.1_pt1 | contig 13241 bp, 14 predicted proteins | sample 7264531 | NCBI WGS metagenome assembly CAEZUR01 (sample SAMEA6813835, study PRJEB35770) | uncultured Rhodoluna sp. | biome: Freshwater; feature: Freshwater reservoir; material: water | place: Czech Republic | collected 2016-04-20 | depth 0.5m m | reverse complement strand
CAGTTGGCTACGTTGCGAGCAACCACCGGTTTGAAGATGACCGATGTTTGTGCCATTCACCTAGCCGCATCGGAAGACTCGATTCTCGCCACCACCGACAAGGCTGTTGCAAAAGCCGCCAAGTCGCTTGGAATTGAAGTCATTCAGCCCTAGTTGACCCGGAGCACCAACATGTATTGGCCGCCGCCGGGGTTTAGTTCGGTGGTGAAATTCACTTTTGGTGCTAGGCGGGAAAGCCGATCGAGCAGCCACTCCGAGGCTTCCGTGGCGTCTTTGAGATCTGGGCAACGAGCCACAACCTCGCGACCACCCTTGCGGTCTAATCGTTCAACAACTTCAACCAGCGGGCTTGGGTCAACCACGAAAATATCTTTCGACCAAGGCGCTACCGGCTTGTTTTTGCCCCTCATGGTGTTGCACATGCGGTGAGCTAGGCGCTCAACGTAGGGCTTACCCTTTTTCACTCGCGTGGCGTCGTAGCTGTCTACGCTCGGGCCAAGATCGGAGTTCACCGAACCGTCGGGGTCTACCGATTGGTCGCACAGCCAACAGCGCCAGCCGTCTTGCTCACCAACCTGATTCAAATCACTCATTAGTTCAGGCTACCCGAGTCTTTTATGCTTGACGAATGACGAACCGAGGTTTCAGAGGCAGGCTTCTGCTCGTCGCAACCCTGATTGGTGCACTTGCCTTTGGCGTTGACTCGGCCCAAGCCATTTCAATTAGCGATCCGGTTCCCGATTACTCGAATCCCGCCATTTGGAGCGACGAGGCGTTGGCTGCTCAAACGATTTTTGTGTGCTCAAGCGCCGGCAGTTTGAAATACAAGCTTGCCGATGTGAAAAAGGGTTTGGGTGGAATTGCCCTGGTTGGCAATGGCGCAACTTCCAGCATCAAATCGCAGATTCGCTTCATAAAGAGCAAAGCCCTTCACGGAATAACTCCGGTGATTGCCAGCGACGAGGAAGGCGGCGACGTTCAGCGGCTGCGACGAGCCATTTATAGACTGCCATCGGCTGCCACCATGGGAACTTGGTCGGATGCCAAAATTCGCAATACCGCTTTTGACTACGGGAAGAAGATGAAAGCACTTGGAGTAGACATCGCCTTTTCCCCAGTAGCCGATCTGAGTATTCCAGGCTTCTTCATTAGTCGCGCTCGTCGCAGTTTTGGCTCGAAGCCGGATGTTGTTTCCAAGAAGGTAGTGGCCTGGGCCGATGGTTTGAAAGATGCCGACATCTTGCCGGTGGTCAAACACTGGCCGGGTCACGGCCATTCGGCAGATACCCACGCTGTGCCGGGTAAGGTTCCGGCACTAGCCAAGCTGGTGACTGCCGATTTGGTGCCATTCAACTACGCGTTCGAGCACGGGGTGGCTGCAGTAATGGTTGGTCACCTGATGGTGCCGGGTCTCACCGAACCAAACACCCCGACCAGCCGGTCGAAGGCTGCGCTGGAGCTACTTCGAACCCAAATCGGACCAGACGGGCTAATCATCACCGATTCGCTTTCGATGGGTGGCGCAACTAAAGGTGTGAAGCGCAACATTGCTGAGGCGGCCATTCGGTCGCTTGAGGCCGGAGTTGATGTTGCTTTGGTTTGCACCGGTCCGCGCAATTTAATTGCCAAGGTTACGGCCGCGGTAACCAGTGGCCGGCTTTCTCGAGCAATGATGATCGAAAAGGTGAAACGAATTTTGGCTTTCAAACGCCAACTTGATGTAATCCCATAGACTCAAACCAAGATCAAAGGATTGAAAATGCAAAGGCGCATTGAACACGATCTGCTTGGTGACCTTGAGGTTCCCGCAGATGCTTACTGGGGTATTCACACTCTTCGAGCCATAACCAACTTCCCTATTTCACTGGTGCCAATCGGGCACTACCCGTCGCAGGTAATCGCTTTGGGTCAGGTAAAGCAAGCCGCGGCCAGAGCCAACTTCGAACTCGGTGAACTGACCGAAGAGATTTTCAAGGCAATCGACGCCGCGTGCAACGACGTGATCGCGGGACAACTGAATGATCAATTCGTGGTCGACGCCATTCAGGGTGGTGCCGGAACTTCCACCAATATGAACGCCAACGAGGTTATTGCCAACCGCGCGCTTGAAAAGCTGGGGTTTGAAAAAGGCGACTACGACAATTTGCATCCGCTGAATCACGTGAACGCATCGCAGTCGACCAACGACGTGTATCCAACCGCCATCAAGGTGGCCCTGGTTATCGATTTCAAAGACCTGATGAAAGAGATGATTTATCTCTGTGAGGCTTTTGAGCGAAAGGCTCACGAGTTCCGCGACGTGATCAAGATGGGTCGCACCCAGTTGCAGGATGCGGTGCCGATGACCTTGGGTCAGGAGTTCGCAACCTACGGAATCATGATTCGCGAAGACATTGAACGGATCAAAAACATCCTTCCGCTGATTAGCGAAATCAACCTCGGTGGAACCGCGATCGGCACCGGCATAAACACCCCAGACGGTTACCCAGATGTCGTTGCTAGGCACCTTTCCGATGTCACCGGCCACCCATTCACCGTGGCTGCCAACCTAATCGAGGCAACCCAGGACACCGGTGTCTTCATCACCGCTTCCGGACTTCTAAAGCGCATCGCATCGAAGCAGTCGAAGATTGCCAACGACCTTCGCCTGTTGTCGTCTGGCCCGAGAGCGGGATTTGGCGAGATCAACCTTCCAGCACGTCAGGCCGGTTCATCGATCATGCCTGGCAAAGTGAACCCGGTGATCCCTGAGCTAATCAACCAAATTGCTTTTACCGTAATCGGCAACGACCTCACGGTTACGATGGCATCGGAGGCGGGTCAACTTCAACTAAACGCCTTTGAGCCAATCATGTCGCGATCGCTAAACATGTCGATCGCCTATCTAAAGCGCGGTTGTCGAGTGTTTGCCGACCTTTGCGTCGACGGAATCACCGCCAACGTTGAATACCTAAGACAGACCGTGGAAAACTCGATCGGTTTGGTCACAGCGCTTGGTCCGACCATTGGATATGAAAAGGCAACAGCCATTGCGAAGCGGGCTTCCGAGGAAAACCTCACGGTTCGCCAGGCTGCCATGGATTTGGGTTACCTGACCGCCGCCGAATTCGATGACATCTTGGGCAACATCGCAGAACTTACCGGCGACTAATCGGTAAAAAGTTACCGCCAAGCCTTTTCGGTCTGGCGGTTACTTTTTTAACCTGTTTTAGGAACGAACAGCAATGGCTAGTTCGCGGAACGCCTTAACCATCTTGTCCATGTCTTGCGAGGTGTGGGCAAGTGAAACCAACCACTGCTCGTCGAGTCCCGGCGGGGTGAGGATGCCACGGTTGACACCCCATAGCCAGGAAAGCTCAGCGATTTCGAAGTCGGTTGCCTTGTAGTCGCGGTAGTTGCGAACCGGAGTTGGAGACCAGATCACGGCACCCTTGATTCCAAAGCCAATGGTGTGAGCTGGTAGCTCAAACTCGTTGATGATGGCGTCCATCTTCTTCATGGCTTCGAGGTTGATGCTCTCCGCTTTGGCCATGGCCTCATCGGTGCAAATCTCGTCGACTGCCATAACCGCAGCCATTACTAGCGGGTTACCGTTATAGGTTCCGTAGTGAGCCATGCGGCCGTCAACCACTGTATCCATGTACATTTGCTTGCCGCCGAAGGCTGCCACTGGCAAACCTCCACCGATGCTCTTGGCCATGGTGATCAGGTCGGGCTTTACACCCAAACGAACCGCACCACCGCGAGCGCCGGCGGTTAGGCCGGTTTTCACCTCATCAAAGATGAGTGCAATGTTGTACTTGTCGCAGAGATCGCGAACGCCTTGCAGGTAACCCTGGTCTGGAAGAATGATCGACAGGTTTTCAAGAACCGGCTCGAGCACGAAGCACGAGATCTTTTTGTGGCTCTTCTTGAAGATTTTCTCCAGGTAGGGAAGGTTGTTGTAAGGAACCACATACACATCGCCGGCCGTTACTTCTGGCGGAATGTGCGGGATCGGCTTTTCGCCGCTGCCGATAGCCGATAGCGGTGGCTTCACCGATACCTGCAACGGGTCGTAGCCGCCGTGGTAGCCACCCTCAATCTTCACGATGCCACGCTTGCCGTTATACGCACGGGCTGTGCGAACGGCATACATCAACGACTCGGTGCCCGAGTTGGTGAAGCGCAGCATGTCGAGACCAAAGCGCTTTTTGAAGGCTTCGGCAGCAACAGTTGCGGTTGGCGACGGGGTTACAAACAGGGTTCCAACGTTGTCGAGAGCGTCTTTCACGCGCTTGACTACGTGAGGGTTCAGGTGACCCACCAACATCGCGCCGAAACCCATGGATAGGTCGAGAAGTTCTCGGCCATCTACGTCCGTAACATAGGCGCCCTTGGCGGACACTACTGAAATTGGGTGGGGGTCCCAGTGTTGGAAGCTAGAAGTAACGCCCATGGGCAATACTTTCGAGGCTTCTTTATTGTGGATACCGGATTTGGGAGTTTCCTTAGAGAAGGTTTCCCATTCCTGAGCTAAGAGTTTTGCAACTCGCTCTGGGTTTAGTGGTCGGCTCGTCTCTGGGACATTTCGCCAACCTGCTGGATCGTGTTTAGTTTCGTTCTTCGCTGGACAAATTTGAATCACTCCATTCAAGAATCATTCTCACACGCCTTTTACAAATTACCTACTTTGGTACGTTGCGCGACCACGATTCCAGCGACCACTAAAACGCCGCCGATGCCCTGGAGCCAGCCAATTGACTGGCCTAGCCAGAGCCAACCGAAGATAAAGGCGAAAATCGGCTCGGCGGTTTGCGTGATGCTAACTTTGGCCGCGGTGGTGAGTTTTAGTGCCATAAAGCCCATTGCCATTGGAGCGAAAGTTCCCATGACGGTGAGCCACGCGAGCGGCACCCACAGTGGCACATTGACCGCCGCTAGGTTTCCGGTGAGGCTGAGCACCGAACTCACATCAAACGCGCTGGCTCTTCCGCCATTGGCGATAGACCAAAACATCGTGGCAATCAGCATCGTGTAAAACATGGTCGACATCGGGTCGCGGGTTAGGCCCGAGTGCTGACCCATCAGAAAGTAGAACGCGAGTAACACGGCTGCCAGCAGTGCGAAACCAACGCCAACCGGATTGAGTCCGCCCGCCCAGATTTGGCTGACTACAAAGAGGCCAGAAAGCACCATGACCACGCCCAGCCAAAACGAGCGACTGATCTTTTCTTTGAAAACTATTCGAGCTGCAATTGGAACGATGATGATTGCCGTGTACTCAAACAGCAGCGCAATACCCACCGGAAGAATCGAAACCGCGTTTGAGTAAGCCCACTGCATGAGTGCCAAACCAATCACACCGAATGCCAGCAGCATCGGCACCTCTTTTAGCGTCACCCTAAAAGCTTTGGGGTTGGTCACCAACAGAACCAAACCGGCTAGAAGTGCCGAAACCCCAGAGCGAAGCATCACCAGCTGATCGGCTGGAACCCCGGCATTGACCACCACATTGGTGGTCGACGCATTCAGCCCAAACAGGATGGCGCTAATAAACGCTAGGACGATTCCTAGGCGGTTTGATGTTGGTGAGTTATAGATAGGTCGTCCTAGTTGGCTAGCTCGAGGCGGCCAGAAACTTTTTCGCCGGCGGTAACCTTTTGCGAGATCTTGGCGAAGAGCTCTTCATAGAGAGCCGGTTCGATGAGTCCGTGTTTGTTAAGCATGCCGAGAGCAACCAGCGGCGCTGCTCGAAGCGAACCGTCGGCGATTTTCACAGCAACTCCGTAGCCGGATTTAGTTCCGATAACGAAAACACCCTCGGCTCCCAGCTTCGCCACAAAGCCGGCTTCCATGATGATGGTGTCGGCCGAGGTGGCCCCTGCCACCGCCCAGGCGTTGGTTAGCATTGCCCCAACTATCTCGGTGTCGTTTGCCGCAAACTTGCCAATTGCTCTGGCCAAACCTTCAACAGTGATGGCGTGAAGCGGCGCTCCGCAGCCGTCGATGGTTGAGAACAAAATCTTTTCGCCCGAATATTCTTCGAGCACTTCAACGATGAGTTTTTGCAAAGGGTGCTCGGGAGACAAATAGTCGTCGGTTGAGAATCCGGCAACCTTGCAGGCAGCCAAAAAGCCGGCGTGCTTTCCCGAACAGTTGAAGTAGACGCGCTTTTGCTCTCCCGCTTCCAAAACCGACTCTGGTGAAACCGGCCAGGCCACCGGGCACTGCAAATCGTTGGCGGTGAATCCGGCCTGTTCCAAGATTTCGGTAACCAACTTGGCATGAGCCTCGGTGCCCTGATGGCTTCCCGCTGAAATGGCTAGTTGAGCACCGCTCAGTTTCAAACCAACCCTGCGGCTGGCAACCGCTTGCAACGGCTTCACCGCACTACGAGGAAAAATCAGACGCTTCGACTTGCCGATTTCGTCGATCACTTTTCCATCGGGACCAACCAACGCCGCAACGCCTGCGTGACGCGATTCAACCAACCCATCACGAATCAATTCGGCAACCACCGCAAAATCACTCGATTTTGGCCAAAGCAGTTGGATGGTCGTGTCTTTTGCGTTCATAGGAGAAGTTTTCCACATTCAACTTGCTAGCCTGAACAAATGAGTAAAAACCCCAAGCTCGGCATTTGGTTTGCCGCCGCCGCGATGATCTTCTTCACCCGTGCCCTTCTGTTCTCAACCTGGCAAAGTCGAGGGCCAGAAGTTTTGGAAGCCCTTCACCTTGACCCAGCTCAAATGGGTTTGCTGGTCATGCTTTTCCCGGCCGGTGGTCTGCTTGGTATTCTCTTCGCCAATACTCTGAGTAATCGTTTCGGAGCTGGAAAACTAACCATCGTCGGGTTCTCGCTCGGCGCCGTTTCTCTTTATCTTTTAGGTCTAACCGTTTCGGCTGGAAACGTTTGGCTTTCGGGTCTATGTCTAATCGGCATGGGTCTGCCAATGGCCATCGCCGACTTCTCGGGAAACCTGCAAGGAACCGAAGTAAACAACCGCTCGAAACGCAGCCTGTTCCCCGCAATCCACGCAGCCTTTGGCGTTGGCATGATGTTGGCGGCCGCCTTCAGCTCCTACCTAATCGACAACAAAATCGGTCTTGAGTTCAACTATTTGGTTGTGGCCATTGTGGTTGCCGCAGGGTCGATCTGGGCCGGTTTGATTTTCCCGAACCATGTGAAGAAAGAAATCTCTCGCGAGGAGAAAATTGCCACTTCGATTTTGGCTCGTGAAGTTTGGACTGAAAAGCGCACCCTCATCATCGCTCTGATTGGCTTCTCCTTCATCATGGCCGAGATCTCGGCCGGCACCTGGTTGCCGATTGCTCTGGAAAACTCCGGCTTCAGCGGTGCCGAAGCGGCTTCCGCATTCGGTTGGTTCTGGGTGGTCATTACTCTTACCCGAGCCATCGGTGGTTTTGTGGTCGACCGCATTGGTCGCTATGGCAGCATCATGCTTTCGGCGATTATCACCGGGCTTGGTATTAGCGTCTTCGTGTTCGACTCAATCTTGCACATGCCTTACCTCGGCATCGCGCTCTGGGGTATGGGCTTGGCTCTCGGTTTCCCAATGTCGGTGAATTCGATGAGCGACGACCCAACGCGTTCGGCCCCGAGAATCAACATGATCATCACCGTGGTTTACATTTCGAGCATCCTGGTGGGGCCCGTTATCGGAACCATCGGCCAGATGTTTAGTATCTACGCCGCTTTCGCGGTTCCTCTAGCACTAATGATTCTTTCGGCTGTGCTAAGCCCGGCCACCAAGCAGAAGGTCTAAACCACAACTCCGCGGGCAGCCAACGCTTCGGCGTGGTCGTCGGCGTAGCGAAGTGAAACCACGAACAACGTGACTATTTGCCGAACCGGATTCGGCTTCACTCCCCTTGCCAAACCCGCCTCCGTGATGCTTTTTGAGAAACCAATCACGAGCGCAATCGAGTTGATACTGAGCGCAATCAACAGTGCAAAGCTTTGTGATCTAGTAATTCGTTTGATCAGTTCAACGATGTCGCTGGTCTTGGTGGTCAGCGAAACCAGTGCTGCCAAGAGAATCCCCGAAAACACCGCAACGGTGTTGTAAGTACCCTTTTCTAGCCCGGCGAAAATCAGCTGCGGAATCAAAACAATCAGCAGCAGAAACTTCATCTGCCATAACTGCTTGAGAATCTCCATAGGCTTTAGCCCAGCAAGCAAAAACAGGACTAGCACGCCAGCGGCAACGACCATTGAACCAACCAGGTCTTTGCCAAAAAAACCAATCAAAGCCAGCGAAAGTGCCAGACCCAAGAGTTTCCATCCAGCGGGGACCCTGTGAATGGGCGACCTTCCTGGTCGGTAAAGGCTAATCAATCGAATGACTTTCGGTATTCGGCAACAATCGATTTCGGATTGCCGCTCTTTCGAATAACTCCCCGATCAAACCAAACAACTTCATCGCAGGTTGTAGCCAAATCGAGGTCGTGGGTAACCAGAACCAACTGCTGAACTGGCAACTCGTGAAGAATCTTGGTGATTAGTTTGGTGTTCGGAAGATCGAGCAGAGTGGTTGGTTCGTCGGCCACTAAAATCTTTGGCTCACGAACCATTGCCGAAGCGATCGCCAGCAGTTGCTTTTGCCCACTGGATAGAGTGTGGCAGTTTGATTCTTGTAATTCCAAGATGCCCACAGCGCGAAGCGCGGTCTCAACCCGAGAACGCACTTCGACTTTGCTAAGTTTTTTGCCAGTGAGTGAGAATGCCACATCTTCAAAAACAGTCGGCATCACAATTTGCAAATCGGGGTTGCTGAAAACAAAACCGACTTCGGAAACCGCTGGACTTTTTCCCAGAACACTCACCTTGCCAGAAGTTGGCTTCACCAGGCCGTTGAGCAGACGAGCAAAGGTTGACTTACCAGAGCCGTTAGCTCCGATTACCGCAACCGTCTTGGCGGTGAGTTCTAGATTTACTCCGGATAAAGCAATGTGACCGTCGAATTCGACGGCCACCGCTTCAAGCTTTATCCCGAAGGACATTAGTTGACTAGTGCTTTTGGATAAGCCGCTTTAATGCCGAGAAGCACCAAGACCGCGATTACGATTTTCACCGAGTCGCCAACCAGGAACACTAGGTTTCCCTGAGCAACCGCCAAGATTGGGAATCCCTGCGAGTAGGCATACCAAAGAATGCCTGGAACATAGATGGCAACGATTCCGCCAACGATGAATGCCAAGAGCGAGCTCACGGCTAGGTTCAGTTTTGGTAGGGCAGCAATTACCGCGCCAATCAGCCAGGCACCAATCAGCCAACCAATTAGGTAGCCTGCGGTTGGGCCGGTGAATACAGCCGCGCCTCCGCGTCCGCCAGCGAGCAGCGGCAGACCGGCGAGAACTAGCACCTCAAAGATGAGAACGGCTAGAGTGCCGCGAAACGATCCGAGTACTGCGCCGGCCAGCATGACACCGAGAGTCTGTGCGGTTACTGGCACTCCCGGCACAATATTTACGGCTGGCACAACGCCAAGGGCGGCGATTAGGCCAACAAAGATTGCGATGCGCGGATAGTCGCGAAGTTGTAGTTTCATTTGAGTTCCTTCCTGAACACTGTTCAGGTTAGTATTACTTCACCATGAACGCAAGTCGCCACTCCAAAACCGATGTGCTTCAGGCAGCCTTGAACCTGCTTGACGAGGTTGGTCTGCCCGATCTCACCATGCGCCGGCTGGCGGCTACCCTCGATGTTCAACCGAGTGCCCTCTACTGGCACTACCCCAACAAGCAAACTCTCCTGGCCGAGGTTTCCAACACCATCGTGAACTTTGCCAAGCCGGTTAGCGCTGGCAAAACCTGGCAAGAAACCGCAACTTCCGAAGCGCTGGCACTCCGCGATGCCTTACTTGCCTTCCGCGATGGAGCCGAAGTTGTTTCCAGCACGCTCGCTCTCGGATTAGGCGCCGACCACGCTCTTGAAAGACTTGAAAACTCGATTGCGGTTGCAGATCGCGAACTGGCACATGCCGCTGCCGAATCGATTCTCTTTCTGGTGCTCGGTCAGGTTTGGCATGAGCAGCAGCGCATGCAGGCCAACTCGCTTGGCGTGGTCGACAACCTAAATCTTGCTGGAACACCAAATCTTGAAATCGGAATTCAGTTGATTTTGGGCGGACTGAGCGAAAAAATTGATGCATGACAGAAAAAGTAAAAGGCCCAGCGAGCTACTTTCCATCGATCATCCAGAAGTATGGTCAGCCAATCGAACACTGGATGAAGCAACTGGAAAAGGTAATAGACCAGAAGCACATGGAACAGGTCAAGTTCCTACAAACTGAGTTTGAAATGGGTCAGGGTCACGCCAACGCAATAGTTCACGTGTTCCGCAAAGACCACGGCCTTTAGAGCAGCGACGCCACCAGCCAGGTAAACAGCGGCGCAAACACCAGCGCTGGAAGCATGTCGGCAACCGCCACCTTGCGCAGGTTCAAAAGTCTCAAACCGATACCCAGCATCAAGATTCCGCCGGTTGCGGTGATCGAAGAAACCATTGCCGAAGGAATCCCGGCTCCGCCGAAAAACGCCACCGCGGTTAGAAGTCCCTGCCAAGCACCAACCGTGATGGCTGAAGCGCCAACACCCCAGCCTAGGCTGGCGGCAAAGGCGATTGCCGCGAAGCCGTCCAAGATTGATTTCACAACCAGGGTGTCTGAACCCTGACCTAGACCATCCGACATCGAGCCCAAGATAGCCATTGGGCCAATGGCAAAAATCAGCGAGGCGTCAACGTAGCCGGTGATAAAACGCTGTCGAGATTCCGACCCCTGAGTCTTCTTTGAAAACCGGGTCTGAAGCCAACCGCCGAAGCCTTCCAGCCGGTCTTCGATCTTCAAAAGACTGCCGATGATTCCACCAAACAGAATCGCGAAGATGACGATGAAGAAAGTGCCCGGACCGGTAACTGCTTTTGAATAATCGGTGTCCATCAGTGACATGAGGTTGAGACCACCGAGCACTATGGTGATTAGACCGAGCGAGTCGGTAACGGTTCGGCTGGTCTTTTCGGAAAGCTTCGAACCAAGTAATGTGCCAAGCAAAGTGCCAACAATAATTGTGAATATATTGAAGACTGTTCCGAAACCGATCATTAGGTAAGTCTAGGTTTAGGTAACCCTAATTTGCGCTGGTTTCGCTCAGGCGTAGTCTGGCAGTGCCGGGACAAACAAACCCGCAAAAGAAGGAATCAAAGTGAAGGTTCAAGGAAAAGTAATCGTGGTAACGGGAGCCGGAAACGGCATGGGACGCGACGTTACTCTGCAGCTTCTGAAGGCTGGCGCCAGTGTCGCCGCCGTTGACATCAATGAAGACATGCTCAAGGAAACCGAAAAGCTGGCTGGGGGAAAGAATAAACACCTTTCACTGCACGTGGTGAACGTTGCCGAACTGGCTCAAGTTTCAGCTTTACCTGCGGCTGTTGTGAAAGCGCACGGTCACGTTGACGGACTCATGAATATCGCTGGAATCATCCAGAAGTTCAAAAAGGTTGCCGACCTCGCCTACGAAGACATCCACCGGGTGTTCAATGTCAACTTCTTTGGAGCCGTGCAGATGGTTAAGGAATTCTTACCGCTGCTAATGAAACGTCCGGAAGCTCAGATCCTCAATGTCTCCAGCATGGGTTCATACGTACCAGTTCCAGGACAAACCATGTATGGGGCTTCGAAAGCCGCGATGAAGCTCTTCACCGAAGGTCTTCGCATGGAACTACTTGGCTCGAATGTTGGAGTTGGCCTAGTTTTCCCAGGCGCAGTAGCCACCAATATTTCCATCAACTCCAAAGCGGTTACCGAGAAAGAAGCGGCTTCCATGGCCGCAGCGGCTGGTTCATTCAAGATGACCTCTTCCCCGGATGCAGCGGCCAAAATCATCGATGGTTTTGAGAAGAATCTTTACCATGGCTTCGCCGGAAGCGATGCTCAGATGATGGATCGCATTTCACGCTTGGTGCCGGAACAGGCTGCCAAGATCATTCAGAAACAGATGGCTGGTCTGCTCGGTTAGTGACCGTTGCGCTCCAGTTTTGCGCCTTCAACATCAACATCTGGCAAGATTCGGTCGATCCACTTTGGTATCCACCAAGCGGCTTTACCGAGCACGGTTAGAGCGGCTGGCATAAGCAGTAGTCGCACGATGAACGCGTCGAACAGTACTCCCGCGCCTAGTGCGAAACCGATTGGACGAATCATTGTGGATTCGGAGAACATGAACGAACCGAAAACCGAAACCATGATTGATGCGGCTGCTAGAACCACCGAACGGCTGAGTTTGAGACCGTGATTCACGGCTTCTTTGGCACTCTTACCGTGAACGTAGGCTTCGCGCATTCCAGTAGCCAAGAACAACTGGTAGTCCATTGCCAGACCGAACAAAATACCAATCGAAATGCTCGGTAGGAAGTTCATGATTGGTCCTGGGTCGTGAACGTCGGTTATTGCACCGAGCCAGCCCCACTGGAAGATGGCAACCACTGAGCCGAGAGCGGCTGACACCGACAATAGGAATCCGGCACTGGCAACGATTGGAACCGCGATGGAACGGAACACCAAAATCATCAGCAAGATCGACAGCAAGATAACCACGGTTAGGTAGAGCGGAAGCACCGACGACATTCTTTGAGAAATGTCGATGTTCATGGCCGCCAAACCGGTGACTCCGATTTCGGCGTTGAATGAGGTTTTGATTTCCGGAGCTAGGGCACGAACATCGTGAACCAAGTTAGTGGTTTCGATTTCCGAAGGACCGGTTTTTGGAATTAGAACGAACAGGTACTTTGTTCCATCGGTTGAAATCGAACCAGGCAGAGCGGTGTCAACGTTGTTGAGAATGGCAAGGCGTTCGGCCAGGTCGGCTTTGAAAGTGTTTTCGGCGTTTGTGTCGGGAAGCTTATTCGGCAGGGAAACCACCGTGAGCACCTGGCCGTTAGCGCCCGGGCCAAAGGCCTCCGAAATCAGCTGGAACGATTTGTATTGGGTTGATTCTTTTGGTTCGGCACTGCCATCTGGCAATCCGAGCCTCATGCTGAAGAACGGAATGGCAACGATTGCCAGTGCCACGATGCCGGTAACCATGGTTATCCAAGGGTGGCGAACCACAAGTGCTGGCTTGGCAATGCCCTTTTCCTTGGCCTTGGCTTCCTTTTTCGTTTCTTTGCCAATGTTGGCTCGCTCTTTCTTCGAAAGAGCTTTCATGCCAATCAGTGCCATGAGCGCTGGAGTCAATGT
>CAEZUR010000030.1_pt1 | contig 13401 bp, 11 predicted proteins | sample 7264531 | NCBI WGS metagenome assembly CAEZUR01 (sample SAMEA6813835, study PRJEB35770) | uncultured Rhodoluna sp. | biome: Freshwater; feature: Freshwater reservoir; material: water | place: Czech Republic | collected 2016-04-20 | depth 0.5m m | reverse complement strand
GAGCGATGGCCGGAAGCGTTCTCTGGTTCTTTGGTCTCGGCTTCGGAGCCAAAGCGGCCTCCGGCATCATGTCTAATCCAAAGTTTTGGAAAGTGCTCGATCTGGTAATTGCCGCCGTGATGGTGACAATCGCTGGGCTACTTGCGTTCTACCGATTTTCCTGATCCGCGGGTATTGCCGGCAGCACCGGCCACCACCACCGATAGGCCGATGAAGAACAAAATCAACCAGTACATGTTGACGATTGAGCCGAGACCCTGGGCCACAAATCCCAACAGCGGTGGTCCAACCAGAAACGACGCGTATCCGAACGTGCTCACGGTTGCTACCTTGCGGGCCGGGTTCGGCTGTTCCCCGGCTGCCGAAAGAAATAGTGGAAAGGCCAGGGCAACACCGATTCCCCAAAGCGCCGAGCCAAACCAAGCCATTGGCACACTAATCTTTGCCACCAGAATTAGCAGACCAATCAGACCAATGATGCCGGTAACTCGAAGTGTTAGCGCCTTACCAAATCGGTCTACCAAGCCACCACCGAAGAAACGCACAATGGTCATGGCTCCAATCAGAATTGCGTAAGCAACACCTGCCGTTGCGTGATCCTGACCGTAGTCGTCGACCAAACCGAGAGTGAGCCAGTCGTTTGAGGCGCCTTCGCCTAAAGTCATGCCAAAGATACCGAGACCGAGCAACACCACAACTTTGCTGAAAATTGGTCCCGACTTTCCAGCCTTTTCTTCTTCGGTGTGAAGTCCGCTGTCTTTTGGCATGTGGCGAGTGTTAAGCATGGGCAACGCGTAAGCGATTGCGATCAGAATCCCCAGTTGCCAAAGAATATCAAAATGCACCGCAGCAGCAAGAGTTCCAACACCAGCTCCGGTAAGCGCACCAATCGAAAAGGCCGCGTGCATTTTTGGCATGGCGGCTCGTCCAAGTTTTTGCTCAATTGCCGAACCATCCACGTTTACCGCAACATCGGTCATGCCGGCACCAAAACCACTAATCAAACCAGCCAACGCAAAAATCAGGGGACTCTGGAATCCCAGAGAAAAGATGTAGCCAACCGAACCTATAGTCCAGGTGGTCATGCCAAGAACGGCCACGGCTCGGGTTCCTCGCTGGGCCACCAACTTGCCGACGATTAGCAGGCCAGACATCGCACCAATCGAACCAGCCACGAGTAGTAAACCAAGTTCGCCAACACTCACCTGCAGTACTTCACGAACCAGAGGAAGGCGCACCATCAGTGACGCACCCACCACGCCCATCACGGTGAAGTAAATCAGGATTGTCCGGTGCCAAGCGCGCAGGTTCACGGTGGCCAAAGTAGTCAATGCTTCGGACCTTCTTTGATCGCCTTCTTGTAAAGGTCAATCATCTTGGCGGTTAGTTGGCTCTGCAAAACCGACCATTCGCCGGTGTCTAGGGCGCGCTTGGTGTTGCCCGATCGAATGTCCTTGGCGGCTCGGGTTAGAGCGCGAGCCATGTCGTCTACGCTCGGGGTTTTTGAAAGCCAAACAAATTCGGCAGGAAGTTCGGCGGCTATCTTCGGGTCGGCAACCAGCACGGGGGTGCCAACCGCAATCGCTTCGTAGACGGTCATTCCCTGCGTTTCGAAGGCAACGGAACTTTGAGCAACGAGATCGGCGGCGGCAAAGCGAGTGACCAAATCTCGGTGCGGAAGGCGTCCGTAGAAAGTGGCCACGTGCGAAAGTCCGAGTTGCACCAAGATAATGCGAACCTTCGCCTCTAACTGCCCAGAACCGTAGATGCTTAGCTTCGCGTTTGGGATATTGGCAGTGTGGAATGCTCCCAGAAACTCGGTGATCCGCTTCTCACTGCTCAATCTGCCAGCCCAAACGAAATCGAGAGTCCGTTCAACGTTTTCGTGAACCACCGGATGGATTCCCTCCACCACGTCGTCGTCTACGCCGTTCGGAAGCACTATCGCTTTTTCCACCACCTTGTGTTTTTCAAGTTCCTTAGCAAAATGGGTAGAAGGCGCAGTCACAAAGTTGGCATGGCGACTGATCTGCTCCTTGAACGCCCAGATGTCCTTTGAATTTCGGGGCGCGTCATGGTCGAGCATTGATGCCGCCCAGGCGTTCATCACCTGAGCTGCTCGCCGAGTGAGCATTTTGCCGAACGTATGGGAGATTCCAACTTCAAGGTTGGTGTGAACTGTTTGAACCAGTGGCAGACCGTGGTCCTTGGCCCAGGCCGCTCCGAGAATCGCTCCCCACATATCGGCTTGGATGTGAACGATGTCGACCGGCAAGGCCATTTTGGCCAACTTGCGCTGCACGGTTCGGTAAGCCAATTTGAGTGACGGCTCAATCGAGTAGGCGCCGGTTGGTGGAACCGGAAGCGCTGGAACTTCGATCATTCCCTCGAGCCTGCGGCTCCGACGGTAGCGGCGACTAACCACCAAAGTCACGGTGTGCCCAGCTCGCTCCAAAAACTTCTTCTGAAGCATGAAACTGGTCTGCACCCCTCCTAAAGAGTCGGGGTGGTGGTCGGCGAAAAAGAGAATGTGCATCAGGTCAAATTTACCGCCTTATGCCATAGTGAAGTATGCAGACTCGTGAGCAGATTACTAGACCTCGGAAACAGGGGTTTAAGCGAACAATTACCTATATCGGCTCACCATCGACCTGGTCTTTTGGGCTTTTCGTGTTCTTTACGTTGATTCTCTCGGCGATTTCTTTTCTCACGGATGCGGTTAGTCAAAACAATTTCACACCCACCTGGTTTGCCGTATCAGGAGCTGCATTTGCTCCGCCGCTAATCATCGGAATGCTTTACAAATCACTCTTTTTGAATCGTCGCAAAGCCAAAACTAGATTTCTCCTAAATCTCCTGGTCGCCGCCCTAGCGGGAGCCTCTCGAAATGTTTCTGTAGGATTTTTTGCCCTGTGGGCGGGAATAGACGTCAACTCACTCTGGCAATTCCGAGTGGGCGGTGGCGCGTTCATGGGGATAGCGCTTTACGTTCTCTGGGCTCTAGTGAACGGCTCAAAATTGGAGTACCTAAATTCGCTAGAAAGACTTTCAAAAATACAAACCAGACTGGCCGCTGCTCGCCTAGAGATACCAGAACAGTTAACGGAACTTAACGAGGGTTTGCAAGAACGAACCCGACTGGCCATTTTTCCACAGATTCAATCCATTAGAGAACTTCTTGGTGATGCCGGTAACGTTGGCGCAGTTCTCGAAAAGTTGAAGTTCACGCTGAGTAACCAAATTCGACCGATGATGTCGGAAATCGCTTCCAGTCAACCAAAACCGTTTGAGATTCAGAATCTTAAGAGATTCAAATCGATAAAGTCTTCTCTACCTGAACGCTTCACTCTGCGAGACAAGATAGACCTTGGCTGGTCGTCATTTTTGGAGACTCTCGGCGTTTCGATTTGGCTCTGGGTCTATAAATCACCAAATGGATTACTGGATAACCTTGCGCTTTTCACAATTTATCTAGTGGTCTTGTTAATTTTCAAATACTCGATTTCAGGTCGAAGGAAACTTCCCAGATTTAATGCGATCGCATACACCCTTTTTGCCTCTCTCACCGCTTCTTCATCAAATGTCATCTACATTTACCTAGTCCTTGGCTTCGATCCTGGACGGTCGATCATGTTCGCCGGATTTGCAATGCTAAGCGGAGTGATTAGTCCAATTATTTTGATGCTACTTGCTGTGAGAGTAGAACGCAGAAATGAAATCGAAACCCAAATTTCCGCTGACCTCTTGTCTTTAGCGAAAGAAAACTCACTGTTCGCTCAAAAAGTTTGGGTATTTAAAAAGAGATGGCTCTTAGTCCTGCATGGCAGTGTTCAGAGTGCACTAACTGCGGCCCTCGCTCGACTTCAATCAAACGAAGAAGTTACCCCGGTTGTTCTGCAGCTGGTTAAACAGGATCTAAACCGGGCTGAATTGGCCGTGAATACCGACCTGAAAGAGGTCATCGATTTGGATTCCGGCCTGAGGGAACTGCGTGAGGTTTGGGATGGAATTTGTGATTTGAAAGTGCAGGTTTCATCAAGAGCAACGCGAGCTATTGAAAGAAGCACAGACTCCAGTTTCTGTGTCAATGAAATCGTGAAAGAGGCAGTCTCGAATGCGGTTCGTCACGGCGATGCAACTCAAGCGACCGTGGTTATAGATAGGACGGCAGACGACAGTTTGTCGATTGAGGTCACGAACAATGGCAGGGAATTAGCAAACGAAATAGATTTCGGGATTGGTTCGGAGATGCTAAACGAAATATGTTTGGGCTGGAACTTAGCTCAGGAAAAAAATCAAGTTCGCCTCACTGCTGAATTAGCTGTGAAGCTCTAATTGGTGTACTTGCCGCCCTTGGCAAGTAGCTCTTCGTAGATCCCAATCGCTCTTTTGGTGAGACCGCTCTGAAGCAAAAGCTCGTCACCAATCAATTTGTCTCCTCGACGATCGCCTTTTCGAAGATCTGCTACAGCCTTGGCAAGAGTTCTGGCCAGAGATTCCACCGACTCGTCTTCCACAACCCAGTGGGCACCCGCTGCGAACTCTTCAGCGATATTGCGGTCACACAGAATGCTGGGTGTGCCAACCGCAGCCGCCTCGTAAACGGTCATTCCCTGAGTTTCGAACCCAACCGAGGTTTGAACCAGGGCGTCTGCTTTGGCAAAGTAGGTGAGCATTCTCGCGTGAGCGGCGCGACCGTGCAAAAGCACCTGGTGATTGAGCCCGTAGGTGTCAACTAGGGCCACAGCCTTTCTCCATAGTGGGCCGCGGCCATAGACGTCGATGACCACATTGTCTAACTTGGCAAGATGCACTGCTTCGATGAATTCAATTAGGCGTTTCTCACGCTGGAAGCGACCGGCCCACACCAGGTGAATCTTTTTGTCGTTGTGATGAGGCTCGTCTTTGATGCCGGCGAGGGTGGATTCGATTCGCTCGTCATCGACGCCATTGTGCATCACCCGCAGTTCGGAGCTAACGCCATTTGCCTTTAGATCTCTGCCGAAGTGCTCGGAAGGCACCAAAACCACGTCTACCTGATTTGTGATCAGCTGAATGTATTTCCAGGCGTCGGTGGTGGTGTCTTGGAGTGGAAGCCGCAGATGTTTCAAAAACTCACGGCTTAGCAGCCAGAACAAAAACTTTGACGGATACTTTCCGATTACCTCTTGGGTTCCCTTGGCTAGGTTGAAGTGGCTAGTCATCACAATCGGCAGTTTGTTCCTCTGGGCAAATCCGATACCGATGATCGCCCCCCACATGTCGGCCTGAACGTGGACCAAGTCGAACTTGTCTTGGCGTCGCCTTTGGCTTCGGTCAAGACGTTTACGCGACCTGCGGGCATTGGCCACAAACCAAAACTCCCAGTTGTAGGTGAGTGGCCAAGAGGGAAGGGTGAAGAAACCGCGTTCGATCAGCCGTTTACCTGAAGCAGGGCTTACGAAAGTTACCTTATGGCCCTGCTTTTCCAGGTACTTTCGCTGCAGCATCGCCGAAGTTTGGATACCCCCGAGCGACCTTGGATGTTGGTCCAAGAACAAAGCTATGTGCATCTTTCCAGCCTACCGCCGGAACCTTGGCGGTTTCTGCGAGAATAGAAGCATGACTCAACACACACACGTAGCGACCCTACACACCAACCACGGAGCCATCAAGCTCAACCTTTTCGGCAACGAAGCCCCAGTTACTGTGGCCAACTTCGTTGATCTAGCCAACGGCACCAAGACCGGTAAGCCGTTCTACAACGGAGTAATCTTCCACCGCATCATCGACGGTTTCATGATTCAGGGCGGCGACCCAACCGGCACCGGCCGCGGTGGCCCGGGCTACGACTTCAACGACGAGCCGCACGACGACCTTCACTTCCACACCCCATACAAGCTAGCCATGGCTAATGCCGGTAAGAAGTTCGACGGTTCCGGCACCAACGGTTCGCAGTTCTTCATCACCGTGGTTCCTACCGAGTTCCTTTGGGGCAAGCACACCGTTTTTGGTGAAGTTGCCGACGACGTTAGCAAGAAGGTTGTCGACGCAATTGCTCAGGTTGCCACCGACCGCGACGATCGCCCGAACGACGATGTAGAAATCGTCTCGGTCGACATCGAAGCCGTCTAATTTAGATGAATTCATTCATGGGTCGAGGTCGCGTAACCAAGACCCTGATTGGTATCAACCTTCTGGTTTTTCTGGCCCAGCTAGCTTCGAACAACAACGTCACGATGCTTTTGGCCCTGAAGCCGGATTCAGTTTTCTCCGAACCATGGACGATCATCACATCTGGCTTCGCGCACAGCGGCTGGCTGCACATCCTTTTGAACATGTATTCGCTGTGGATCTTCGGTGAGGCAATTGAAGAGTTCATCGGACCAAAGCGCTTTTTATGGCTTTACCTTTTGTCAATCGTGGGCGGTTCACTGGCATATATTTTCGTTGATGACGGAGGCTGGGTGGTCGGAGCCTCGGGTGGAATTTTTGGATTGATGGGCGCTTACTTCATCATCATTCGGGCGCTCGGATTCCGGTCATCGCAAATGCTGGTGTTGATTGGTATCAACGTGTTTTTGGGATTCACCAGTCCAGGTATCGCCATTTCGGCTCACATCGGTGGTCTGATCGCGGGTGCGGCAATCGCCTGGTACTACACAGTGCGTAAGCGGTAATTACTTCCAGCGAGTTGACATGCCAAAGCCAATCATGGCTAGGCCGAACCCGATGAGCAGGTTCCAACTACCAAGGTTCAGAGCAGGCAACGAAGTTGCAAAGATGCTTCCCAGTGGCAGGTACTGGTTTGAGATATAGAAGGTCAAGATCCAAACGAGGCCGAGAATCATGAATCCAAACATCACAACCTTGAACCAGGTTGGGTTTGGGAGATCTTCGCGGTTCACTTTCGCAGGCTTTGGTGCGCGAACCTTTTTAGCTTTAGCCGGTGCTTCGTTCTTTTCAGACATGCGTCAATTCTATTGGCAGAAGTAGGCTTAAGTTCAAATGACAAAAATCTTGGTTTTAGACAACTACGACAGCTTCGTTTACACGTTGAACGGCTATCTGCAGCAACTCGGCGCCGAGACCGAGGTGCTTCGTAATGACGTGGTAAGCCAAGTTGAGCTTCCTGCTCTTTTGGCCGGTTTCGACGCGGTTTTGCTTTCGCCAGGCCCTGGAACCCCAGCCGAGGCCGGACTTTCGATTCCGGTGGTGAAGTATGCGCTAGAGCATGACTTGCCAGTATTCGGTGTTTGCCTAGGCCACCAGGCGATCGGCGAGGCAATGGGAGCCACTGTTCGCCAAGCCGATGAGCTGATGCACGGAAAAACTTCCCTGGTTGACCACGACGACTCCCTGATTTTTGAGGGCTTGAAACACCCATTTATCGCCACCCGCTATCACTCGCTGGCGATTGTGAGAGAAACCATACCGGCCGACCTGTTGATTACCGCCGAGACAGTTTTCAGTGAAACCAGTGCCGGTGGAGTAATCATGGGCGTTCGTCACGCGTCGAAACCTATTTTTGGAGTTCAGTTTCACCCGGAGAGTGTGTTGACCGAGGGTGGTTACCGTATGCTCGGCAACTGGCTTGAGTCAATTGGTCTCGCCGGTGCCGCTGAGCGCGCAAAGTCGCTCAGCCCGCTAATCTCCTAGCCGTTACAGGCCACGTAAAGAGTGATGGTCGAGTGCTGATTGGCTGGCCCAGGTGCGATCGACTGCCCAAGAACTAACTGACCCTGTGGAACAGGGTTAGCGCAACCAACTTCTTGAGTGCCTAGTTTCACCGTCAAACCTACGCTCGCTCCCTGAAGCTGGTTAGTGGCATCGCTCACGCTCATGCTGGTCACGTTGGGCACCTCAACCTTGCCGTTTGAGATGATCAAATCTACGGCTGAACCACTGGTGGTGTAGGTGCCAGTCTCCGGGCTGCTTTGAATTACTTTGCCGAGAGCGGCCGAAGGGCTGGTGCCCTGGGTAATTGTGCCCAGGATCAGACCAACGGAAGTTAGCGCGTCTTTAGCTTCCTGCTCGCTCTTGCCAAGAAGCGATGGAACCGCCACCTCGGCGGCACCGGTTGAATAGGTCACCGTGATTTCGGTCTCTTTTGGCACCGATGCTCCAGCTGGTGGGTCGGTGCTGATAATTTCATCGGCTGGAACGGTGTCGCTAGGCACACCTTTCTCGACAACGCTCAGACCAAGTTCCGTTAGTTTGGCCGCGCCATCTTCGAAGGTTTGGCCAACCACATCAACCACTTCAATGTTTTTGTTGGTTGGAAGATTCACATTTAGCGTTCCGAAAGCCAGAACGAAAATAACCATTCCGATCACGAAAACGACCAGTCCGGAACCAACCCCCCAGGCCAAACCGGCTAGTTTCATACTCTTTTCGGTTTGCTCAACCTTGACCCGGGTGTCTACGATTTCTGGTTCAAATTCAACACCGAGAGTCTCAAACGGGTTGGTGTTGGCAGTGGTTACCGGTTCCACTTCGGCGGTAACCGCCGATTCGGCGGAGAGACCACCCAGCAGCTCATCGAAGGCGTCGATCTTGGTAGTTTCAACACCCTCTAGCGGCTCAGTGAAAGCAACGGGCGCCGCCGGCTGACCAGCCGCTGGAGCTAGAGCGGCACTGAGGAGGTGTTCACGGAATTGCTCGGCACTCTGATAGCGGTCATTTCGGTCCTTAGCCAACGAGTGCATCACCACCTCGTCGATTGCAGCCGAGATCTCTGAATTGTGAGCCGATGGCGGAGTTACCGATTCGCTAACGTGCTGGTAGGCCACAGAAACTGCCGACTCCCCAACAAAAGGCGGACGTCCGGCAAGCATTTCGTAGAGCAAGACGCCGGTCGAGTAGAGGTCGGTGCGAGCGTCAACGCTTTCGCCCCTGGCCTGCTCTGGAGAGAAGTATTGAGCGGTGCCAACGATGCCCTGAGTGTGGCTCTGAGTTGCCGAAGAGTCACTCATGGCCCGGGCAATACCGAAGTCCATCACCTTCACAACACCACCGTCGGTGATCATGATGTTGGCCGACTTGATGTCGCGGTGAATGATTCCGGCTCGGTGTGAGAACTCGAGTGCGGTGAGAATACCTTCGGCGAATCCGATTGACTCTGCACTGGTTAGTTTGCGAGCGTGCATGAGATCGCGGAGCACGGTTCCACTCACAAATTCCATGACGATATATGGCGTGCGCCTAGTGTTTCCATTGCTGTCAACGCTCTGCTCTTCACCAGAGTCATACACGCGAACGATGGTTGGGTGGGTCATTCGCGCCGAGTTCTGAGCTTCCTGACGGAACTTGGCTTCGAACGATGGGTCGGCAACCAGGTCTGCTTTCAAAATCTTGATTGCAATCTTGCGTCCGAGGCGAGTGTCAATACCCTCATAGACATCGGCCATGCCACCGCGACCAATCAACGCGCCAACTTCGTAGCGGTCTGCAATCATTCGCTTTTCTTCAGACAAGCTTTTTCTCCATTTGTTCTACTAGCCCAAGTCTAGTTTTTAGGCTAGTTACTAGGGGCGGTTTGGGTGGTGTCTTCAACGTAATAGGTGACAATTACTGTGGTGCCGACCGGTAGCGAGCCAAGCGGGGTTGCCTCGTAAACGGTGTTGATTCGAGGATCTCCCGTTGGCAGCGGAGTCCCTTCGACTCTTGAAACAATCAAGCCTTTACCAACCAAAAGCGTTTCAACCACGTCGACATTTTGCTCCATTACGTCGGAGGCAAAAACCGTTGCCGTTGATGGCGTGGTTGGCGTTTCGGTAGGGGTAGGCGTTGGTGTGACCGTTGGCGTTTCGGTAGGGGTATGAGTTGGGGTTGGGTTCGGCTGGGTCAGGATGGCAATTAGCACACCAACCGTGGTTAGCACGACCACTGCAATGACCGACACCCAAGGCCAAACGGCCGACTGTTTTTCAACCTTGTTCTCGACAGTGTCGATGATCGTGGTGGTCTGGGGTAGCGGTTTGACCGTTTCAATCATTCTGGTGTTGAACTGCCCAACCGGGGATTTTCCGCTTAGTTTCTCGGCTCTCTGAGCGAGCTCTAGGGCCGTCGCGGGTCGCATCGATGCCTTCTTGGCAAGACAGTCCATGATCAGTTCGCTAACCGCAGGGTCGATATCTTCTGGAAGCGGCGGGGGTATGTCTCGAATCTGAGACATGGCGATCATCATTTGGTTATCGCCGGTGAAAGGGCGATTTCCGGCCAACGCTTCGTAGGCCACGATGCCGAGCGAGTAGATGTCGGTGGAAGGAGTTGCCGATTTGCCGGTTGCCTGTTCCGGAGCCAGGTATTGCACTGTTCCCATCACCTGACCGGTTGCGGTGAGCGACACCTGGTCGGCTACCCTAGCGATTCCAAAGTCGGTTATCTTCACTTGACCGTCGGGAGTAATTAGCAGGTTTCCAGGCTTCACATCTCGGTGAACCAAACCATCTTGGTGAGCTGAGTAAAGTGCCCGTGCGGTTTGTGCAACTATGTCGAGCACTTCGGTGGCGGGCAAGACTTTGCGGTCTTCCAGAATCTTGGCCAGAGAATCACCGGGAACCAACTCCATCACCAGGAACGCGCTTCCAGAATCTTCGCCGTAGTCGTAAACGTTGGCGATACCTTCGTGATTAACCCTGGCGGCGTGTTTGGCTTCGGTTCGGAATCGCTCCAAAAATCCTGGGTCACCCATGTACTCTGGCTTCAAAATCTTGATGGCAACGTCGCGCAAAATTATCGGATCATGAGCTTTCCAAACCTCACCCATGCCACCGATGGCGATTCGACTAATCAGGCGGTAACGCTCGCCATAGAGTTGCCCCTCTTCCGGCTTCATCGGCTCAACACCGCCTTGATGACCTTGCGAGCGATGGGTGCCGCCAAAACATTTCCGCTGCCACCCTGGCCCATTCCGCCGCCGTCGGCGACCATAACCACCACGGCAACCAGTGGGTTATCGGCTGGCGCAAAACCGGCAAACCAGAGCGTGTAAGGAGCTTTCGGGCCATTCTGGGCGGTTCCGGTCTTTCCCGCCACCACGGTTCCACTTACGGCACCGTTCGTACTAACACCAGACTTCACCGCCGCAATCATCATCTTTTTTAGACCGTCGGCGGTTGCCTTGGAAATCGGAGTACCAAACTCGCTCGGAGTGGTTTGGCTAAGCAGAGCCAGGTTGGATGATTGAACGTTCTCAATCAGGTTTGGTCTCATTTCTTTGCCGCCGTTAGCGATGGCTGCGGTAATCATCGCCATCTGCAAAGGGGTAACTCGAACATCAAACTGACCGAAAGATGAAAGCGCGGTTTGGGCTTCGTCCATCTTTTCGGGATAGGTGCTGGCAGTGGCCACGGTTGGAATGCGAATGTTCTGACCGAAACCAAACGCCTTGGTCATGTTGCGAATTTTCTCTTGCCCCAGAGCAACGCCGAGTTCGGCGAACGGTATGTTGCACGAAAGCCGCATGGCGTTGAGCAGGGTCACGGTTTTGGTGCCACCGCAGTCGCTGTTTCCAGCATTGCTAATCTTTGTCGTCGTGCCCGGCAGGGTGTAGGTTCGCGGATTCGGAAGCTCCGAGTTAATCGTGAATTCGCCACTCTGCAAAGCTGCCGCGGCGACCACCAGCTTGAACACCGAGCCAGGTGTGTAAAGCGAACCACCAATTGCCTTATTGATTAGCGGATCTCCGGCTGCCCCTAAAAGTTGGTTGTAGTTATTTTGGGCCTTGGTGCCGTTGTGAACGCTTAACTTATTGGAGTCGAAACCAGGGGTGGAAACCATGGCCAGAATATTTCCGGTGGAAGGCTCGATTGCCACCACCGCGCCGGTTTTGTTTCCAAGGGCATCGAAGGCAACCTGTTGCACCTTCGGGTCGATGGTTAGTTCGATTGAGGCTCCGCTGACCGGGTTACCGGAGAACAACGAGTTCAACCGCTCGAAAAACTGGGCGCTGTTTTTGCCGCTCAGGTAGTCGTTGGCCGAGGACTCCAGCCCGGTTGCTCCCTGGTAGTAGCTGTAGAAACCGGTAATCGACGAGTAGATGCTGCTCGAGTATTTTCGGTTGAAGTGAAAGGCGTCGGAAGCTGGAGTTGAGTCGGCAATGGGTTGCGAATCAACCAAGATTGCCCCTCGTTTGGTTTGGTAACCGTCGTAGATTGCTCGCACGTTTCTCGGATCACTGGCTAAGGAATCGGCAGACAAAACCTGAAGATTAGTGGACGCCATAAACAACGCCACGAACATGGCGGTCACCACGAGGCTTACCCGTCTCAGTTCGCGATTCATAGCGCATCCTTTCGGACGGTGTCTGAAATACGCAGCAGTAAGGCGATGATGACCCAGTTGGCAACCAGCGAAGATCCTCCGGCAGCTAGGAAAGGCGTGGTTAGACCGGTGAGTGGAACAAGCCTGGTAACCCCACCGATAACGATGAAACACTGCAAAGCGAAAACAAACGATAGTCCGGTTGCCAAGAGCTTGCTGAACTCATCGTTGTGGTTGAAACCAATTCGAAGACCTCTGGCTACCAGCAGAATGTAGAGCGTGAAAACCGCAAAGATGCCAACCAACCCGAGCTCTTCGCCGAGGGACGCGATAATGAAGTCGCTTTCGGCGAGCGGAACCAGCTGCGGTACTCCGCCACCCAGACCGGTGCCGAGCAGCCCTCCGTGCGCGAAGCCAAAGAGGCCTTGCACCAATTGGTAGCTGCCACCAACGGCGTCGTAGTTACCTTGGTCAAACGGGTTGATCCAAGCGTCAAACCTTTTGATCACGTAGTCGATGGTTCGCGAAGCTACCAGAGCGCCCGAGATGAACATTCCCAAACCGACCACCGTATAAATGGCACGCCCGGTTGCGGTGTAAATCATCACCAGGAATAAACCGAAGAACAGCAGCGAAGTGCCGAGGTCGTGTTGAACCACCAGAACCAAAAGGCTGATAATCCACAGAGCCAAAATTGGTCCAAGTTCACGAGCTTTCGGTATTTGAATTCCCAGAACCGTGCGCCCGGTCATGGCCAGTGAATCTTTTCGCTGCACCAGGTAACCCGCGAAAAATATGGTTAGCGCTATTTTGGCGAGCTCGCCAGGCTGGAAGGTAAGACCGGCAATGGAAAGCCAGAGACTCGCACCATTTATTGTCTTTCCAATAAACGGGAGCATTGGAGCCAGCAGCAAACCAAGACCGACTACACCGCTTAGAAACACGTAGCGTCGCAACAAAAGATGACTCGGCACGTAGATGATCACCGCGGCGGCCAGAGCCATCGCCACCAACGACCAAAGCACCTGCTTTTCGGCGAATAGTTCGGTCTGCTTGTTAGCGATGGCAGCGATGTCGAGCCGATAGATTTCGGCGATACCTAAACCGTTTAGGGTTAGGGCGATCGGCAGAATTAGCGGATCGGCGTTTTGAGCT
>CAEZUR010000029.1_pt1 | contig 13410 bp, 9 predicted proteins | sample 7264531 | NCBI WGS metagenome assembly CAEZUR01 (sample SAMEA6813835, study PRJEB35770) | uncultured Rhodoluna sp. | biome: Freshwater; feature: Freshwater reservoir; material: water | place: Czech Republic | collected 2016-04-20 | depth 0.5m m | reverse complement strand
TATCCAAAGGCGCTCCTGGGAATATCAAGATTGTCGGCTGCCAGATCACTTCTCGAAATTGATAAAACTCATGTTGTGCTCAATCACCCAAAGGGAGCCGGCAAGAACGCACTGCAAATCTTGAACGCCACTCACCGAGTAACACCTTCGCGCTATAAAAACATGCAATCACCCTGGCTTGCCATCGAATACAAAATCGATTCGGTTTTTGTTTCCGCCATCATGGTGCCGCGAGTTTCGCCTTGTCTAGGCTGTCGCGACCTCTGGGTTGCCGAGGCCAACCCAAGCTGGGTAACCGACTCCATTCAACTGAGCGCCAGAGCCGATCAACTAGACGACGGAGCGAGTCTCTTGATGGCAGTTGCGCTGGCTTGCCGAAACATTTGCAGTTATTTTGACCACGAAATCATTGAGTCGGGCAATGTCGTGGATGTGGTGAGCAGAAAAGTCAGTGAAAGTAACTTTCAATTTCACTCGACCTGCAGTTGCAGGAGTTAGCGCGCCAGGAGATTGAAGAAACGCGACCTAGTTCGTTCACGGCCGTTCACCGAATCTCTGAGGGAGTAGCTCAATGCCAGTTCCTTGCGAGCGCGGGTCACTCCAACGTAAAAGAGGCGACGTTCTTCATGAATTGCGGCATCGGTCTTGGCATAGCCAATTGGAAGTAAGCCTTCATTGAGTCCCGCCAAAAAGACCGAATCCCATTCCAAACCCTTAGCCGCGTGAATTGTTGAAATCGTGATGGCGGCCTTGATCGGTTCGTGCTGCGAACGAATTCTTTCGTCAACCTCTTTGATGAAGTCTTCCAGCGAGGAGTCTTCGGGCATTTCGTCGACGATTGCTAAAAACGAATTGAGGGCCTCCCACTTTTCGCGAATTGCGCCTGGGGCATCTGGTTCCTTGGCTTTCCAACCGAGTTCGCGGCAAGCATCGGAAACTATTTGGTAGAGCGGGCGATCGCTCGGTGTGATGGTCTCGGCACGCACCAAGCGCACCACGTGCAAAATCTCGGGACGATTGAAGAAACGTTCACCGCCGCGAACCTGGTAGTCGATACCGCGGTCGGCAAGAGCTTTTTCAAACTGCTCCGACTGCGAGTTCACGCGATACAAAATGGCTATCTCGTTTGGTTTTACTCCCTTGGCCAACTGCTTTGAAATATCAGATGCGATGCGGTTGGCTTCGTCCACCGAATCTGCCGCCTGCAAAATTTCCGGTTCTATACCAAGGTCATTTTGAGAAACCAATTCGTCCAGGTCGGTTTCGCCGCTCACCACCCGATTTGCCAGAGCGATAATTCGACCGGTAGATCGGTAGTTGCGGGTGAGGGTTACCACGGTAGCGTCTGGGTAGGCGGTGAGGAACTCCAAAAGGTAACCGCTAGAAGCGCCGGTAAAGGTGTAAATGGTCTGGTTAGGGTCACCAACCACACAAAGATCACTGCGGTCTCCTAACCAGGCTTCAAGAAGAGCTTGTTGAAGCGGCGAAATGTCCTGATACTCGTCGACGGTGAAGAACCGATACTGCTGCTGTACATGGGCCAACACTCTCGGTTCGGACTGCAGCATGCCAAGGGTGAGAATCAGAACATCTTCCCAGTCGAGCTTTTGAGCCTTGATCTTGAGGTCTTCGTAAGCCCTAATCAATTGCACCAGCTGGGCCGGCTTGATCCCTGCCACCGCAGGCCTCGAAGCCTCTTCGTATTGCTCAATCGAACGCATGGTGTATTTGCGCCACTCGATTTCGGCCGCCACGTCGCGAAGCAGAGCCGCATCGAAGTGAATTTTCATCGATTCGGCGGCTTCCGCAATCAGCTTGGATTTTGATGTCAAGACATTTGGCGCAGGCACTCCAGCCAACTGTGGCCAAAAATACTCGAGTTGGCTTAGAGCTGCTGCGTGGAAAGTTTTTACCGCAACACCGGGGATTCCCAGCTGTCGCAACCTCGCGCGAAGCTCGCCAGCGGCACGACTGGTGTAGGTGAGAGCCAACACCCGGTTGGCAGCAAACTGGCCCCTGGCAATTCCATAGGCAATCCGGTGAGTGACCGTGCGTGTTTTTCCAGTTCCGGCTCCAGCCAAAATGCAGGTTGGGCCAACCAGCGACATCGCGGCTTCGCGTTGTTCGGGGTCAAGTGCTTCGAGCAGAGCCTCGGGGTCCACTAATGATCCTGCCCTTTTAGTTCTTCGCCGAGCCAGTGTTCAATAATCGACCTAGCAATCGAAAGCTTGCCGGGTAACAGGAGCGAATCGGCTTCATCCTTCAACTCTTGTTTTGAAAACCAACGCAGTTTTACAATTTCTTCACCGTCTGGGATGGCCTCGCCGCCAGAAAACTTTGCCAAATAACCGAACATTAGTGAATACGGAAAAGGCCACGCCTGCGAGCCGATGAATTGCGGGTCACGCACCACAATCCCAGCTTCCTCATACATTTCTCGAATGACTGCAGCTTCCAGAGACTCCCCTGGTTCCACAAAGCCCGCCAAAATGCTGTATCGGTTTTCTTCCCAAACGCCCTGCGATCCAAGCAGGATTCGATCCTGATCGTCGATAACCCCAACGATGATGGCCGGATCGATTCGAGGAAAGAGTTCCCGATTTTCACTCTCACATCGTCTAACCCAACCAGCCTGAGTAACGGTGGTGTTGTCCCCGCAAGACGCGCAGAATGCGTGAAGTGCGTGCCAGTTAGCCAGAGCCAAGGCTTGTGTGAAAATTGCCGCATCGGTTGATGACAGACCAATACCGCTCTTTCGCAAATGGTGCCATCGAGTTTCATCGGGCTCCAAAACGAGCGCCGCCTGACGTTCCAAAACCTGCAACACCACTGGAGCCCCATCGGTCAGGGTTTTTCCAAGGTAAACGGCATTGATTTCTAGCGACACTTGCGATGGCTCGAGAAACTTCAAGGCCGATTCATCGGTTAGCAGCACCTGCTGGTCAAACATGACCAACACCCTGGTTTGGCGATCTAGCCATAACTCTTCAAACAGGTTTTCACGAGTTCGGCTCAGATAATCGCGGTCTAGAGCAACTTCGGCAAGAGGTAGATTGAGCGTGATTTGGTTCGACATTCGCTCACCCTTCCTGAGGCTTTAGCGTGGCGTTACAGGTCACCCGCGCTTGGTTCTTCTAACCTGAACTTATGGCAAGTTCTCCCTTAATTTTAGCGGCGCTAGCAAAGTCGATTCTCCCCTCTGCAAAGTTCAAGCAGGTAAAGCGAATCCCTAGCGAGGGACGCGGTCCAGTTAACTCGGCTCTGCTAACCGACACCGATGGAATCCAATACGTGGTGCGGGAGTCGCGCAATGCCAAAGGCAACATTGAACTGGCAACCGAAACTCAAGCCGTTCGAGCTTTGAAGGCTGCTGGCAGCCTTCCTTTCACACTCCCCAATCTGGTAGCCGAGAGCACCGGCCCCAATGGCAACACTCTCCAGGTTTTAGAGTTCGTCTACGGTGCCAACATCGACTTCGATGGGCTTCGAGCCACTAGCCCAATCATTGGCAGCATTGGCAAGAGCCTGGCTGGTATCCACTCGCTTCGAGGTGACGCAATTCGTGAGTTTGGAATGCCTGAATACACGGCAGCTGAGGTACGTGAATCTCGCCTAGCCGAGTTAGACCGAGCAGCTGCCACCGGCCGAATTCCCGCCAGTTTGCTTCAGCGCTGGGAAAGCGCACTTGAGGATCTCGACCTGTTCCGCTTTCAGCCAACAGTGATTCATGGAAACTTTGTGTCTGCCAATGTTTTGGAACTTGGCGATGAAATCAGTGGAGTGCTGGGTTGGTCGAACCTTGAGATTGGCGATCCAGCTACCGACTTCATCGGATTTGCCACACTTCCGGATTCTGAAGTGTTCGACTCCGTTCGGTTCGCCTACTTCGAACACCGAGACGATGTGGATTCAAACCTTGCTCAACGTGCCACCCTCTACAGCGAATTGGTCATAGCCAGTTACCTGGTGAGTTGCATCTCTGCTAACAACGAAGATGAAGCGCAGTGGGCTGTGTCGGAATTGGATTCAATTGCGGCAACCGTTGACGCTGGCTCGGCCAGATCGCTAAGCACAATCTCATTCACGAGTGCACTGCCCGCCGTGGAAGAATTGCCGATCGAAACTGATAGTCACGTGATTGTTGCCGAGGTTGCCGATGAGCCGGTAGACGTGAGTGATCTGAAAACCAGACCAATCGAACTTCCTTCGAAGTCGGACGACCAGCTTTTTTAGTCGACCACGTTTTCCAGCACCGATTCCCAAAGTTGAATTAGTTCAGCTTCGCTTGGAACCACTTCTGGTTTAATTTCGAGGTTGTCGGCCACGTAGTAGAGACAAACTTCAATCAAGCTTGGGTCGACCTGGTGAATTCTTGCGAATGCCATTCGGTATAGCGCCAACTGAAGCGCTCTTTCAGCGATTTCTTTGTCGCCAACCGGAGGCTTACCGGTCTTCCAGTCAACAATTTCAAAACCGTTATCAGTTTTGAAGACGGCATCCAACTTGCAAATGAAGGTGTTGCCTTTGATGGTTACCTGGATTTCTCTTTCTATCGAATGCGGTGTCATCTTGGCGAATCTCGAACCTTCAAAAATCTCGCGTAGTTCTTCAACTGTCTTTTGGGTTGATTCGTCTTCTTTCAACAGTTCAATGGCATCAAGCTCATCGGAAGTTCCGAGAACCCCGAAGCGCTGCTCTACCCAGGCGTGAAAGAGAGTTCCAGCCATTGTTTGCTTGTACGGTTGCTCCGGCATCGGTCTGCGATACATGTCGACGATCTTCGTTAGGTCGTAAATGAACTCCTTGAATCGAGATGCAGGAATACGAACCGGAAGCTTTACCTGCTCGGAGCGGCTCTTCAATTCGGCCTGTTCTGCCAATAGCAGATCAATTTTGTTATCGATTTCAAGTCTCGATGGGGCCTTTACAGTGCCGGCATTTTCAACCATTTCTTTGGCCGCATCTACCTTTTTCCGATGATTTTCCCCAAGCGGTTCCATCGGCCAGATTTCAGTCATTGATGCTTCGTCGACCGGATTGGTTCCAATTTCTGGATAGCCGGGTAATGGGTTAAGTGGATCATCGGTTTTATCGATAACCACCACGCGCGGGTCGTTGATAAGTGCCGCCGACATTAGGTAGTCGTTTGGTTCAACCGGATTTACCAGACCGGCTTTCCACTTTGATCCAGAGAGCAGAAGTTTCTGTTTCGGACGGGTAATGGCAACGTAAGCCACTCGGCGATCCTCGCGCAGCAGATATTCTCGTTGCTCGGCTTTGAAGGCTTCGATCGCCTTACTCACCTCAGTTTGGTTCACGCAGGCTTTGACGTTCAAATGTGGCAGTGAATTGGCATCGCCTCGAAGCTCGAATGGAAGCTCGCCACGCGACAACCAGCCCTGAGTGGTCTTGATGTATGGGAAAGTTCCATTCACCATGGTTGGCACAGCAACCAAATCCCACTCAAGACCTTTAGCGGCGTGAGCGGTGATGATTTGCACAATGCCAGGTCTGGCCGAAACCGCTGGAGTTTCAAAACGGTCCATTTTGTCGGCATATTCGAGCCACTCGAGGAACCCACCCAGGGTTTGATTCGAACCTTCCGAGTAACCGATTACCAAGTTGGCAAATCCATTGAGGTTTGCCATCGGGTCTAGGCGTTTAGGGTTTGCTGCCAGTTCGATATCGAGCCAAAGTTCTTGCTCGACTGCTCGAACGAATTCGGGCAACGGCATTCCAGTGCGCGTGCGAAGGTTTCGAAGCAATTCGGCGCAGTTTTTGAGTGCCGCCAATCCGCGTTCCGAGAAGTTTGGCAGCCGATCGCCGTCTTGCTCATCGAGGAGATTGTCTAAGGCGTCAATGATTGAGGCTTCAGCTTCGGCACCGGAGACCTTTTTACTTTCCCGGGTCCAAAACTTGGCGAGAGACCGAGAGTATCTACTGAGTCGCTCAAGGTCTTTCGGCTCAACTTGCCAACGCGGACCTGCCAAGAGGCGCATGAGGTTTGCCCCGGCGTCTGGATAGTGAATCACTCTAAGCGCCGCAACCAGGTCGACAACTTCGGGGGATTCCAAGATTCCGCCGATTCCCACAACCTCAACCGCTAGCCCGGCATCAAGAAGCGCATTTTCAAATAGCGCCATCTGGGATCGGGAACGCATCAGCACCGCTGCTGTTGGGGCCTTGCCGTTGTAGGTTGCAGCTAGGTTCTCTTTGAACCAGTTCGCCACAAAGGTAGCCTCGCTATTGATTTGATCGGCGAACTTGATGGTGATCTCGCCTTCTGGCGCATGGTTGGGAGCGCGAAGGGCTCTCACATCCACCTCGGCGAGCTTTGGGCGTGTGCTCAGGTAACCTGGGGTCTGACTCAGTGGATCCAGGATGACATTGGCGAGATCAAGAACTACCTTTGGATTACGCCAAGAGGTTGTTAGCGGAAACTGCTCAACCTCGCGATCTTTGGTGCCAAAAGTCGTTAGGTAATCGCCTAGGTTCGAGGCGCTCGCACCACGCCAGCCGTAGATCGATTGATTCGGGTCTCCCACCGCGAAAACCGACTTACCAGAGTAAAGACCGGCCAAGAGCCGGGTTTGCAAGGTGCTGGTGTCTTGATATTCGTCGAGAAGAATCTGTTCATACTGAGCAAGTTCTCGGCTTCGAACGGTGTCGCCAAGCTCGCGCACCGCACGGTCGGCAAGTGCTACCTGGTCGGAGAAATCGATGAAGCCTCGCCTACGCTTCTCCTCGATAAAAGCTTGCGCAAGCTGAGCCAGCATTGGCGTATCTAGTGCTCCGGAGAATGCCTTCAGTAGAGTGCCGCCGATTGGTTGCTCGGGAGTTACCGCAGCCTTGGCAGGAAGGGCGGCAATCGTTAGATAGAGGTCTTTAATGATTAGTTCGATTTGCTCTGGTGTGGCAGCGTGGTCGTTCATTGCGCCGGCAAGGGTCAGCACTCCCTCAACGACCTGATTGATGGAAAGATCTGCCTCAATCAGGCGTGGATCGATTGCCTCACCGTATTTGACCACCACCTCGCGAGCCAGTTGGAACCGCCCGGCATCGGTTAGCAAAGTTGCGTCGTCTTCGTAACCCAGCGCCAGCGCGTAGTCGCGGTAAAGCATGTTGGCATAGGAGTTGTAGGTAGTGATGTTTGGTGAGACAAAGTCTTGTGACTCGAGCGGCCAAAGATCGCTCTTGGCCAACTCGGTTAGGGCGTTGTTGATGCGGCGCGAGAGCTCTGAGGCCGCCTTGCGTGTGAAAGTTAGACCCAATACCTGTTCCGGCTTGCAAATGCCGTTGGCGACCAGCCAGACCACGCGCGTGGCCATTAGCTCGGTCTTTCCTGAGCCGGCTCCGGCAACAACCAGGCTCGGCCAGTCGGTCGCCGCGTTCTCAACCGCGTCAACTTGCTCCTCGGTCAGCTTGATCTTGGAATCTTGCTTGAAGACTTGATAGGCCTGATCTGCGGAAATCTTTCTAGTCGGCATAGGAAACCGCCTTGGTTAGCAGAATCTTGCAGTTTCCATAGCCGTGATCGTCGTAGCAGTGGGTTCCGATTTTCGCCTCAAACTTTGCATCGGCTGCAGCCATTCCGTCGATGGCTTCATCCAAAAGCTCTCGGAAGAACTGATTAAGTTCCTCGTTATCCTCGAGGGATTCCTGAGGTTTGATTTTTGGCTTATCGGAATTCACCCAAACCAGCGAAGCACCTTCGAGTGGATTATCGCCTTCTGGAATCTTTTCGAACCCATCTTGCATGAAAGCAATTTGGTAAAGACCAAGCTGAGCGTTGTCGGTTGCCTTTGGCTCTCCCGATCCAGTCTTCAAGTCAACGATTAGCACCTGACCGGCCGGCCCTTGCTCAATTCGGTCAACTCGACCTTTCACCCGCGCTCGCCCAAGTTCAAAGTCGATACCTACTTCGGTACCAACCAACTGGTAACCCGCATCTTTTTGACCTTGAAGATATGTGCTCAGGTTGCGAACCATCTTTTGAGCTTTGCGAAGTTCTTTCTTTTCTACCCAGGTGGCTTCAAATTCGAGAGTGTGCCATTTGCTCTCAACGCTTTGCCAAAGTTCCTTATAACCAATCGACGTGGTCTCCTCCAACACCTTGTGAAGAAGGGTTCCAAAGTTGGCTTCGAAGTTTCGATCGCTTCCGCCGTGTGCTTGCATGAACCAGTGGAGTGGGCACTTGATGAAGTTATCGAGCTGGGAAGGGTAAATCCAAACCTTGCCGGTCTCGTCGTCTGTTAGCGGCACCAAGGCTTCCGGCGAATCAAGCTTCAGGATTCCGGCCCACTGATCCGGGTGCGCTCCTGGCTGCTTTACCAACGCGAGTCTGGCCAAGCCATAAGCTGCCTCTAGCCGATCGGTTTCATTGGTTGAAGTAACCAATTTCCGGCGCAGATTACCAACTAAGCCGCGAAGTGTGAAACGAGGTTCGGCATAAATTTCGGTTTCCGGAATTTCGCCGAGAATTAGGCGGACGAATTGTGAAAGTTGCGTTTCGTCGCCGTCGACCGCAGTAACAATCAAATGGTCGGAGGCCGCACCGATTGCTTTGTAGAGCAATCGAAGTTCATCAACAATTTCGGTTCGAGTTTCTTCAACGGCTTTTCCGCTCAGAACGCTGTCTAGGGCAATTGCCCCCAGTAGTGAAGATCTTGGCTTGAGGTTTGGCCAGACTCCCTCGGTGAGGCCAGGAATTGCCACAACTTTGAACCTTCGACCAATCAGTGAGGAACTGGTTGCCAACGTAACCTTCTGGTCGTCTCTAGAAACGAGAGCCAGGGTGTCTTGTGGAATGTCGCGTTCCAGTTGCTCGTTCACGAATTCGGCTGGCCCAGCTTCCGGGTGACGCTCGGCATACTGATTGGCGGCTGCAAAAAGTGCCACCAGGGCATCGAGGTTTCGGCCAGCCTGCATCGCCACTTCACCGATGCCGTCGGCTAGTTGTTGCCAAGCAGTGGCCATTGGAGAAGAGGCCCAGAGTGACCACAAAAGCTCTTCTGAAGTTGAACCTTCGGTCTCGGCGAGCTCTCGAGTTCGCGCTAATACCTTGAGGAAGATTTTCACGCGTTTGGCTTCTTCTCCATAAAGCTCGCGAGCTACCTCCGGCTTCTCAAAAAGTTCAATCAGTAGCTGATCGCTGGTGCGGTCTCCGCCGGCATCGAGCTCCAGCTGACGAAGGCGTCGACGAATTCGACGAATGGAAAGCGAGTCGAGGCCGGCAAAAGGGTTTCTCAGCAGCTCAAGAATGACCTCTCGAGTGAGTTCCGGTGGCTCAAGACAATACTTTGCCAGTCGCAGCAAATTGCCGGTTGAAAATTCGTCTTTGAACGAGGTTTGACTTCCCAGAATTACCGTTGGCACAGACTCCGATGCGAGAGCCGCACCCCACTTTTCCAAAACCGTTCGTGAGCGCGCAATAACTGCAATCTCACTCCAGGCAATTCCCTCTTGAAGGTGAAGTTCTCGAAGCCGGTGGGCTAGCCACGCCAATTCAGAAGTTTCCAAATCAAATACTCGACCCTCAACTCGATTTCCAACCTCTTGATCGGTTGGACCGAGTGCCGATCGCTGAGTTCCGGCTCGCTCTGGGGAAATGCGGTGAGCGGTTTTTGCTAGCACCGCCGTTAGGTCGGGGTGACGATTGCCGAGATCACCCTCGAGATTGATTGCGGCAAACTTGCCTTCGATCGACTCAATCAGTTCTTTCATCGACTGGGGATTTGCGGAACGGAAACCCATGGTGGTGGCATCGGGGTCGCCGATTAGAACCAAATTGGCTCCCTTCGAAACCAGTGCTCGCAACAGAGCGGCTGCGGCAGGGGTTAGCTCTTGCGCGTCGTCGACCACAATTAGCTTCAGGTCTGAGGCGATCGAAGGCCACTGGTCTTCCTTGAGTTGCCGAATAACCACAGTGAGCAAGGTTGATGGGTCGTGGCGATTCTCATTTGCTGGTTCGCGAAGTCGTTTTAGGTAGCCAGCAAAAAATGGGGCAACTGCAACCCACTCAGGGTTGTTATTTACCTCACCCTGCTTCACCAGTTCCTCTGGGGTAATTTCGTGCTCCAGGCAAACGGTAATCAGATCTCGTAATTCGGCGCGAAAACCACGAAGTTCCATTACCTGGCGACGCAGTTGCTTGGGCCAAGTTTCCGGAAACTTTTCTTTTAGGAACTCCTCAATCAATTCACTTATGATTTGGTCTTGCTCGCTGCCGGTAATCAACTCGGGTGGGTTGAACCCTAAGGCAAGCGCCTTTTCACGCAAAATGTTGAAAGCGAACGAAGCCAACGTTCTGGCCAGAGGCCCTGGTGTGGCTCCCTGATATTCAAGAGCCAGTTCATCGCGAAGTTTGGTTGCCGATTCTCGGTTGGCGCAGAGCACTAACACCTGTTCGGGCTTTAGATCTGTTCGCAGGCGGTTGATAACCAGAGCCTTCAAGGCGGTTGATTTGCCACTGCCCGGAACCCCGTAAACAAGAGCATTTTGACCAGCTGAAAGTGAAGCTACTTTCGATTGGGAAGCGGATAAAGCCAGCGAGTCTAAGACTGCGCCCAGACCATGATTTCTAAAAACCGCATCAACCATTGAAAGCAGACTACTTGCCAGTCGTGACATTTTGAACAAAGGAGGTCGGCTAAGTTGTCGTAATCTATTCGGGTAAGAGAAAAGGTGCACCTTGGAAATCAAAATCGGTCTTAGAAACCTCGCCCGCGAGCTCAGCCTCGAATCGGAGCAAACCGCGTCGGAAGTCGAGCAGAGCGTGGCAAACGCCATTGACTCGGGCGCAAAGCTAATCAAATTGGTCGACAACAAGGGCAAACTTTTCCTAATCCCAGTTGATGCTCTCGGTTACATCGAAGTCGGTGCCGAAGAGGCTCGCAGAGTTGGATTTATCGCCTAATGGATTATGTATTTGCAGTCATCGTTGGTTACTCGGTCATCCTGGGTCTAGTAGCCCCATACATCAACGCCAAGAGCGAGGAATACGGTTGGCTGTTGCCGCCAGCCATTGCGCTAGCCACCGGAAGCATTCTCTGGGTGGTTCTCACCTGGCTTGGTTTCAAATACGAAGAGGCCTACATTTGGGCCATCATCATGGTGGTAATGCCTCTGGTTATGGTTCTTCTTTCAACCAGAATTGCTCACGCCAGAATCAATAAGCGCGAAGCAAAGTTACGCGGCTAAACCAATCGCGTCCATGCGCACACTGTGAGCGCCAATCAGTTCACTGATCAGAGGCTCTAACTTCGAATACGCGGCCAAGTTCACCTCGCGCTCGTCGTCCAAACTCAAACGCTTACCCTTGGTGATTCCGGCTAACTTGCGATTATCAAAGGCTGCTCGCAACTCGAGCAAAACATCACCCATTAGCCGACGACCCCAAAGTGCCAAACGAGATGCCAACTGCGGATTGTCCTTCATGGCATCGATCAAGCAGGCTTTGGCAAAACGTTCAAAGGTGCTGTCCTTCAAAGCCTTCTCCACGTCGTCGCGAACCGAATCTGGAAGACCAACGGCCAAACGTCGATAGAAATCTTCAAGCAGACCGCCAACGAGATAAACCTTGACGACGGTTTCAAACCAGTCGATGCCGTTGGTGCGAGAGTGGAAAGTTTCAATTCGTTCGGTGTGCGGATCCATGGCGTCGGTTGCATCAAAACCCTGAATCGAGATCGCCTTGGCAATCGCGCGGTACTTTTGAAAACTTTTGGCGGCAGCCTCACTGAGTTCGGCCTTGCTCGAGGTGGTTGGCGAGAACTTTAACTCATTGGTCAAAATCTCAAACTGGCTCAGCTCGAGGTAGGCGAGCTGCCCTAGGAAAACTTTTGGCTCTGGGGCGTATGGGGTCAAATCAATAGCCTCGGTGTTGCGGGCCCTGCGCTCTTCACGTTCCGGTAACACCAGGTTGCGTGCCTTATTACCCAGGCGCTTAATCCACTCAAACATGCTTACAAGAATAACTCTCGTAAACTAGCAAAGACTAATAGGAGACTCTTTTGACATTTGCCGATCTGGGCATCGACGCTGATATCGTCGAAGCGCTCACTAAAAAAGGCATAACCGAGCCTTTCCCGATTCAGGAACAGGCCATACCCGTAGCACTCACCGGACAAGACATCATCGGTCAGGCAAAAACCGGTACCGGTAAAACTTTCGGCTTCGGCCTCCCGCTTATCCAAAAGCTTGGATTACACCCAGCCAAGGGTGCTCAGGCACTGGTTGTGGTACCTACCCGCGAACTCTGCATTCAGGTAGCCGAAGACCTAGTTCTAGCTACCGGCAACCGTGAAACTCAGGTTGTTGCAATCTACGGCGGCAAGGCTTACGAGGGTCAGATCGCCGAAATTGAAGCCGGTGCCCAAATTATTGTTGGCACCCCAGGACGACTAATCGACCTAGCGAAGCAGAAGAAACTGGACCTAGGCAAAATCAGTTTCATGGTTCTCGACGAAGCCGACGAAATGCTCGACCTTGGTTTCTTGCCAGACGTTGAGCGCCTGTTTGCCATGACTCCCCCGCTACGCCAAACCCTAATGTTCTCGGCCACCATGCCGAGCACCATTCTCACTTTGGCTCGCAAGTACCAGAACCGCCCGATGCACATTCGCGCCAATGAACCTGAAGAGGGTCACACCAAAGCCGACATCAAGCAGTTCATCTACCGAGCGCACATGCTCGACAAGGATGAAGTGGTTGGTCGCATTCTGCAGGCCGAAGGTCGCGGCAAGACCATAATTTTCTGCAAGACCAAGCGTCAGGCAAGCAAGGTTTCGGAAGAACTAATCGACCGCGGCTTTAACGCCACCGCTCTTCACGGCGACATGTCGCAGGAAGCTCGCGAGCGTTCAATGGCCGCTTTCCGTTCTGGCAAAAAAGAGATCTTGGTTGCCACCGAGGTTGCCGCTCGAGGAATCGACGTCGACGACGTGACCCACGTGATCAACTACACCGTGCCAGAAGACGAGAAGAACTACCTACACCGAACCGGTCGCACCGGCCGTGCTGGTCGCACCGGTATCGCGGTAACTTTTGTTGACTGGGAAGACATGACCCGCTGGCAGAACATCAATGCGGCACTGGAACTTGGCGTTCCTGAACCGGTTGAAACCTATTCGAGCTCGGCACACCTTTTCGAAGATCTTGAGATTCCTACCGGAACCAAAGGACGCCTTCGTGCTTCAACCGCGGTTCGCCCGGAGAAGAAGCCGGAACAGCGTCGCGGTGGAGACCGCAGACCCGAAAGTCGTCCGGCTGAAAAGCGTGAACCTCGTGCTTCGAGCGATCGCAACCGCCCGCGTCGTCGCACCCACGGTGGCTCGACTAAGCCCACTGAATAGCAGAACCGGTAGCCTGGGCTTCGATTCGCTTGAGCATTTCCAAATCGGTTTTTCTCTC
>CAEZUR010000028.1_pt1 | contig 13603 bp, 11 predicted proteins | sample 7264531 | NCBI WGS metagenome assembly CAEZUR01 (sample SAMEA6813835, study PRJEB35770) | uncultured Rhodoluna sp. | biome: Freshwater; feature: Freshwater reservoir; material: water | place: Czech Republic | collected 2016-04-20 | depth 0.5m m | reverse complement strand
GGTTTCACCAATGGCGCGCCCGAGCCCGAGCAGCACACCACCGGTGATACCGCCGGAAGTGGTTGGCAAAATGACTCGGCGGAAAACCGTCCAGCGTGTTGCTCCCAGAGCTAGGGCACCGTTAACAAGTTCGCGGTCGAACTGGCTGAAGATCTCGCGGGTTACCGACGTGATGATGGGAACGATCATTACCGCAACAATCCAACCGGCGATAAATGGAGAACTGTTGAGCGAGGTGGTTCCCTTGTCGGTGGCAAAGAGCGGAATCCAGCCAAGGTACTGGTGCAGAAACTCCGCCCAACCCTGGGCGATTGGAGTGAACACCAGAACACCCCAGAGGCCTATGATGACCGAGGGCAGAGCCGCCAAAAGGTCGATTAGGTTGGTGGCAAGTTTGGCCCAACCTCCTTTGAGAATAAAGACGATCATATAGGCGGTGGCAATTGCCATGGGTGTTGCAATTAGCACCCCGAGCAGAGCGATGAGGATCGAACCGTAAAGCATCGGCCCGATTTGCAGAATGGTTTTCTCTTCGGTTACTTCCCACTTATCGCCGTAAACGAATGCAAGACCCTGTTCCTGAAGCGCCGGCCAAGCCTGAGCTACCAAGAACACCAAAATGAGACCAACGAGAATGAAGGCAAAGTAGGCGGCGGCCGATGTGATTCCGAAAAATAGGCGATCGCCTCGGTTGAGTACGCCTTTACCCAGTACTCGACGTGGTTGAGCAAGATCTTGCTGACCGGCGGTTTTGGGCATATCTAAATGCTGATTGGAACGCCTTAAGGGTTTATGGCTACAAGGTTAACGGAACGTTAATTCCTACCTAAACCAGATTTGCCACATTCGCAGCAACATGATGGCAACCGTGAGATTGGCGGCGCCAATAATCATGGTTGAAAACTTGGTTCTCTCGGCCAAAGCCCAGAATCCCGCGGCTACCGCGACCAACAGCGCGGTAAGTAGATAACCGAACCATTCGATTGGGTCGCCCTTAGCAGTGCCACCCTTAACCAGAATCGCGATGGCAATGATCGCCTGCACAATGAGTAGCAGTGCCGTGATTACTAGCGGGCTAAGGCTAACCAGCGAGGGAAGTCTGCCGATAAGTCCCAAAAACAGAGCGACGATTCCGCCAACCACCGCCACTACCTCGGCACCCTGATAAACCCAATCAATCATTGAAAACCACCGACGATTTCAACTGCTTTCCAACCGGAACCAACATGGCAATCAACTGCTCTCCATGAACCGCGGCGATGTCTCCAGAAAAATCCAATCGGTTGGCAATGCGTTTTCCGTGGCGGAGGTCGACAACCTCTTGGTCGGTAAGTTCCAGCGTGGGAAAAGCTTTTGAAGCTTCAAATGAAGAGATGAGTTTTAGCTCGTCACCAGGTTCTGGAAGCGCGCTCGACTGATCGATGGTAAATCCGCCCACTCGAGTGCGGCGAAGTTTGGTGAGGTGGCCTCCGATGCCGAGAGACGCGCCCAAGTCTCTCGCCAGAGCGCGTATGTAGGTACCAGAGGAGCAATCGATGATTACTTCGACATCGATGAAACCGTCGACCCGGCGAGGTTCACCTAAAACTTCGAATCTAGAAACGGTTACCGGGCGAGCCTTTAGTTTCACTTCGTCTCCCCCGCGAACCTTGGCATAGGCGCGAACTCCATCAACCTTAATCGCCGAAACCGATGAAGGAACTTGCTCGATTGCACCGGTTAGGTTTTTGATTTCGAGCAAAATTGCAGAATCGGTAACCGCCGAGATCTCAGCCGCCGAGGCCTGAGACAAAAACTCGCTCTCGCGGTCGTCGGTGATGGTTGAAGCTCCCAGTCGAATGGTTGCCTCATAGGTTTTATCGTCGCCAACGATGAAGGTGAGCAGTTTCGTGGCCGATTCAACGCCGAGTACCAAAAGCCCGGTAGCCATGGGGTCAAGAGTTCCGGCGTGGCCAACGCGCTTGGTGTTGGCAACCCTCCGCAATCTGGCGACAACGTCGTGGCTGGTCCACCCCTCGGGCTTATCCAGAAGAACGAGACCCGCCGGCAAGATTACTTCTCGTCTTCGGTGTGAGGTTCCTTGTAAGGATTCTCATCACCGGCAAACTTGGCTTCTTTTGCCAGTGCCTGAACTTCGGCGTCGCGAGCCTTGGCCTCAGCCAAAAGGTCGTTTAGGTGAGCGGCAATCTCAGGAACTTCATCTGGGATGAATTCGATGGTTGGGGTGAGGCGAATCGAAAGACCGCGCCCTACCTCGCGACGAATCAGTCCACGGTTCTTTTCGATGATCTCTGCGCTCTGTTTCTTTTCCTCGGCAGAACCAAAAACGGTAAAGAAAATAGAAGCGCCCTGAAGGTCCGGAGTAACTCGCACATCGGTAATGGTCACGAAACCTAGATCGGGATCCTTTACGGCCCGTTCTAGTGCTTCGGCAACCAAAACCTTGATGCGTTCGGCTAGCTTTCGTGCTCTCGCAACGTCAACCATTTACGACTCCTAGACTCGAGGCTTTTCGCGCATTTCGAAGGTCTCGATGATGTCTTCAAGCTCTAGCTCGTTGAAACCAGCGAGGCCGATACCACATTCGAAGTCGGTCTTGACCTCGGTGGCGTCGTCCTTGAAGCGCTTTAGCGACTCAACCTTTAGGTTGTCGGCAATGGTCACGCCGCCGCGGATAACACGAGCCAAGCTGTTGCGCTTGATGCTTCCCGAGCGAACGATTGAACCGGCGATGGTTCCAACCTTCGACGATTTGAACAGTTCGCGAACCTCTGCGGTACCGAGCTGTGCCTCTTCGTACTCTGGCTTGAGCATGCCCTTGAGCGCTGCCTCGATGTCGTCGAGCGCCTGATAGATAACCGTGTAGTGACGGATGTCGACACCCTCACGGTCGGCACGTTCCTTCGCCTTGTTGTCTGGGCGAACGTTGAATCCAATTATGATTGCGCTGTCGACGGTGGCTAGGTTCACGTCTGACTCGGTAACCGCTCCAACACCGCGGTGGATGATGCGCAAGTTCACGCTGTCGTCCACTTCGATCTTGAGTAGCGAGTCTTCCAGAGCTTCAACAGCACCGGAAACGTCACCCTTGATGATGAGGTTGAGAGACTCAACCTTGCCATCTTCGAGAGCCTTGGTGAAGTCTTCAAGCGATACGCGCTTGCGAGTCTTCGCCAGAAGCGCATTGCGGTCGGCTGCTTCACGCTTTTCAGCGATCTGACGGGCCTGGCGCTCGTCTTCGGTAACCACGAAGGTATCGCCGGCACGAGGTACCGACTGAAGACCAAGTACCTGAACCGGACGGCTTGGGGTGGCCGACAGTACCGGCTCGCCGTTTTCGTCGAACATGGCACGAACACGGCCGTGAGCCGCACCCGCCACAATCGAGTCACCAACGTTTAGAGTTCCCTGCTGAATTAGCACGGTAGCAACCGAACCGCGACCCTTGTCGAGGTTCGCTTCGATGGCAATACCGCGGGCATCCTTGTTCGGGTTGGCACGCATGTCTAGAGAAGCGTCGGCGGTTAGTAGCACCGCGTCGAGAAGCTCAGGAACACCCATGCCGGTTAGCGCTGAAACGTTGACGAACATAACGTCGCCACCGTATTCTTCGGCAACCAGGTTGAACTCGGTTAGCTGCTGACGGATCTTGTCTGGGTTAGCGCCTTCCTTATCAACCTTGTTCACCGCGACCACGATTGGAACGCCAGCCGACTGAGCGTGGTTCAACGCTTCAATCGTCTGAGGCATAACGCCGTCGTCGGCGGCAACCACGAGGATTGCGATGTCGGTAACCTGAGCACCTCGGGCACGCATAGCGGTAAACGCCTCGTGACCAGGGGTGTCGATGAACGTAATCGCGCGGTCAAGGCCTTCGTGAGTGGTGTGAATCTGGTAAGCACCAATGTGCTGCGTGATTCCACCGTGTTCGTCGGCAATGACGTTTGAGTTACGGATGCTGTCGAGAAGACGAGTCTTACCGTGGTCAACGTGACCCATAACGGTAACCACCGGAGGCCTAGGAAGTAGATCTTCTTCGTCGTCTTCGTATTCAAGGTCGAGACCGAAGCTATCGAATAGCTCGCGCTCTTCGTCCTCAGGTGAAACCAGTTCCACCTTGTAACCAAGCTCTTCTCCAAGAATCTGGAACGTCTCTTCGTCTAGCGAAGCGGTTGCGGTAGCCATCTGACCGAGTGCAAAGAGCACGGTGATCAGCTGAGCCGGAGTGGTTTCAATCTTGTCGGCAAAGTCTTGGATGCTTGATCCGCGACGCAGACGCAGAACCGTGGTGCCATCGCCACGTGGCACAACTGCGCCACCGAGGCTTGGAGCCATTCTCTGCTCGAACTCTTCACGTTTCGCGCGCTTCGACTTGCGAGCCTTTGAGGCACCGCGGCTTCCGCCCTTACCGAACGCACCGGCGGTTCCACCACCGTTACCCCGGCCACGAGCACCCGGACCACCGGATGGACGAGGGCCACCAAAACCTGGAGCTCCGCCACCGGCACCTGGGGCACCGCCTGCAAAACCTGGACGCGAAGCGCCACCAGCGGCTCCGCCACCGAAACCTGGACGCGAAGCGCCACCGGCACCAGCGGGACGACCTGGACCGCCCGGACGTGCACCTGGGCCACCGGCACCAGCGGGACGTGGGCCACCCGGACGCGCGCCTGGACGTGCACCGGTAGAGAATGGGTTATTGCCAACTGGACGAGCCATTGGGCGTGGGATGCCCTGGCTGGCCGCAAAAGGATTGTTGCCTGGGCGCGGGATGCCACTAGGAGCGGCGGATGGTGCTGGAGGTGCAACCGGAGCTTCAGCCGCTTTTGGCGGTGCTGGCGCAGCCGGCGCCTCTGCAACTTCCGGAGCCTGAGCTACCGGAGCAGCTGGAGCAGCTTTAGGTGCAGCCTTTTTTACCTCAGGCTTTGGTTTTGCATTTGGGAATGCGTCGCGAAGTTTCTTCGCAACCGGCGGAGTTACGGTAGATGATCCACCCTTGACGTACTCGCCAAGCTCCTTAAGTTTTGCCAAAGCGTCATTGGTATCGATACCAAGTTCTTTAGCTATGTCGTATACGCGCGGTAGTGCCGCCACTTTTTCTCCTGTCTGGGCCAACCCAGGCAGGGCAGGCCGTTAAAGCTGGTTACTCATTTCGAGTTACTCATTTTTTGCCATCATCGCTTCTGCCTGTTCTATCGCTAAGGCTAAAACCTGCTCATCTGCTTCAACCTGACACTTCAACGCTCGACTAAAAGCCTTACGTTCTGTTGCCAGTTTGAAACAAGCTGCTTTGGCATGTATCCATGCACCGCGACCCGGAAGGCTTTTACTTTCATCAATCGTGAGTTTGGTATTGACCAAAACCAGTCGAATCAGTTGCTTTCGAGTCTCGCGTTGACGACAGCCAACACAGGTTCTAACATGTTCCATCCTAGCCCGCTTCTCGCTCTTGGTCTAGGACTAGTCGTCCTCGAGAATGCTTTCCGGCTGAATATCGATCTTAGCGCCGGTCAAATCGGCCGCAAGCTTCGCATTCTGACCCTCTTTACCGATGGCCAGCGAGAGCTGGTAGTCGGGAACGAGAGCACGAACGTGAACGCGGCCGTCGGGATCCTTCGACGGAATGGTGAAGGTAGCAGAAACCTTGGCTGGCGACAGTGCTGAAGCCACAAACTTCTTGATATCTTCGTCGTAGTCAACGATGTCGATCTTCTCTTCGTTGAGTTCGGCTGAAACCGCACGAACCCTGGCGCCCATCGGGCCGATGCAAGCACCCTTGGCGTTTAGCCCGGCAACGGTTGATTTCACGGCAATCTTAGTTCGGTGACCGGCTTCGCGAGCCACCTGCATGATCTCAACCTGGCCGGAAGCAATTTCTGGAACCTCGAGTGCAAAAAGCTTGCGAACCAGCATCTTATGGCGGCGGGAAACGGTGATCATTGCGCCACCCCTGGAACCCTTGTCAACCTTGGTGATGATCACGCGGATACGAGTTCCGTGTGAGTAGTCTTCGCCAACAACCTGCTCTTCCGGCGGCAACAGCGCTTCCAAAGATCCGAGGTCAACGTGAATCATATAAGGACGCGGACCCTTTTGAATGGTTCCGATCACCACGTCGCCAACCTTGCCGCTGAATTCACCAAGCAGGTTTTCATCGTTGATGGCACGTAGGCGCTGCATGATTACCTGCTTCGCCGACGATGCCGCGATGCGGCCAAAGTTTTCTGGGGTTACGTCGCGTTCTTCGCCAACCGGGGCGTTTGATTCGTCCTTGTCGCGGGTGAAAATGTGAACTTCGCCGCTCTGCTTATCAAGCACAGCGCGGGTAAAGTCAACGTCGTCGCGTTTTAGGTGAATATCTTCCGAGCGGTAGTAGGCGGCCAGAATTGCGGCCTCAATGATTTCTACCAGTTCGGTGAATGCGATCCCGCGGTCACTCTCGATGGTTTTCAAGACTTTTAGGTCGATGTCCATCGTAGGTCTCCTAGCGCTTTATTTAGAGTTGTAGTATCGCTAAGTTTAGTGGCACAGTGCGACGTTCGCCTGTTCGGCGATTCCAGAAGTCAACTTCACCGTTGGCAATGCCGCGACCGCAGATGATTACGTAGGGAACACCGATTAGTTCGGCGTCGCCAAACTTCACTCCCGGGCTTACCTTCGGGCGGTCGTCGAGAATCACGGTTCGACCGGTTGCTTCAAATTCTTCAGCCAACCTTTCGGCAGCCACAAAGTTTTCTTCTTCCTTGCCGGCAGCCACGATGTAAACGTCGGCAGGAGAAACGGCTTCGGGCCAAATCAGTCCCTTTTCGTCGCGGTTCGCTTCGGCCAAAACCGCAACCAAACGGGTGACACCGATTCCGTAGGAACCCATGGTCACGGTAACTAACTTGCCGTTTTCATCGAGAACTTTAAGGTCCAAGGCTTCGGCATACTTGCGCCCGAGCTGGAAAACGTGGCCGATCTCGATACCGCGAGCAAGTTCTAGCGGGCCAGAGCCATCTGGAGCGGGATCTCCCGCGCGAACCTCGGCGATGTCTTTGATGCCATCGGCCTCAAAGTCGCGTCCGTAAACCAAACCGAATACGTGCTTTCCGTCTTGGTTGGCTCCGGTAACCCAGGCGGTTCCGGTAACCACGCGCGGATCAACGTAGTACTTGATTCCGGCGAAGCCGCCAGCCTTTGGACCGATGTAACCCTTCACCAGTTCCGGGTGCTTCTTGAAATCGTCTTCGTTTGCCTGTTCAACTTCGTTCGGAGAGAAAGCAGACTCGGCGCGCTTGGCATCAACCTCTCGGTCGCCTGGGATTCCAACCATGACAAGCGAACGCTTGCCCTCGGGGGAAACCAGAGCCAAAATTACGTTCTTCAGGGTGTCGGCTGCGGTAATTCCAGCAGCAGCAACCAGGGTGGCAATTGTTGAAGAGTTTGGGGTGTCGCGAACCTCGGCGGCCGGAAGTCCTTCGAGCGAACGAGCTGCCGGGGAGGGAGTCTGAACCGCTTCAACGTTGGCCGCGTAGCCACCTGGCGAGCGCACATAGGTGTCTTCGCCAATAGCGCTAGGGCTCAAAAACTCCTCCGAAGCCGAGCCGCCCATGGCTCCGGCGTCAGCCCGAACGATTACGTATTCAACGCCGAGACGAGTGAAGATTCGCTCGTAGGCATCTCGCTGAGCCTGGTAAGACTTCTCAAGACCGTCGTCGTCGACGTCGAATGAGTAAGCATCCTTCATCACAAATTCGCGTCCGCGAAGCAAACCACCGCGAGCGCGGGCTTCATCGCGGTACTTGTTCTGAATCTGGTAGAGGCAAACCGGAAGGTCTTTGTAGCTGGTGTAAAGGTCTTTCACCAACAGGGTGAACATCTCTTCGTGGGTTGGAGCCAAAAGGTAATCGTTCTTACGGCGGTCCTGAAGACGGAACAGGTTATCGCCATACTCGGTCCAGCGACCGGTAACCTCAAAAGGCTCACGAGGCAAAAGAGCTGGGAAGAAAACTTCCTGAGCACCGGCGGCGGCCATCTCTTCGCGCACAATCTGCTCGATTTTTGCCTTCACGGCAAGGCCAAGCGGAAGCCAGGTGTAAATTCCAGCGGCAGCTCGGCGAATGTAACCCGCGCGAAGCAGCAGTTTGTGGCTTTCTACCTCAGCGTCAGCTGGGTCTTCGCGCAAGGTGCGAAGGAACAGGGTGGAAAGTCTGATAGGCATAAGCCAACTTTACTTCTTGGCAACCACTACCGACGGCGAACCGACCAGTGTTGGATCCATGGCGGCAGCCAAACGGTTTGCCTCTTCGATCAGTGTGGCAACAATCTCACTCTCGGGAACGGTCTTGATAACCTCACCCTTTACGAAGATCTGACCCTTGCCGTTACCCGAGGCAACACCAAGGTCGGCTTCACGAGCCTCACCGGGACCATTCACAACGCAACCCATAACGGCAACGCGAAGTGGCACGGTCATCTTTTCGAGACCCTTGGTTACATCGTTGGCCAGAGTGTAAACATCTACCTGGGCACGACCACAGCTTGGGCAGGAAACGATTTCCAGCTTTCGCGGGCGAAGGTTCAAAGACTCCAGGATCTGCGAGCCAACCTTGATTTCCTCAACCGGAGGTGCCGAAAGCGAAACACGGATGGTGTCGCCGATGCCCTGCGAAAGAAGCGCTCCGAAAGCCACCGAAGATTTGATGGTTCCCTGAAAAGCAGGACCAGCCTCGGTAACTCCGAGGTGCAGTGGCCAGTCTCCGCGCTCCGAAAGCAGCTGGTAAGCCTTAACCATGACCACCGGGTCGTTGTGCTTTACCGAAATCTTGAAATCGTGGAAGTCGTGTTCTTCGAACAGCGATGCTTCCCAAACAGCCGACTCCACGAGCGCCTCTGGCGTTGCCTTGCCGTACTTCTGCATTAGACGAGGGTCTAGCGAACCGGCATTTACACCGATTCGAATCGAAACACCGGCGTCCTTGGCAGCCTTGGCGATGGCACCAACCTGGTCGTCAAACTGACGAATGTTGCCTGGGTTCACGCGAACCGCACCGCAACCAGCGTCGATGGCCTGGAACACATACTTCGGTTGGAAGTGGATGTCGGCGATCACTGGAATCTGCGATTTGCGAGCAATGAGGTGGAGTCGGTCGGCGTCATCCTGTGATGGCACAGCAACACGCACGATGTCGCAGCCGGAAGCGGTTAGTTCAGCAATCTGCTGCAAAGTGGCGTTCACGTCGGTGGTGGGTGTGGTGCACATCGACTGCACTGAAATCGGTGCATCGCCTCCAACCGCAACCTTTCCAACCATGATCTGGCGAGTCTTGCGACGAGGGGTAAGTACTGGAGGTGGGCCCTTTGGTAGACCTAAATTGACTGCAGGCATGTCTCAAGCATAACCGCGGGTTAGAAGGTTATCGGGTTGATGAAGTCAGTAATAATCATCAGGAGCCCAGCCAACAACAAGACCATGAACATGATTTGCGAAATCGGAGCCATAAGAGCTGTGTCTACCGGCCCAGGGTCTTTCTTTCCCAGAAGCCGGTAGGTTCCGCGCTTGAGATACTCATAGATTCCGCCCGCAACATGCCCGCCATCAAGCGGAGGTACTGGAATCATGTTGAAAGCGAAAAGCGCCAGATTCAAAGATCCGAGCAGCATCAGAGTTGAGAATAACTTGTCCATGAGGTCGCCGCCGGAGCTGGCAACCTGTCCCGCAACCTGACCAATTCCAACCACAGATATTGCCGAATCGGTGGCTCGTGGTTGGCCGGTAACAGTGGCGTAAACAGCCGAATAAACCTGCTGCGGAAATTGACCGATGAAACCAAACGTTTGAGCAGCCGATTCGAAGCCGAAACCGATCGACTCCCCCATCGATAACTGTTTGCGAGCAAATTCCATTTGCAAACCTACATATGGGCGAACCTCGGTGCCGATTAGACCTTCCGCGGGGAAGATGTTCAAGGTCACCGATTCCAAGCCCCGCTTCACCACAACGCTGTGACTAACAAATGGCTTGGTAGTGATGGCAGAAATCAGTTGTTCAGCTAGTGCAACCGATTTACCGTCGACGCTCAAAACCACATCGCCAGAGCGAAGACCCGCTAGTGCCGCCGGTGTTTTTACCGAATCGGCCGTGCAAACAGCTTTTGAATCGGCCATCTGCTCTTGGCAGTTGATAACCGCTTCAACCCGAGTTCCCTGAGACCAAACGCCGATACCAGAAAGAGCAGTGGTGATCAGAATTAGGCCGAGCAGCAGGTTGACCGTAGGTCCTCCGAGCATGATGATGATTCGTTGCCAGGCCGGCTTGGAATATAGGGTGCGATTTTCGTCGCCAGGAACCATGTGCTCGGAATGGGCTTCGCGAGAGGCTGCGATTATCCTGCCGAACCTGCGGTTGGAATCCGGCTTCCCCGCCTTGGCCGGCGGGAACATGCCAATCATGGTGATGAAGCCGCCGAGTGGAATTAGCCGAAACGAATACTCGGTTTCGCCAATCTTCTTGGCGAACAGTTTCGGACCAAAGCCGATTGCCCATTGTGGCACTCTCACGCCAAAGATCTTGGCAGGAATTAGGTGACCAAATTCGTGCAAACCAATCGAGACGGCCAAACCAAAAACCATGACCAGCACGCCGACGATGTAGAGAAGAATTTCGTTCACCTAAAACAACCTAGCGATAGATTCTGACAGTTTGCTTAGCAAGCTGTTGACATCTGACCTTGAGCGCGATCTCTGGCCCAAACCTCGGCGGCGAGCACCGACTCGAGAGTCAATTCGGCAGGCGCGTCGTGTGCCTCAACTACCCGCTCAATTACCTCGACGATTTGCGTGAACCGAATCTGACCGGCATGGAAAGCCTCAACCGCTTCCTCGTTGGCCGCGTTGTAAACGGCTGGGAAGGTGAGCCCGAGTTTGGCAACCTTGCGAGCCAGAGCCACCGCCTTGAAAACGTCTTCGTTCAACGGCTCAAAAGTCCAGGTGGCAGCCTTGGTCCAGTCGCAGGCAGGCGCCACGTTTGGCACCCGATCTGGCCAAGACATTCCCAGAGCAATCGGGAGCTTCATGTTTGGCGGCGAAGCCTGAGCGATTACCGAACCATCAACAAACTCAACCATCGAGTGAACCACCGATTGAGCGTGAACGGTTACCTCGATGTCGTCGATTGGCACGTCGAACAGCAGGTGCGCTTCAATAAGTTCAAGACCCTTGTTCACCATCGTCGCCGAGTTGGTGGTAACCACCTTCCCCATCACCCAGGTTGGGTGAGCGAGTGCCTGAGCCGGAGTAACGTCATGCAATTGCTCCAAAGACCAACCGCGGAACGGGCCACCGGAAGCGGTGAGAATAAGTTTTCGAACCTCAGACTTAGCCCCCGACAACAGTGCCTGAGCCAGAGCCGAGTGCTCGCTATCAACCGGGACGATTTGCCCAGGCTTAGCTAAAGAAGTAACTAGCGAGCCGCCAACAATTAGCGATTCCTTATTAGCCAGAGCCAAAATCTTGCCAGAACGAAGCGTTGCCAGAGTTGGCGCCAAACCGATCGAACCGGTGATTCCATTGACGACTACTTCAGCATCTAAACGAGAAACTAGCTCGGTAGCCGCCTCGGCGCCAAGAACGCAAACATCTGAGGAAAGACCGAAGGCTAACCGCTGCTTTTCTAACAGTTCAGAGTTCTGCCCGGCCGACAAACCAACCACCTGAAACAGGTGAGGGTTCTCGGCAATGACCTCCAAAGCCTGAGTTCCAATGGAACCCGTGCTTCCCAGAATAATAACGCGACGCATTTACCAATCTTCTCACCAAACTCTAAGGTCTGCGGGCGTAGACTAGCCCTATGAGTGAAGCCTCCGTCTCAGTACGCAAGTTAGTTACCGCCATCCCAGGACCTAAATCTCAGGCCCTTCACGCACACCGCCTAACCCAGGTTTCTGGTGGTGTTGGCGCTGCCCTCCCGGTTTATATCGATCACGCCCATGGCGCAATCGTCACCGATGTTGATGGAAATCAGTTCATCGACATGGGTTCTGGTATCGGTGTAGTCACCATCGGCCACACCAACGACCAGGTTGTGAAAGCCGTGCAGGAGCAGGTTGCAAAACTTACCCACACGCTCTTCACCGTGACCCCCTACGAGCCTTACGTTCGCGTTTGTGAACTGCTAAACAAGCACACCCCTGGCAACTTCGCCAAGAAGTCGGCTCTGTTCAACTCAGGTGCCGAAGCGGTTGAAAACGCGGTCAAGTTGGCCCGAAAATTCACCCGCAAGACCGAGATTGTGGTCTTCGACCACGCCTACCACGGTCGCACCAACCTAACCATGGCGATGAACTTCAAGGCCATGCCTTACAACGCCGGTTTCGGCCCGCTAGCAGGCGGCGTTCACCACGTGCCAATGTCTTACCCATACCGCGACCCTGAGGGAATGACGGGTCAGGAAGCTGCCAACCGTGCCATCACCTACATCGAAAAGCGTGTTGGAGCAGAAGACCTAGCAGCCATCGTTATCGAACCAATTCAGGGTGAGGGTGGCTTCATCGTGCCAGCACCAGGCTTCCTGCTTGGCCTCCAGAACTGGGCTCGCGCCAACAATGTGCTGATCGTGGCCGATGAAGTTCAGGCTGGTATTGCTCGAACCGGTCGCTGGTTTGCCAGCTTCTACGAGCCAGGCTTTGAGCCAGACCTAGTAACCATCGCCAAGGGTATTGCCGGAGGTATGCCGATTTCGGCAGTAACCGGCCGTGCCGATGTTATGGACTCTTCTCACGTTGGCGGTATCGGCGGCACCTACGGTGGTAACCCGGTTGCCGCAGCCGCAGCCATCGCAGTTCTAGAACAGCTAGAAGATGGCAAGGTTTTCGAACGAGCAATGCAAATCGAAGGCTTCATGCTTCCTAGGCTTCTTGAGCTTCAGCAGCGTCACCCGGTAATCGGAGACGTTCGCGGACGCGGCGCGATGCTAGCCATCGAGCTAGTTGAGCCGGGAACCAAGAACCCAAACTCGGCCGCCGTAAACAAAGTTGTGAACTACTGCCACCAAAACGGCGTGCTAGTTCTAAACGCTGGAACGCACGGAAACGTAATTCGCTTCCTACCTCCACTAGCCATCACCGACGAACAGTTGACCGATGCGCTAAACGTTTTGGATGAGGCTCTGGCTAAGGCCTAAAAACTTATAGAAATAACGCCCGCAGGATTTCTTGCGGGCATTATTTTTTGATGAGAGTTACTTCTTCAGCAAGCGCTTTCGCTTCAGGGCACCGTTGATCTGCGTTACTAGAACGATCACGATGGCGGCCATGAACACTGCCGACGCGATTACGTTCGCTTCTGCCGGAACACCACGAGCGGCTGCTACATAGACATACTTCGGGAAGGTGTCTACAGAACCTGAGTTGAAGTAGGTGATGATGAAATCGTCGAAGCTAAGTGAGAACGAGAGCAGTGCGGCCGAAATGATGCCTGGAAGTAGCAGTGGAAAGGTAATCTTCCAGAAGACTTGGCCAGGGTTTGCATAAAGATCGCGTCCGGCTTCTTCTAGCACTGGATCGAGAGTTTGCACTCGAGCCTTCACGGTTACCACCACGAAGGAAAGGCAGAACACCACGTG
>CAEZUR010000026.1_pt1 | contig 13852 bp, 12 predicted proteins | sample 7264531 | NCBI WGS metagenome assembly CAEZUR01 (sample SAMEA6813835, study PRJEB35770) | uncultured Rhodoluna sp. | biome: Freshwater; feature: Freshwater reservoir; material: water | place: Czech Republic | collected 2016-04-20 | depth 0.5m m | reverse complement strand
GAAATTCACCCAGGCGCCACCATCGGCCGTCGTTTCGTAATCGATCACGGAGTTGGAGTAGTCATCGGCGAAACCGCCATCATCGGGAACGATGTGCTCATGTATCACGGAGTGACCCTCGGCGGAGTGGTAAATGCTCCGGTAAAGCGTCACCCCACCATTGGTAACTTCGTGATTCTCGGAGCCAACAGCATCATCCTAGGCGACATCAAGATCGGCGATCACTGCAAGATTGGCGCCGGAGCAATTGTGGTCAAAGACCTTCCTGCCGGCAAGATTGCGTTAGCGCCAATCGCAACAGTTCGCTAGTTTTGGCGTCGCCTCAGCGCGAGAACTAATCCAACGGATATACAGGAAAGCCCAGCTACCAGCGGCCAAGTGACGTCGCCTCCGGTATTAGCCAGATCAACTGGGGCAGATTCTGGTGCTGCCCAGTGAGCGTGGAGAGTTGATGTTGACGTTGGAACATAGTTTGTTTCCCAAACTTGTTGGCCCTCTAGCGGATCGGTAAACCAGCCCAAGAAAATCCATCCAAGACGTTGTGGCGTTGGAAGATTGAACCCGGGGTCGCCAATGTTGTAGAGATCGCTTAGTTTCGACACTGATCCGCCGTTTGCGTTGTAACTTACCTGAATCGGTTCCGAGCCTGGTGGTGCAACAATCACCTCTTCGTCAGACTGAAGTGAAATCACGAGGCGGTAGTTGATTCCAGCCAAACCGCCCTGATCAACCAAAGTCACCTGAATTTCATTCCAACCGGAGTGAAGCATTGAAGCCACATCGATCGGGCCACCGGTATTCCAATTTCCGGCAACTTGACCCGGTGATATTTCTGCTCCGTTGAGTGTGATGACTCCGAGGTTATCAACGATAAACGCGGCGTCTAAGGTTGGGCTCGAATAGGTATCTGGCACGTGAAAACGGTAACGATACAGCGATGTTTGATTCAGGCAATCTTCAAGAGTCGGTCCACAGTTCAACCATGAATTGGTTCCCTCGACGAAGCCCCAAGGGTGTTCCCCAACTAAATAAGCAGGATGCCAGGTAACGCCACCATCGCTGGAAGTTTCGGTGTAGGGATCTTCGCTTCCAAGTGCGTGGGTCTCATCAATGACGCCACCAAGGATGGTTACGGTTTGAGTGCTGACTGCGGCGGAAGATGGAGTGGCGAAGAATGAGAGGGTCATCAGGCCGAGCAAAAGGGCTGCCACAAGTTTTCTGCCGGATGTCATAAAACAAAAATAGTCGCAGAATTACATAAATTTGCCGATTTACTCAAATTCTTTCCAAAACGAGAGACTGTTTTGGTGTCAAGAATTTGCGACCGCGGAATCCCAGCCGCGCTCTGGAAGCTGCTTTTCATCTAGATAAACTCCAACGCCGGCTTCAATTCTGCCAATTGGTTTGAACGAACGCGGCATTACTGAGCCCTCTGGGAAGGTGGCCAGCAGCGAGTGATCTTCTCCACCAAACAAAACCCAGTCGAGTGATGAAACCTCGAGTCGATCTGCAACGTCATCGAGCCTGGCGCAGTAGCCATCGAGTGCCTGCTTTGAAATCACAAGTTTTACACCGCTAGCCTTCGCTATCCGGTGGGCATCTTTGGCTAGGCCGTCGGAGATGTCGAGCATCGATGTGGCATTCACGGCTTCGATACCGGATTGAATTGGTGGCATTGGGCGCTTCTGAACATTCACCCAGTCGTCGTATGCAGAGATGGCGTCTTGGTTGCCGATTTGGAGAAGGCTTAGGCCACAAGCAGCTTGGCCGAGGGTTCCGGCAACTGCCAAGATGTCGCCAGGTTTGGCTCCGGTTCTAAGGATTGGCGCTCTGCCTTCCATGTCGCCGTGAGCGGTAACCGCGATTACTATTTGTTCAGCCTGGGCCAGATCTCCCCCAACAATCTCGGCAGTCGGGCAGAAGTGTGTTACGGCAGCCTGCAGGCCGTCGGCGAATTGTTCGAGCCAGGTGATTTCGGTTTCTTTGGGAACCGCCAGGGCAACCACCAGCGCGGTTGGTTTAGCTCCCATGGCTGCCACATCAGAGATGTTGGTGGCAACGGCTTTCCAGCCGAGATCGAAAGCGCTCGACCAATCGGTTTTGAAGTCGTTGCCCTCGATCATGGTGTCGGTGGTGACTACGAATTGGTCGTTTGAGGTTCTCACCACAGCGGCGTCGTCGCCGGAGCCAACAACCGTGTTTTCGCTCTTTTTTAGGCGGGAAACGGTTCGCCGAAGGGCTTCGTTTTCGCCGAGGCTGGCCAGGGTTTCAGGATTGCTCACAAACCAAAGGTAGCCTGTATTTGATGAAGTTTTTGAAACTGAGCTTTCTGGTTCTCCCCCTGCTGCTTTCCGGTTGTTCGGCCACCGTGCATCTTCAGCCTGCCGAGGAAGCCAATTCTGGTACCTGCGCTAAGTTGCAGGTTAGATTGCCGGATACCCTGGATGGTTTAGGGCTACGCACGACCGATGCTCAATCAACCGCGGCTTGGGGTGAGCCGGCTGCAGTTCTCTACCGCTGCGGGCTGCCCGAGGTAAAGCTATCAACGTTGAAATGCGTAACATCTGAGGGTGTCGACTGGCTGGTCGACGACTCGGCTGCACCTTCTTACCGTTTCATTACTTTTGGTCGCAATCCAGCATCCGAAGTGATTATTGATTCGAATAAAGCGGTTGGCGTGAACGTTTTAGATCAGTTGGCTTCGACTTTCAAGCTTCAGCCAGCAACTGCAAACTGCGGTTAGCGCTCGAGGGCTAATTCGATTAGCTCGGTGATCAGCTCTTGATAGCCAATGCCAGATGCCTTCCAAACCAGTGGGAACATCGAAACCGGCGTGAAGCCAGGCATGGTGTTGACCTCGTTTACGAGGAATCCGTCTTTGGTGAGGAAGAAGTCAACTCGCGCTAGACCCTCGCAGCCGAGAGCGTTGAACGCCTTCGCCGAAAGTTCCTGCATCTCTAGAAGTTCTTCCAGCGGAAGTTCGGTTGGGATCTTGAGGTCAACGGATCCGGTGTCGATGTATTTCGCTTCAAAATCGTAGAACTCGCGACCGTTGACCACGATCTCGCCGGCCAGGCTAACTCGTGGGGCGGCTCCATTTCGTCCTTGGAGAACTGCGCATTCAACTTCGCGACCGTCGATCCCCTTTTCAACCACAAGTTTGTTGTCGTGTTCGAAGGCTTCTTTCACGGCCTTGGCAAAGTCACTCATGTCTTTGACTTTTGAAACACCAACCGAGGATCCAGCGCGGGCTGGTTTCACGAACAGCGGAAGACCGCCAAGTTCGGCAACTTCTTGTAATTTGGCTTCTCGGTTTTGTTCCCACTCGTGCTTGCGTATAACCACGTGAGGGGTTACCGGAACACCGGCTGCTTGGAATAGCGCCTTGGTGAATTCTTTGTCCATGGCGGCTGCCGAAGCTAGCACTCCATTGCCAACATAGGGCATGCCAATTAGTTCGAAGAAGCCTTGGATGGTTCCGTCTTCGCCGAATGGTCCGTGAAGAACCGGAAAGACCACGTCGATGTTTCCAAGGCTGTGGCTCACGCCGGAAGGGTCGGTGTAGCGCAGTTCCTTGGTGCCGGCGGCTGGCCACTGAATGGTTTGGCCGTCGAAGATAACTTCGGGGAGCTCATTGGGATTGAGTGCCCACTTGCTCGGGTCGTCTTCGGCAGGAACAAAGACTCCGCCGCGAGTAATACCAATCGGCACAACTTCGTATTTGTCGCGGTCGATGGCGCCTAAGACTCCGCCGGCGGTTACGCACGAGATCGAGTGTTCGCTGGAACGTCCGCCGAACACGAGTGCGACCCGAAGTTTTTTACTCACTGGTTGGCTCATCAGTTTCGTGGGTCAGGCTTGGTGCGATGTCTTTGGGTTCCATGCGCCCTTCCATAACAGCTAGTACCTGCTCAACGATTGGCATCTTCACGTCTTTGACGGCGGCCAGTTTCAAGATTGGCACTACCGAGGCTAGACCTTCCGCGGTTTGGCTAAGGCGCTTGGTGACTTCGCTAAGGGTGTAGCCCTTGCCGAGCATTTCGCCGGCCTTGTGGTTTCGGCTCAGTGGAGATTCCGAGGTGGCGATGAGGTCGCCCAAACCGGCTAGCCCAACCATGGTCTTTTTCTTAGCACCATAGGCACGAGCAAATCGGGAGATTTCGGCTAGACCGCGGGTCATGATCGACGCCTTGGTGTTTTCACCGTAACCAACACCGTTAACGATACCGATGGCAACAGCAATCAGGTTCTTCAGGATTCCGCCGAACTCGGTGCCGATTACATCGTTGTTGGTGAAAGTGGTGAAATACGAGTTGCTTGATGCGGCGGCTACCAGGTTGGCTGCATCCAAGTTGGTGCTGGCAGCAACCGAAGCAGTCGGCTGCTCTTGCGCGATTTCGAGGCTAAGGTTTGGGCCGGAAACAACCACGATGCGATCTTCGCCGATGCCTAGAGCGTTGGTGATTACTTCACTCATGCGAAGGCCGGTTTCCATTTCCACGCCTTTCATGAGACTCACCAGAATGGCGTCGTTGGGAATGCTGGCACCCCAGGCTTCCAGGTTGGCGCGAAGACTTTGCGAAGGAACCGCGAGGTAAACCTGCTCGGCTCCCTTCATGGCTTCGGAAGGGTCGATGGTGGACTTCAAGGTTTTCGGTAGTCGAATACCGGGCAGGTAGTCACCGTTTCGGTGTTGAGAGTTAATCTCGTCGGCAACATCGCTACGACGAGCCCAGATGGTCACATCGTTTCCAGAGTCGGCCAAAATCTTACCGAAAGTGGTTCCCCAGGAACCGGCTCCCATAACTGCAACTTTTGCCATTACTTCTTACCGTTCTTGTTGAAATTACCGAATTGGCTCTGGCCATGATCGGCTGGGTCGTAAAGCTTCTTAGGTGCCTTTGAATCTCGAAGAATCTCTACCTGCTTGGTGATTGCGGTCATTACAATTCTGGTGGCATCTTTCAATTCTTCGGTGGAAATCTTGCGTCCACGGAACTTCTCAAGGTTTATCTCTTCTCCGATTAGAACGCGGACCTTATGCCATGGCTTTGGCCGAAGTTTTTTGGTGTAGGTGGGAAGCACCACCTCACTACCCCACTGCCCAACCGAATAAATCGGAACGTTGGCTTCGATGGCCATTCGAACCGAACCAGTTTTGCCACGCATCGGCCAACCGTTAGGTTCACGAGTCAGGGTGCCTTCGGGGAAGATCGTGATTACGTGGCCAGCGTCTAGGAATCGGTAGGCGGCTGCCATGGGCTCAACGTTTCGGCGCCCGTTACGATAAACCGGAACCTGCCCGGCGGCCAGTAGCAGAGGGCCGAGCACTGGCACTTTAAAGAGATTTCCCTTAGCCAAAAAGTGCGGTCCTCGCTTGAGTCCGTAGAAGGTGGCATAGGCAACGACCAGTGGGTCGAGATGGGTTACGTGGTTAAACACCAGAATGTAGGCACCCGTTTTTGGCAATTTTTCTTTACCCTCGAGCTTTACCCAGAAGAGCAGGTGGACCAGTGGTCCGAGAATGTAGGCAACGAGGCGCATCATGAAGGGACGGTCGGCGGTTGCGACCTTCGGCATTTTGAACTCGTCGTTTTGAGCCATATTTATTCGCTGTACTCGAACTCTGCACCAAGTGCGGTTAGTTTGTCGAGGAAGTGCTCATAGCCTCGTGAAATCAGCTGAACATTGGTCACGTTGGAAACGCCTTCGGCCGCGAGCGCTGCAACCATGTGGCTGAATCCGCCGCGAAGGTCTGGCACCCGAATGTCGGCGCCGGTTAGCTTCGCCGGGCCATTGATCACTGCCGAGTGGTAGAAGTTACGCTGACCGAAGCGGCAAGGATTACCGCCGAGGCACTCGCGATAAATCTGAATCTGCGCACCCATTTGAACCAGCGCTTCGGTGAAGCCGAACCGGTTTTCATAAACGGTTTCGTGAATGATCGAAAGACCATGAGCCTGGGTAAGTGCAACCACCAGCGGCTGCTGCCAGTCGGTCATGAAGCCGGGATGAACATCGGTCTCTAAAACCACCGGGCTTAGTTCGCCACCGGGATGATAGAAGCGAATTCCGTCGTCCTTGATATCGAACGCGCCACCAACCTTGCGGAACACGTTGAGAAAAGCGGTCATCTCGGCCTGGCGAGCTCCGCCAACAAATATGTCGCCGTGAGTTGCCAGTGCGGCGCAAGCCCAGGAGGCTGCTTCGTTACGGTCGAAGAGTGCTCGATGGGTGTAACCGTGCAATTCCTTCACACCCTCGATGCGAATCACCCGGTCGGTGTCTACCGAAATGATTGCGCCCATCTTTTGCAAGATGGCGATTAGGTCCATGATTTCTGGCTCGATGGCAGCCCCGGAAAGTTCGGTGAGTCCTTCGGCACGGGTGGCGGTTAGCAGCACCTGTTCGGTGGCACCAACACTCGGGTAGGGAAGGCTAATCTTGGCGCCTTTCAAACCCTTCGGAGCCGAAAGACGGGTTCCGTTTGGAAGTTCCTCAATCACGGCGCCGAATTTACGAAGCACCTCGAAGTGGTAGTCGATTGGTCGATCACCGATGTGACATCCACCGAGCCCTGGAATGAACGCTTCGCCAAGTCGGTGCAGCAGCGGGCCACAAAACAGGATGGGAATGCGAGAACTGCCGGCGTGAGCGTCGATGTCGACCATGCGAGCCGAAGCAACTTCGCTAGGGTCGAGATTCATCACGCCGTCTTCGCTGTGGGTGATTGCCACTCCGTGAAGTTGAAGTAGGCGCGAAACAATGTCGACGTCGGAGATGAACGGAACATCTTTTAGAACACTCGGGGTTTCACCGAGTAATGCCGCAACCATGGCCTTGGTGACCAGGTTTTTAGCGCCTTTGAGTTCGATGCGTCCGTTTAGCGGCTTACCGCCGCGCACTGTGATCTGGCTCATTTTGCTCCCTTGGCTGGCAATGTTTTCGGACGCCAAGATTCCCGGCGAGCCTCGAAATCGGTGATCGATTGCTCATCTCGAAGGGTCAAACCGATGTCGTCGAGCCCTTCGAGTAGACGCCACCTAGTGTATTCGTCAATCTGAAACTTCACCGTTAGGTCGCCAACCGTTACTTCGCGATTCACGAGGTCTACCTTGGCTTCGAGCCCTGGGTTGGCCTCTAGCGCCTGCCAAATGCTTTCTGTTTCTTGATCGGAGATAACCCCGGTAACCAAGCCCTGCTTGCCCGCGTTACCGCTAAAAATGTCGGCGAACTTCGACGAGAACACGGCCTTAAACCCGTAGTCGCGAAGTGCCCAAACCGCGTGCTCGCGGCTGGAGCCGGTGCCGAAGTCTGGTCCGGCGAAAAGCACCGAGCCGGAAGCGTAGGCGGGATCGTTGAGCACGAATTCTGGGTCATTACGCCAGGCCGAGAACAGCGCGTCGTCGTAACCGGTTTTGGTAATGCGCTTGAGGAAAACCGCTGGGATGATCTGGTCGGTGTCAACGCTGCTGCGACGAAGCGGAACGGCAACGCCTGAATAAACTTCAAACTTTTCCATTAGTTGGCGTCCTCCAAATCGGATGGGCTCGAAAGTGTTCCGCGAATGGCGGTGGCTGCTGCTACGAGCGGGGAAACCAGATGGGTTCTGGCACCCTTGCCCTGGCGGCCTTCAAAGTTTCGGTTCGATGTTGATGCGGCGCGTTCGCCCGGAGCTAGCTGATCCGGGTTCATTCCTAGGCACATGGAGCAGCCGGCAAAACGCCATTCGGCCCCGAAGTCTTTAAAGACCTGGTCGAGACCCTCGGCTTCGGCTTCGATACGAACTCTGGCCGAGCCAGGAACTACCAGCATGCGAATGTGGTCGGCCTTTTTGCGTCCCTTGAGAACCGCGGCGGCAGCTCGCAAGTCTTCGATGCGGCTGTTGGTGCAAGAGCCGAGGAACACGGTATCAACCTGAATCGATTTCATCGGGGTGCCGGCTTTGAGGTCCATGTACTCCAGCGCGCGCTCGGCGGCGGCTCGCTCGTTCGGGTCGCTGAACTGCGATGGGTTTGGCACCGAGTCGAGCAAAGAGACTCCCTGGCCCGGGTTGGTCCCCCAGGTGACAAATGGATCTAGTTGGTCGGCGTCTAAAAATACCTCAACATCGAATTTGGCACCCTCGTCGGTTTGCAACGTCTTCCAGTATTCCAAGGCGGCGTCCCAGTCGGCTCCTTCTGGAGCGTGCGGGCGACCCTTGAGGTAGGCAAAAGTGGTTTCGTCTGGTGCAACCATTCCGGCACGAGCCCCGGCTTCGATCGACATATTGCAGATGGTCATTCGGGCTTCCATGGATAGCGCTCGAATCGCTGAACCGCGGTACTCCAGCACGTAGCCCTGGCCGCCAGAGGCACCAATCTTGGCGATGATGGCGAGAATAATGTCTTTCGAAGTGACACCGGGACGAAGTGTGCCCTCAACGTTTATTGCCATGGTCTTGAAGGCCTTCAGCGGCAAGGTTTGGGTGGCGAGCACGTGCTCCACTTCGGAGGTCCCGATGCCGAACGCCAGAGCACCGAAAGCGCCATGGGTTGAAGTGTGTGAGTCTCCGCAAACCACGGTTAGACCAGGCATGGTGAGCCCGAGCTGCGGGCCAACCACGTGAACGATTCCCTGCTCGATATCGCCGAGCGAGTGAATCCGAACGCCAAACTCTTTGGCGTTGTCGCGAAGCGCGTGAATCTGGGTGCGGCTGGTGAGATCGGCAATCGGCTTGTCGATGTCGATGGTTGGCGTGTTGTGGTCTTCCGTGGCAATGGTTAGGTCTGGTCGACGAACCGATCGTCCGGCCAGGCGAAGCCCGTCGAAGGCCTGCGGGCTAGTAACCTCGTGCACCAAATGCAGGTCTATGTAGAGCAGGTCTGGCGCGCCATCTTTACCCTTGACCACCAAGTGGTCATTCCATACCTTTTCGGCAAGGGTTAGCGGTTGCTGCGACATTTTCACCTCTAAAACTGTAGAACTTCAAGTTTACCGAGATAGGCGTAGGCTGGCGGGGTGAATAGTGCTCAGCTTGTCGCTTTACAGCGAAATACCATTCGAACTCTAACCCTCGGGCAGGTGCTAAGCGGCTTCGGTTTAGGGTCAACCCTCTCGATTGGTGCACTTTTAGCAGCCGATCTCTCGGGTTCGGAAGCTTGGAGCGGTTCGGCCGCCACTTTCTCTACCCTGGGGGCCGCTTTTGCTGCAATTCCTCTAGCTCGTTTGGCTTATGCCCGCGGTCGTCGGGTAGCTCTGGCTTTTGGAGCTTCCGTCGCGATTACCGGAGCAATTCTGGTTATCACCGCGGCCAGCATTCGATTCTTCCCGCTTCTCCTGGTGGCTCTTTTCCTTATGGGATCTGGTTCAGCGGTAGGTCTGCAAGCCCGTTTCGCCGCCACCGATCTTCCAGACAAGGGAAAAGCCGGACGTGACCTTTCGATTGTGGTTTGGGCCACCACCCTGGGTGCGGTAATCGGACCTAATCTGTTTGGTCCGGGCGAAATAATCGGCGACGCTCTGGGGATTCCAACCATGACCGGTCCGTTTGTGATCACCATCGCCGCCCAACTTCTAGCAAGTCTGGTTTTCTTCTTCGGCCTCAAACCAGATCCTCTCAAGACCGCGCAGTCACTGGCCAAGGCAACCTCGGGGCCGAAGCCAAAGGTTTCACTCAAAACCGCTTTTGCCACGCTGAAGGCTTATCCGAAAGCCGGCTATGCGATTTCCGCGATTTCGCTTGGACACCTGGTGATGGTCGCCGTGATGTCGATGACTCCGGTTCACATGAAGCACGGTGGCGCAACGCTGGCGATTGTGGGTTTCGTGATTTCAATTCACATCGCCGGAATGTACGCGTTTTCGCCGATTTTCGGCTGGCTGGCCGACAAAATTGGCACAATCCAAACCGTGCTGTTCGGTCAAGTCATCTACATCGCGTCTTTGTTTATCTCGGCTACTGCCGGGCACGACAACAATCAGGTCACGCTTGGGCTGTTCCTGCTTGGCCTCGGTTGGAGTGCAACCACGGTTGCCGGATCGGCTCTGCTAACTTCCACGCTGCCAGCCGACCAGAAAACCAACGTTCAAGGTTTGAGCGACTCGAGCATGCAACTTTCGGGAGCATTTGGTGGTGCGATTGCGGGAACCATTTTGGCCGCCATAGCGTTCGAGGGTTTGAATTATGTCACGCTAATCCCAGTTGCAGTCGTGCTACTACTGAGCGGTTACAACCTGCTCAAGAAGTAGTTAGCCCTTGATGTAGGGCTGGCCAGATGCGGCCGGAGCCTTCACCTTTCCAGCGAAACCAGCCACGGCAACCAGGGTCACCAGATAAGGAACCATGGTGATGAAGTCGGTTGGGATTCCGGGCGCCACGCCATTAGCCCAAACGCGCAGGATGATGGCAAAACCGAAGAGCAGTGCCGCAGCCGAAACATAAAGCGGTTGCCAGCGGCCGAGAATAACCACGGCTAGCGCGATGAATCCGAGACCGCCAGACATTTCGCGACCGAACGCACCAACGTTTCCGATTGTTAGCGCAGCTCCGCCAAGTCCGGCAATTGCACCGCCGGCAGTTACCCACCAGAAGCGGGTTCGACCAACGTTGATACCAACCGTGTCGGCGGCCGTTGGATGTTCTCCAACCGCTCTGGCCCGAAGGCCGAGTTTGGTGCGGAACAGCATGAACCAAACCAGCGGCACCAGCAAGAAGGTGAGGTATACCGTGATTCGAGCCTCGAAGAGAGCCGGTCCGATAATCGGAAGGCTACTCAGATACGGAATCGAAATGATGTCGAAGGTTCCTGGGAAATTGGCTTCCTCACCAGAGCTGGCCAACCATTGCGAGTAAAGAAAGTTGGTGATTCCGATAACCAGAACGTTGATCAGAACACCGATGATGATTTGGTCAACCAGATACTTGATGGCTAGAGATGCCAGAGCCATCGACAAAATAGCCGAAGCCACCATCGCCGCAATCAGACCGAACCAAAGATTGTGGGTAACGGTACCGACCACGGCAGCCATAAATGCACCGGTGAGCAACTGACCTTCGATAGCGATGTTCACCACGCCAACGCGCTCCGACATTAGACCGCCAAGCGCACCCAATATGATCGGCACTGCCAAAACAATCGCCGAACCGAGAATAAATGAAACGGGAACTTCTTTGCCAGCGGCTAACCAACCGAGCAAACCGGTAGCGCCAAGTAACCCAGCAATTAGGTTGAGCCACATCGGAGTCTTTTTGCGACTATAGGTTAGCCAAGCGGAGACCCCAGCAATCGCGAGAATTAGACTGCCGAGCACAATGTTTGCAAACGATGCACTGACCACCAGGTTGGGCACAGCAAAGGCGTCGCCTTTATTGCTCAGCTTGTAGGAGACGTCGGCGGAAGAACCTAAAAAGCCAAAGCCCACGATCACCACTAAGGCAAAGAAACCCAAAACTAGTGGGGATTTCCAACTTGGACGGAATTCGGCTAGCGAAAACATTCCTGGAGTTACTTCGGTCTTTGCCATTATTTGACCTCAGGCTTCGGTAGGTGGAAGATTGCACGAATTAGTGGCGGTGCTGCCACGAACAGCACGATCAAGGCCTGCACGATTCCCATAACTTCTGGGGAGATACCAGCAATCTGCATGGCCGGTGAGCCAGCCTTGAAGGCGCCGAAAACTAAACCAGCGATAACTACTCCTCCGGCGCGTGAACCACCCAGTAGGGCCACCGTGATGGCGTCAAAGCCGATGTTCGCGTGGATGCTCGAGGTTAGTCCGCCAGCTTCACCCAAGCCCTGGTTGGCCGCTGCCAAGCCAATGAAGGCTGCCGATGCGGCCATCGCCCAAACATAGGTTCGTTCAACGCTGATTCCGGAAGCTTTGGCGGCACTGGCGTTGAAGCCAACCATGCGAAAACGGTAGCCGATGGTCGAACGTTCCATGAGCCACCAGTAAACCCCGGCAGCAACCAAGGCCAGAAGTATTCCAATGTTTAGCTTGAAGTCTTCACCGAGCAATCGAGGCAGCTGCGCCGTGAGAGCTGGCGGATCCGACTTTGGATTTCCACCGCCAGAAGCCTCTAACAGAAGACCGGGCGTTCTAAGGAACCAGGTGAACAAATCGAGCGCGATATAGTTCATCATGATGGTCACGATTACCTCGTGAGCACCAGTTTTAGCTTTAAGGAATCCCACTAAGCCGCCGGTGGCCCCCGCAAAAATAACTGCGACGATTAGCGCCACCACCATGTGCAAACCCCAAGGAAGTTCTAACCGGGTAGAAACCCAGGTAGCACCCAAAAGGCCCATCACCAACTGGCCGGTTCCACCAACGTTGAACAAGCCAACCCGGAAACCGAGTGCCACTCCAAGACCGGCCATGATTAGCGGGGCCGAGAGTCGAAGAGTTTCGGTAATTGGTCGAAACATCGAAACCGGGTCTTCTGCATTGAGATTCACGATGGAACCTCTAAATAGCGCTCCATAACCATCCATGATGGTTTGACCAGCCGTTGAGAGAGTCAGGCCTGGGTTTGAGAAAAGAGTTTCATACGTTAGAACAACATTTTCGTTGAATACCGCCATGAAGACCGAGCCGATGGCAAAGCCCAGAAGCACGGAAAGCGCTACTCTCATCGGGGATGCCGACATGATTTCCTTCAGGAGCTTATTGGTCTTGCTCATGCTGCTATTCCCGCCATCATCTTGCCCAGGGTTTCCCTAGAAGTTGTTGCCGCCACGATCCCAATAATTCGACCGCGATACATAACCGCAATTCGATCGGCCAAAGCAAGCACCTCGTCGAGCTCGGTCGAAACTAAAATGATCGCTCGGCCAGAGTCTCGTTCGGCAACGATGCGTTCGTGAATAAACTCGATCGATCCCACATCCACACCGCGAGTTGGTTGCGCCGCAATCAGCAACCTCACATCGCGACTTAATTCGCGGGCAACCACAACTTTCTGCTGGTTACCTCCGGACAGATTTCCGGCTGGCGTGAACGCTGAAGGTGTGCGCACATCAAAATCCTTGATTAGCTTTTCGGCAATTCGGTCGCGCTCAGCAAAGTCAATATTGACCCCCTTGGCAAAAGGCTTGCCGAAGGAACCGTTGAGCATAAAGTTTTCGGCGATGTTGAACTGGCTGATCAGCCCATCTTTCTTGCGATCCTCCGGAACATAGCCAATACCGGCGTCTAAATGTTTGCGAACTGAAAGGTGGCTCAGCGACTTGCCGTCGAGAGTAATTGAACCGCTACCTTTCACGGTTGGACGAAGCCCTAGCAGCGCTTCGGCCAGTTCGGTCTGTCCATTTCCCTGAACCCCGGCAATTGCCAAAATCTCGCCGGAGTGAACTTCAAAACTAACCCCGTCAACGGCTCGCTGGTCTCGGTCGTCTAACACCGACATGTCACTAACCGAGAGAACCACTTCCCCGCTCTTCTGCTTTTCCTTGTCCACACTCAAATCGACTTCGCGACCAACCATTAGCGAAGCCAACTTTGATGCCGAATCCTTGGGGCTAGCTTCGCCAACGACTTTGCCCTGTCTGATTACCGTGATTTTGTCGGCAACCGACTGCACCTCGCGAAGTTTGTGGGTTATGAAGATGATCGAGGTCCCCGACTTAGCGAGATCGCGCATGATATCCATCAGCTCATCGGTTTCCTGCGGCGTAAGCACCGCGGTTGGCTCGTCGAGCACCAAAACCTTGGCATTGCGAGTTAGTGCCTTGATGATTTCAACACGCTGCTGAACACCAACCGGCAAGTCTTGAACCAGTGCATCTGGGTCAACGTTAAAACCGAAGCGGTCGGAAATTTCTTTGACTCGAGCTCTGGCGGTATCCAAATCCATAGCACCAATTGCGTT
>CAEZUR010000025.1_pt1 | contig 13898 bp, 9 predicted proteins | sample 7264531 | NCBI WGS metagenome assembly CAEZUR01 (sample SAMEA6813835, study PRJEB35770) | uncultured Rhodoluna sp. | biome: Freshwater; feature: Freshwater reservoir; material: water | place: Czech Republic | collected 2016-04-20 | depth 0.5m m | reverse complement strand
CTGAGTAACGCGGATTACGCTTTCCCTTTGGCGTTCGTGCCGTTGGCTTTGGGATTCACCCCAAACTGGATGGCGGTGTTCGCTTTGATGGCCTGGAGTTTGGCCAAACACACCTATGACGCGATTCAGGACATCGAAGAAGATTCATTCGTGGAAATCAAAACCACCGCCGTTTTCTTAGGCGCAAAGAAGTCTTTGATTTGGGTTGGTTTCTGGTGGTTAGTTTCGACCGTGCTGTTTGCTTTCGTAAACATTCCTTTGTCTATTGCCAATGCTGCCTACGCGGGTTGGTTGATTTGGTTGATTCAGCGCAATGACTCTGGGGAGAATGCCAAGCGTGTCTATAAGTACTCGGTGGCTTACCCTTACGTGGTTGGAACTGTTGCCGGAGTTCAACTGGTTGCGTGGATCGTTTTCGAATCTCTAAAGCTTCTATGAAAAAAATAGTTGTCGTGGGAGCTGGCCTAGGTGGGCTTACCGCTGCTGCGCTACTTGCGAAAGCAGGCCATGATGTGACAGTGCTTGAAGGTAATTCTTGGATTGGCGGCAAATCTCGTCGAATCGAAATCTCTGGTCAAAGAATTGATACCGGACCTTCGCTGATAACTTTTCCAGCAGTCTTAGATGAACTTTATAGGCGCTATGACAATTTGGGTGGATCGAGTGACGCGGCATCGATTGCAGGTTTGAAACTCGAGAAACTTCCTGAGGTTGGTCGGTATTTCTTCCAAGATCAGGTAGTTAGCCTGCCGGTTGAACCGGGCCACGTTTGGTTTGATGCCTGGAATCGATTCGATTCGATTCACGGCGGGTTAAGTCCTGAAATCACGGAGCTTTTGACAACTAGCCCGTATTCCATGAAAACTTTGAAGCCGGTTGGGGCTCTAACCAAGAACTACGGTCTTAGGCTTTCAACTTCGAGTTATTTGAAGGGTTTGAAGTGGTTGCCGGAAGGGCTTCGCGAGGTGATTGCGATTCACACTCTGAACGCGGGGATTTCCCCGGCTCGAACACTAGCTCTTTATGCCACGATGCCAGCGGTGATGGCGCGGGAAGGCATCTCTGTTCCGCAGGGTGGTGTTTATGAAATAGCGCTCGCCCTTGGTCGTATGGCTACCGATGCCGGAGCGAAGATTCTGACCAATGTGAAGGTTAGTTCGATTCGCAAAGGCTTGGTGAGTTCCAGCGCCGGCGATTTTGTGGCCGACGTTGTGATTGGTGCGACCGATGCTCAGGTTATCGCCGGGCTGCTCGGGAAATCACGCAAGGTAGAGAAACGCTCATCCTGTTCAGGGGTTGCGGTTTTTGTGACTCTGAAGAAGCCTCTGCCAGAACACGTGGTGACCCATTCGGTGATCATGCCGAGCAACCCGGCAGCACTGCATTCTTCTCTAGATCGACGCGAGGTTCCGAGCGAGACCATGGCCTTCCTGAATTACTACAAACCTGGCCACATTTATCCAAACACCAAAGCCACGGCTGCGATTCTGCTCACAGCCCCTGCCAACGGGGAAAAGTTCACCATCAACGACCCTTTTGTGCAAAGAGAGTTAGGGCGTATCAGCCGGATGATTGGCATGGATTTCAACATCGCAGAATTAATTGAAGACCACAAGATCTTGGACCCGTCTTATTTCTCGGAGTTTGGAGCGAGCGGCGGCGCTCTATATGGTTCAACTCGGCCAATCTGGCAGGGCGGACCATTTCATCTGCCAAGCTATAACTCGATCTTTCGCCCGTGGCTTTGGAGAGTTGGTGCGTCGGTTCACCCTGGTGGCGGAGTTCCCGCTGTACTCGGTGGCGCAATGAGTTCGGTGGGTCTGTTAATCAAGAGAATCGGGTCGAGACGATGAAGTATGTGCGTTTAGCTTTTAAGCTACTTTTAGGTTTGGCTTTGATTTACGCGGGGATAGGTCACCTAACTTTTAGCCGCATCGCTTTCCAGGCTCAAGTTCCGCCTTGGTTGCCGATGGATGCAGACCTTGTGGTTGTGCTCTCTGGTTTTGTTGAAATAGCTCTCGGGCTTGGCCTCATTATCTTGAAAAAATCGGAACGCCGAGTTGGGATTGTGGTTTCGCTTTTCTTCTTGGCTGTTTTTCCCGGCAACATTTCTCAGTTTTTAACTCACACCGACGCCTTCGGCCTAAATTCAGATTCCGCTAGGGCGGTTCGGTTAGTATTCCAGCCGGTGTTAGTTCTTTGGGCTCTTTGGTCAACCGGTTTTTTCAAGCCCCGCAAAAGCTAGAGGTTCTGCTCCGCCCAAATTTGGATTGCGTCGTAATGGTATTTCCCCAGACCATCTGCAACTGCGTCGTAGGAATCCTTGTATGGGCTTGGCAAAATGTAGCTCATTGCCAGTGATTTGTAGGCTTCCTTCGTTGGCGTCCAGAATCGTGAGACAAACTCGTAGTGCCTTTTCACAAGTTCTTGCACCCTGTTATCAGCTGGGTTGATGCCCTCATTCATTGCCTGAGCAAAACCCTTGGTAACTTCGGAAAACTCCAAAGTGAATTGATTGGTTTCCGCTTGGGTGTATTTGTTCTGATATTGCTCAGAGTGAAGTCCGATGCTGCTCTCAAAGGTCATTGGCGTTGTGCATTCACTAAGTCAACCGGCGTGCCGCCGTTCTTCAGTTCTGTTTTCAAAAGTTCAAACCAAACCACAATTCTCTGTTTGTTGCTCCATTTAGGGTGGCAACTCGTCATGGTTAGGTAGCTTTTCCCCTTGGTCGCATTCGCTAAACCTGGAGGTTGATCGCTGAGAACTGACAGATCACTTGGTTCCACGATTGCCGTTTGACGATATTCATAGGTAAACCAGTTGTCGTTGGTTTCAACCCAAACCTTGTCGCCAGCTCTTAGCTCGTCGATTTTGGAGAATGGAGCTCCGTGGCTGGTTCGATGGGCGGCCAGAGCGAAGTTGCCCGGTTTGCCTGGCCATTCGGTTGAAACATAGTGGCCGACACCAATCACATTGAGAGTTATTTTTTGAAAAGTTCCCTGCCCGATTAGGCGTTCGTAGTCTTTGGCAAACCTAGGAACATAAAGTTTTGCGAAGACCGCCCCCTGTTTCAAGTTGCTTCTCATCTTCACAAACTCTTTGGGATTCTTGTGGTCCACAATCGAATATTCTTTTGCCTGTTGCTGTTGGCTTTGGCTAACCACAGGATCGTTTACGAAGAGCTGCCAAACAACATAGAGCATGAGGATGACCCCAAGGGTAATGAGGATTTCCCCAAACCACTGAAGGTAGGAGGAATTCTTTTTGGGTTGTGCTTCAGGCATTGAGTGAAGGGTCTTCTGCTATCAGGCTCTCAACAAATGGGAACACAACAAAAATCAGTAGGCAAATTACGACAACAATGATGCCTGCAAAGAAAAATGTTTTGGCGACCGGACCCCCGGGTAGTTTTCGAAACAGCGCACTGTACATTTCGTCCTCAAAATCGTGGAATATCAACTACATTTGTAACATTCGCGAGAGCGAACAGGCTTTAATTCACTAAGTAACACCACACATAACCTTGGTTCCAAAATGACATAAGGAAATATGCGATCACTTAGGAACAAGACTAACGCGGGGAACTTTCGAAAGTCCCTAGCGTTCCTTGCTGTGGCCATGTTTTCATTTTTTGCGATAGGTATTGCAACTCCATCTGACGCTGCCGTTGCCAATGGCATTTCCTACGATATTTATACTGGCTACACCAGCGCTACCAGCGTTCGTCCGATGGATAACCCGAGCGTGGTTTCGAATTACAACTTCTGTAAGAGCGGAACATTTAGCACGGTTAATACCAACTGGGGTGGCGGAAACATCGAAGGTTGTGGCGGCGACTACATACTTATTCACTACAAAGGATATTTGTATTCCGAAACTGCCCAAACTCTCTATTTTCGTGGTTATTCAGATGACGGTTTTCACGCAAAAGTTGGCGACACGGTTGTTGTGAATAACTGGCGTCTCCAAGGCTGTGGCGTGAGTGGAACTGGAGAGGGAGTCACCTTCAACGCAGGTGAGTACAAACCGATTGACATTTGGTTTTTTGAACATGGTGGTGGGGCTTGTTCGATGCTTTACTACTCGAATTCCGCATACGGTTCATACAGCCCAGTCCCAGCCTCAATGTACACAACTTCAAATTATCAAGCAGCTATATTTTCCGATTCGATCATCACTAACGAGGCGCCAAGCGGAGCGACCTATAGTTCGGCTGTTTCCGCGAGCGCGTCTGGAATCATTACTTACTCGATCTCCGACGGAAGCCTCCCGCCAGGTTTGAGCCTAAACTCGGCAACCGGTGAGATTGCTGGGACCCCCGATGATCCTGGCGCATACACTTTCCGGATAAAGGCTCAATCCGATGACAACGGGGTGGTAACCAGTGACTACACCGAGTATTTGAGTATCACCGTTGGTTCACCTGTGACGGGCGGTCTGGGGTTGGTTAATAGGACTCTGTGGCTCGGTGACACTGTTTCCAACAGCGCCGTATTTAGTGGCTACCCAACTCCAACAGTTATTAAGGAATCCGGTGATATACCGCCCGGTTTGAGTGTTTCTTCTAATGGAACGATTAGTGGAACCCCAACGGAATCCGGCACCTACACCTTTGCTCTTCGTGGTTACAATTTCGTGAACTCGGTTACGACTGAGAGTTATACCTATACCGTGCAGGCGGCTCCTGCTTTCGTTGACGATTCAAATTACACGTCTACCATGCTTTATGGCTCTCAAGTTAGCTTGAGCTCGAGCGCCACTGGAGCCTCGCTTACCTATTCACTTTATTCCGGGGAACTTCCGGCAGGTTTGAGCCTCAACTCGGAGACTGGTGTCGTGAGCGGGCGAACAACCGAGTCAGGTGTCTTCACCTATCGCATTCAGGTCGCAAACAATAGCGGAAGCGCTACCTCGCAAACATCAACAATCACTGTTCGCAAAGCTCCAACTTTCACAAATACTGGAATTGTCTCGCGACTCAATAAGGGCGTCCCATACACTTTTGACTTCAAAGCACCGGCCTATCCAGCACCTACCTATTCGGTAGTTTCGGGAGCACTTCCAACGGGAATGGCTTTGAGTGCCAGCAGGGGCGAATTGACTGGGACCCCAACCGTGGGGGGTAGTTTCACTTTCACTATTCGGGCATCCAATGAGATTGACAATGCTGAGATCGAGAAAACTGTGACGGTTTCGGCGGCGCCAAGGGCTGTTGACGTGAATCTGTTGTTAGAGATCCTTTGCGGATCTTCCTATGCCGATGCGATCGAGTATGAGTCATACCCAGCACCCTCCTATTCAGTAGTCGAAGGAGCCTTACCTCCTGGGCTACTCTTAGGCGAATCGACTGGCTCGGTAATCGGTATCCCTACTCGTGGGGGTCTCTTTAACTTCAAACTTCGCGTCACCAACGGAGAAGATAGTTCCACCACCGACAATTACGCACTTACGGTGAATCAAGTGCCGGTAAAACTTGACGACACAATCGTTGAGAAGACTGAACTCGGAAAGAGCTACAACGATGCGGTTACTGCCACCGGATACCCATTGCCAAGTTATTCCGTTTCATCGGGGTCGCTGCCTGCAGGAATCAAGCTCAACTCGGCAACCGGTGCTCTAACCGGAACTCCCACCGAGACGGGAACCCTGAACTTCACGATTGAAGCCAAGAACTCGGTTGGCGCACTTGATCTGCCACTAACAATCTCGGTGGAGTCGGCGCCGGTCTTCCTAAAGGGTGGATTTCCTCAGACCTTAGGTGTTGGCGAAACTGTATCTGAAAAAGTATCCGCTACCGGGTTTCCGCTTCCAACCTTCCGAATAGTTAGTGGGTCTCTGCCCGACGGCTTGTCGCTTGATGCGATCACAGGAACCATCTCAGGAACTGCGACGAACGCCGGAACCTTTAGTTTTGTTGTCGCTGCAACCAACGAAGTTGGAACGGTAACTTATTCGCCAATCACAGTAGAGGTTATTGGCGTGAAGAGCGAAATTGGAATGAACGCGAAAATCGGAGACGTGGTCACCGGAAAAACGGTTGCCATTGTCAGCGAAGGATTGAAACCCCTATTTCCTTATGAAGTTGTTCTTAGATCAACTCCTCAAACGATCGCCTCTGGTAAAACTACCTCGATTGGCGCCTTAGAGGAGAAAGCAAAGATTCCTGCCGGTTTGGAGGCCGGTTGGCATTCGTTGACTCTCACTTCAACTAATACCGATGGAACACCATTCGAGAAGGCAATTTACTTTCAGGTGACCGCAAACCTCATGCTAGAGGAGCTGTCTGACGTTGCCCCAACCGACGCTCAGCTGGCCGAGGCGCTAACCAACGACGATGAGTTTTTCAAGCGCATGGGCATTGACCCTGCCGCAACCGTAACTCCTGCTGCAGTAGCCGACCAGGTGGAACAGGTGGCTTCGGTGGTGGCTTCGGTGGCCCTAGTGTCCGCAGCGGCAGCAGGAGCTGCAGCAGCGGCATCGGCTGCCGGTAGCGCGGCTAGCGGTGCCAGCGGTGCTTCGAGTTCAGCCGGTGGAGCAAGGGCTGGAACAAGCTCATCGTCTTCGTCATCGTCTTCGTCATCGAGCACGCGCAGCGCAGGGACGTCATCGTCATCTTCGTCGTCATCGTCATCATCGTCATCATCTTCGTCAAGTTCATCGGGAAGCAGTTCTGCTGATTCAGACAACGAGTCTGATGATTATGGAGCCATCGATGCCGACCACGATGATTTTGAGGCCGAGGGGATTGGGTTTATAGATCGATTGGCCATCTGGAAGCTTAAGCCGCTCACAGCCCTGGACAAACCACTGACCCGCTGGATCGAGCAAGTGGCGCAGGTCTCACCTGTTTTGAGTCGCGTACTAAACGATGGTTCTTACCTGCGGGCTATCGTCGGTTCGATCATGGCGGTAGCCTACTTCGCGGCAGTGGTTATTGGTGTCGCCGCGGTTGACACAGGGGCTGAAACACTAGCAACCAGTGGTCGAATCGGCCTCCTAGTGGCAATCATGGCAATTGGCACGCTCGACGCGCTTTTCGGAATCTTGGCCATGTCAGCCTTTGTTGTTACCTCGCTGGTCGCCATGCCATTAACCGGAATTGGCGACATTCGATACCTTTTGGCCATGTTCATGCTCGGCTTCGCTCCGAGCATCATGGCCACCACGTTCCGCAAGATTCGTAGGCCGGCAATCGAGAACTTGAGTGATGCTTGGGAGCGCGTCATTGACCTAGCCCTGATCGGCTTTATCTCAGTTCTCACCGTTATGAGTTTGGTTGGCTCAGTGTCTGCATTTGCTGGAGCTACCGTGCCGCTGAGTGCCGATGTCAAGCCCATTGCCTTAGCTATCGCTGTGGTGGCCATTGGACGAGTTTTGGTGGAAGAGCTGGCCGCCAAGTTTGCCCCAGACCGCTTGAACCGAATCAACCCAACCGAGGTTCCCTCCACCCACGGATGGCAACCGTGGGCTTCGCTGGCCCTAAAGTTTTCAACGCTAATTGTGATGATTGGTGGATTAGTTGGCATGGGCTGGCACCTCTGGTTAGGCGCCGTCATAATCTTCCTGCCAGGCATCATTGGAATGATTTTCACCAAACTTCCTAGCCTCAAGTGGGTGCACGAGTTTATTCCGGGAGGTATTGGTGCGCTAGCTTTTGCTACTCTCCTTTCAGCCTGGAGTGGTCAAGCAGTAAATGCCCTGTTTGCGAAGTCTGAACTCTACGGACCGCTGTCGTTCATCCTGATTCCACTGCCGGTGATCTTGATTTCCATACTTGGTCTGTTTGCCCAGCAGGAAGAAAAGCTCTGGCAGCGAACCGGTAAGAAATGGGTCGAAATTGCGGGCGGTATCGCCGTGTTTGTGTTCACCATTCAGGTAACAAATTTCATCCCAAACATCTTCGGTTAGGGAATCTTTAGACGGCCTCCTCGGTTAGTCTTGAATTAGAACCCTTGGGAGAAAAATCATGTACCGTTTAGCAAAACTCAGCCTCGCCAACCGATCAGTTGTGGCACTGGCAACAATCATCGTGATTGCCTTCGGCGCCCTTTCCCTAGGTGGGTTGAAGCAGGAGTTACTGCCGTCTTTTGAAACTCCCCAAGCCGCCATTATCACCTCATACCCAGGGGCTTCGGCCGAGGTAATCGATAAGCAGGTGAGCCAGAAGGTTGAGGAGCAGGTTCGCACCTTGGATGGCCTGGTTACCACCACTTCCACCTCACAAAACAACCTTTCCATTGTTCGAGTTGAGTTCGAGTACGGAACCACGTCGGCCAAGGTGAAAGAGAACCTGGCCGCAGCTATTGCGGCAGTTGAGAGCTCGCTTCCAAAAGAGGCTAATGCCAGAGTTGTTGCGGGTTCTTTTGATTCCGTGCCAATTATCTCGATCGGTGTTTCCAGCGACGACAACGAGAAACTAGGCCCGCTTCTTGAGGATGTAGCCCCGAGTGTGTTCGGCTCGATTGATGGCGTTCGCGGCGTAAGCGTTACCGGTATGAAGGTAAAGCGCATCAACCTCAAGCTCGACAACGCGCTGCTTACTAAGAATGGTCTAAGCCAGCAGTCGATCACCCAAGCACTTCAGCAAAGCGGTTTTGTGATTCCCGCTGGAAGTATCCGCGATAAGCAAGGCGAACTCAGCCTTCAGGTGGGAACTCCGGTTGAGAGCATTGCAGCGCTAAAGAAAATTGCTCTAACCCCGCCAGCCAGTGCTTACTTCACCACCACCATGACGATGGCAGGGCCGGTAACGGTTCCAACCACCCCCAAGGTTTACACCATCGGCGAAGTGGCTAAAGTTACCTACGACTACGCCGACGTAACCACAATTTCTCGAGTGAACGGCAAAGAATCTCTCGCAGTTACCGTAACTAAAACTCAGGACGGCAACACCGTAACCGTTGCCAATGGCGTTGAAGAGCGCATCGACGATTTGAAGAAAGAACTTGGAGGAAACGTTGAAGTTGCCGTTATCTTCGAGCAGGGATCTTTCGTTGAGAAATCGCTGGAGCAGCTGACCACCGAAGGTCTACTAGGTCTCGGTTTTGCAATTCTGATCATCCTGTTGTTCCTGCTATCGGTGCGGTCAACGCTGGTCACTGCCATTTCGATTCCAACTTCGCTTCTAATCACGTTTATCGGCCTAAGTTCGCTTGGTTACTCACTGAACTTGCTCACCCTGAGCGCTCTAACAATTGCCATCGGACGAGTTGTTGACGACTCGATTGTGGTCATCGAAAACATCAACCGTCACCTGTCCTACGGAGAACCAAAGAAGAAGGCAATTCTTCGCGCCGTGAAGGAAGTTTCTGGCGCCATCACCGCAGCCACCATCACCACGGTTGCCGTGTTCCTGCCGGTTGCGCTGGTTGGCGGCATCGTTGGAGAACTATTCCGTCCGTTCTCGTTCACATTCGCTCTAGCGCTAGTTGCATCGCTGTTTGTGTCGCTCACCATCGTTCCGGTGGTTGCTTACTGGTTCTTAAAGACCCCAGAGCAGAAGGCTTTCAAAACCGAGGCAGCGGCCCGTAAGCACGAGGAAGCAGTGCGCGAGGTAGAAGAAGCCAAGGAACGCAAGAGCATCCTGCAGCGCGGTTACCTACCGATCATTCGCACCACCCAGAAGCACCCGGTCATTACTCTTGTAGCCAGCTTCATCATTCTGATTTTGACCTTCAGCATCGCAGGCTTGCTTAAGACCGATTTCATTGGAAGCTCTGGTTCCGGTTCGGTTATCGCCAACCAGACCGTTCCGGCTGGGGCAACGCTCAAAGACCAGTCGATTGCGGCAGGAAAACTTGAAGCCATTATCACGGCCGACAAATCGGTCAAGGTGACGCTAACCACAATCGGCTCTTCGGGTGACTCGAGAACCGCTCTAGGCCTTGCAGCCGGCGGCATCCAGCACCAGATCACACTCAAAGAGGGTGAAGACCTAGAAGCATTCAAGACTAAGGTTTTGGCTGCCGCAAAGGCCGATCCAACCATGGGTGAAGTTGAGTTCAGCTCTGCCGGTGGAGGTTCGTTTGGCGGGTCAAGCACGGTTGATATCACAGTTACCGCCAACGACAGCGATTCACTGCTCACCGGCGTTACTGCAGTTGCCAAGGCTCTAGAAGGAGCGGTGGGAACCACTGAGACCAACACCTCACTGGCCGATAAGCAGCGAACCATTCAGGTGACCGTTGACCGCAAAAAAGCCGCGGCTAAGGGCCTAAGTGAAATTGCGCTCAGTGGAATCGTGGCTGGGCTCATGCAGCCAAGCAACATTGGCTCGATCAACCTAAACAACGTTCTGACCAACATTTACATCGTTCCGAAGAAACCTGCCACCACCCTGGCTCAGATCAAGAATCTATCGGTGCCGACTCTGGCCGGTAACGTAAAGCTCTCATCTCTGGCAAAAGTATCGGTCGTTGAAATCCCTGTTTCGATTACCACCGAAAAGGGTGACCGCACCGCCAAGGTAATGCTCACTCCAGATGGCAAGAATCTAGGTGCAACAACGGTTGACGTGAACAAGCGCCTCGCAAAGCTAGAACTGCCAGCCGGTGTTACCGCAACTCTCGGTGGAGTATCGGCATCGCAAGCTCAGTCGTTCTCAGATCTAGGTATGGCACTGTTGGCAGCTATCGCAATCGTGTTCATCGTAATGGTGGCCACATTCCGCAGCATCCGTCAGCCGCTGGTCTTGCTGATCTCGATTCCGTTTGCTGCCACCGGAGCCTTCGTGGCTCTACTGGTAACCGACACCGCACTAGACATCTCAGCGCTAATCGGTATGTTGCTGCTGGTGGGTATCGTGGTCACCAACGCCATCGTTCTGATTGACCTAATTAATCAGTACCGACGCGAGGGTAAAGGCATTCAGGATTCCATCATGGATGGCGCTCGTCAACGTTTGCGCCCAATCCTGATGACCGCCCTGGCAACGATCTTCGCTCTATCGCCGTTAGCAATTGGTATCACCGGCAGTGGTGGCTTCATTTCGAAGCCTCTTGCCATCGTGGTCATTGGTGGTTTGTTTAGCTCCACCGTGCTAACCCTCGTTATCGTTCCAGTTCTTTACTGGTTGATCGAAGGTGGCCGTGAGCGTAAATCACTAAAGCCAAAGCGAGTGAAAACCGCCAAGGCCTAACCAAAGTTAGAATTGGGAGGTCTCAGACTTATGTCTGGGGCCTCCCCTAGTTTTAAGGCGTGATTACGATTAGCGACTACCTGGTTTGGATCGACTGCGAGATGACCGGTCTGGATGTTGAAAAAGACTGTCTCGTTGAGATTGCCGTAGTTGTTACCGACTCCGAGCTAAACGTGCTCGATCCTGGCCTCAACCTGGTAATCAAGCCAAACCCAGACTCACTTGCCAACATGGGTGAGTTCGTAACCTCTATGCACACCGAGTCTGGTCTAATTAGCGAACTTGACGAAGGCCACGACCTTGCCACCGCCGAGCGCCTAGCGCTCGAATACATTCAACGCTGGGTTACCGAACCACGTTCGGCCCCGCTGGCCGGAAACACCATCGGAACCGACCGTATGTTCCTAAACCGCTACATGCCCGAACTCGACGGCTTTTTGCACTACCGAAACATCGATGTTTCCAGCATCAAGGAACTCACCCGTCGCTGGTTCCCAAAGGTCTATTTCCAGCTACCTAAGAAAGACGGCGGCCACCGCGCCCTCGCCGATATCCTCGAGTCGATCAAAGAACTTAGGTACTACCGCAAGACTGTTTTCGTGGAACAACCTGGGCCTACCACCGAAGAATCCAAGGCAGCAGCCGACTCTCTGTAGTGCTAAACTCTAAAGGTTGCTAAAGCGACATTTGGTGGGTATAGCTCAGCTGGTAGAGCACCTGGTTGTGGTCCAGGGGGTCGCGGGTTCAAGCCCCGTTACTCACCCCAAACAAATCCCTGTGGAGAAAATCCACGGGGAATTTGTATTTAAACGAAACTATTCGGCAACTCAGTTGGCCACGCGAACTGGGCCGGTTAAACGAATGGACCCGCACTAACGGGTCCTTCGTTTGATCACCAGGGTGATCCTTCACCGACTCCAACCACTTGGAATCCGGAAGATATCAACTACTGGATAAGGATAACAATCCTTGAGGTAACTTTTCAAGAGGTTTGATCGGTGTGTGGAGCATTCAGCACGTGGAAGCTGAAAGGCAGTCGAGATGCGCAAGCAGGTCGTCCCAGCGAGCCTAAAGAAACTGGTTTTGGATGTCCTCGGGCACCCAATTATCCAGGCTCTGATAAAGCTTCTTAGCGGGTAACCAAAAAGGCGAAGGCCCAAGTCGCGAGACTTGGGCCTTCGTGCTTGGAAAACTTTAGGCGTTGGCACGCTCGATGATGAGTTCGCGAACACGCCCGGCGTCTGCCTGACCCTTCATCGCCTGCATGACTGCCCCGATTACTGCTCCGGCGGCCTGAACCTTGCCTTCGCGAATCTTCTCGAGCACGTCTGGCTGCTTAGAAAGTGCTTCGTCTATAGCAGCCATGAGAGCACCGTCATCGGAAACAACCTCGAGGCCCTTAGAAGCAACGATGTCCCCAGGGTTACCCTCATTGTTCATAACCGCAGCTAGAACTTCGCGTCCAATGCGGTCGTTGATCTTTCCAGCCTCAACCAGTGCAGCCAACTCGGCAACTTGCGCCGGGGTTACGTTTAGTTCCGAAACATCCTGGCCATCGGCGTTTGCCTGGCGAGCAATTTCACCTGTCCACCATTTGCGAGCAGCCTGTGGAGAAGCACCAGCAGCAATGGTCTCCTCGATAGGGTCCATTAGCCCTGCGTTCACGACGTCACGGAACTCTAGATCGCTAAAACCCCACGCCTCTTGCAAACGCTTGCGACGAGTGGCAGGGTCCTCTGGAAGTTCTGCGCGAAGTTTCTCGATCAGCTCCTTTGATGGCATTACCGGAACTAAATCTGGCTCAGGGAAGTAGCGGTAGTCATCGGCATCCGACTTAGGGCGGCCGGCAGATGTGGAGCCCTTGTCTTCGTGCCAGTGACGGGTTTCCTGAATAATCGTTCCACCATTTGCCAGGATGTGCGCCTGACGCTGAATCTCATAACGAACCGCACGCTCAATCGAACGAAGCGAGTTCACGTTCTTGGTTTCGGTGCGAGTACCTAGCTTCTCGGCTCCGTGAAGGCGAAGCGACACGTTGGCGTCACAGCGCACGTTTCCGCGCTCCATACGGGCCTCAGACACGTCTAGAGCCTTGACAACCTCACGGATGTAACGAACGTAAGCAGCAGCCAACTCAGGCGCCTCAGCCCCTGCGCCATAAACCGGCTTGGTTACGATCTCGATCAGCGGAACTCCGGCACGGTTGTAGTCAACCAGCGAGAATTCAGCACCCTGGATGCGTCCGGTGTTGCCACCAACGTGAGTCAGCTTTCCAGCGTCCTCTTCCATGTGAGCGCGCTCAATGTCGATCTTGTAAACCTGACCGGATGGAACCTCAACCTCAACGCCACCTTCGAAAGCAATTGGCTCATCGAACTGCGAGGTCTGGAAGTTTTTGGCAAGGTCTGGGTAGAAGTAGTTCTTGCGAGCGAAACGGCCGTTCGGCGCGATGTCGCAACCAATTGCCAAACCGATCTTGATAGCCGATTCAACAGCACGTTTGTTCACCACCGGCAAAGCCCCAGGCAAACCTAGACAAACTGGGCAAACGTTAGTGTTCGGCTCATCACCGAAGTCGTTTCGGCAACCACAGAACATCTTGGTTTTGGTGTTGAGCTCAACGTGAACTTCAAGACCAATCACTACCTCAAACTTTTCGAGCGCCTGCTCGTAGTTCATTAGTTCAGCCTTAGCCATTAGGCACCTGCCTTTACTTCAGGAGCGAAATCAATCATTCGCTTACCCCAAACATTTTCGTGAG
>CAEZUR010000024.1_pt1 | contig 14058 bp, 14 predicted proteins | sample 7264531 | NCBI WGS metagenome assembly CAEZUR01 (sample SAMEA6813835, study PRJEB35770) | uncultured Rhodoluna sp. | biome: Freshwater; feature: Freshwater reservoir; material: water | place: Czech Republic | collected 2016-04-20 | depth 0.5m m | reverse complement strand
GGTTCACGCTCAGAGTTTGCCGACTCCACCAGCTTCGGCAGCAGAGCGGTAGTGATTTGAATCTGACCAGAAGCATTCACCTGCATCAGGCGGCTGGTGACGTTCGACGGGGTGTCGGCAATAGAGCCGAATGCAACCAGCCCAGCGGCCAAAATGATCCCATCCAGCGCATCTGGTTGCGATCTCAAGAAAGTAGTTAGCTGATCGATCGAAGCCGGCGACTCCAAGTCCAAAATGAGGCGCTGGTGCAAATCGCTCCTGAGTCGCGCCGAACTTTCAGCGGTTCGAGCTGTGCCAGACACCAGAGCGCCTTGCGACATGAGTTGGTTACAGAATTCCCCGCCAAACGCACCGCTCGCACCAACCACTAAAACATGCTTGCCCGCTAATGAGTGCATAGAGTCCTGCCCGAGTTTGAAGTTCAATTACTTTTCCTTCAATTATCCGTTACCTGAATAACCGAGTGGAAGATACTTCCAAGTTAGAGTTTTAGAAAGAGCCAGATTGGCTCGCGAGAGGTAAGTATGGCCCAGAAAGAACAGAAGGCTCAGAAGAACACCAAAAAGGCACCTGCAAAGTCGCTAAAGGAAAAGCGTCTTGACAAGCAGGCCAAGTCTGACAAGAAGTAGTTAAGCCTCAGGGGTCTCGCTAGTTCGTGATTCTAAGTTTCTTGTCGGTCTGAATGAATACCCTGTTTCCCAACACATCTGAAACACTCAGCCAAAGGGTGTAACTTCCGGCAGGTGCTAGATCTGAAATTTTGTGATCCTGCTTGTAAACCCCTGAAGTGCTGGAGCCGCTTACCAGTTCAGATGCAGATTTAGCATTCACGTAAAGCCCGATGTCGGGGTATGAGGCAAAGCCGCCGCCATCCTTCATAAACCATCCGTAAACTCCAAGCGTTCCTGTTTGGTCTGTTACCGATACTGACAATGAGATTTCCCCGCCAGGCTTGGCTGTTGAGTCTAGGCGGACGTTACTAAAATCTGGAGCAGTGGAATCGGATGCACCACCAACGATGTTGAAGGTTATCTGCTGGTTATTCGACGTTGAATTTCCCAAAACATCTACAGCTCCAATAAACAGCGAGTAGGTCTGGCTAACGGCATTTTCAGGTATCGAGCACTGGAGTCGGTAGGTTCCGTTTTTTGAGTCACCGCTGTATAGAGGGGTCTCAATTCCGAATCCGCACCAGGTGGTTACCCAACCAGATGGACCTCCGATGGAGGCCCAAGTCTGGGCTACTCCTGAACTGTCAGAGAGTGACCAGCTGAGCTTGAGAGTTGACCCTGCCTGAAAATTCTTCACATCGGAAGTGTTGACACCGATCGCTGGGGCGACTTTATCAATCTTGCAGGCGTCCAAAAAAACGTCGGACGGGTCGCGGCTGCAATTATCGGCACCAACGCCGGTTCTGATCGAATCTCTCCCAGCGCCACCATCGATTAAGTCGTCGCCGGTTCCACCCTGAATTGCATCGGCACCGGCATCGCCTCGAATAAGGTCTGCTCCGCCGTCACCAAAGACGGTGTCGTTTCCAACCCCTGCAGAAAGCTCATCTTCGCCCAGGCCACCGAATAGCGAATCGTTCCCATCGCTTCCAGAAATGTCGTCAGCTCCGGCCCCGCCGTCTACAAAGTCAGTTCCCGCCTCGCCAAAAAGTTCGTCGCTTCCATCTCCGCCGGAAATTCGGTCGTTACCCGGACCGCCATGAATTATGTCACTCCCACCAAGACCGAAGATTGTGTCATTTCCGTTGCCCGCGCAGATTACGTCGTTACCCGAGGTTCCAACTAACCGATCCGATTGGGGAGTTCCAGAAATGGTGCAGACTGGCAGGGATTGAGCGTTGCTGGCACTTGGAAAACCCGCGAGCAGCAGAGAGATCGTAGCTGCAATAACAAAACTCTTTCGTGGCACTCGAAGCCCCCTCCAAAATTCTTTTTTGAAACTTATCAGTCAAAACAAGGGTCTTGGAAGAGAAACCTTGGGATTCACAGGTACTTTTCAGCAAGGTCAATAGACAGTATTAGGGGTTTGGCTAGAATCGGGGTAGCAAACTTTTTCGTTTAGGGGCCTCATGTCTAGTGCTACGACCAAGGGGTCGACAACACTTAGAAAAGACATCCAGGCTCTAAGGGCCATAGCCATCACACCGGTTGTGCTGTTCCATCTTTGGCCAGCCAGAATTTCAGGTGGCTTTGTTGGCGTTGACGTATTCTTCGTGATTTCGGGTTTTCTAATTACTAGTCACTTGCTTCGCGAAGTTGAGAATAACTCTTTCAAGATCTCAGATTTTTGGGTTCGCAGAGTTAGAAGGCTATTACCGGCCTCGTTCACAGTTTTGCTGGCGACGGCGCTCTCAGTTATTGCATTGGTTCCGGTGCAGTTATGGCTTCAATGGCTCAAAGAAATACAAGCGTCAATTCTCTATTTTGAGAATTGGATTTTGGCACTAGACGCGGTCGACTATCTCGCTCTTTCTAATGAACCTTCACCCGTTCAGCACTTTTGGTCACTTTCAGTGGAGGAGCAGTTTTATCTCGTTTGGCCACTTCTCATAGCATCCGCAATTTTTCTGGTGAGAAAGACAGATTGGAAAAGCAGACGTTCTGCGATTCTTGCATTGCTCCTGCTGCTAACCGTTAGCTCATTCGGCTATGGCGTCTATCTAACTCAAACTGAGCCGGCGATTGCCTATTTCTCAACTCCAGTTAGAGCATGGGAGTTTGGAGTAGGTGCGTTGATAGCATTTGCCCCTGCAATAAGAAATGCGACTGCGAAATGGATTGCATCCATATTCGGTCTTGCACTCATTGCCTATTCGAGCTTCGTTTATACAACTGCATTAGCGTTCCCGGGTTACTGGGCTCTAATCCCGGTTCTGGGAGCAGCGGCTGTAATTTGGGGATCTTCGAACGATGGCGCTCTCGGAAGAGTTTTTGCCTTAAAGCCTTTGCAGTGGTTGGGCACCCAATCGTATTCGATTTATCTCTGGCACTGGCCGATATTTACCCTGCTGCCTTACGCCTTAGGTGCCGACCTCGACACGCTAGGCAAGATTTTTGCTCTGGCATTGACCTTGCTGTTGGCCAAGGTTACGACGGCATTCATTGAGAGACCATTTTTGGCGGGTGGACGTGTTCCAAGATTCAAGCCAGCCACTGTCTTTGCCTCTCTGATCATTGTGTCTCTAATACTCGTGGGGTCGGCTGCAGTTGGCATTGAACAGGCTAAAGCTTCTATCGAAGCAGAAAAGAAGAAAACTGATGCCCAATTCAACGGCGTCATCGATTGTTTTGGCGCAGGAGCAAGGGCTCCTGGTAAGGATGCCTGCACCAACCCAAAACTGAAAGAGCTTTTTCCGCCTTTGGCATCTGCCGCGGCAGATAGCTTTTGGCCAGAAGGGTGTCCTACCGAGACCCGAGAAGATGTTCAGCCTAGCTTCTGCGAAGTCGGCAATGGTAAATCTGAAATTCGAATTGCGCTGGTCGGCGACTCACATGCCAAACAATATGCGGCTGCGTTTCGCGATTTAGCTACGCAAAACAACTGGAGCGTCGAGATATTCGTGAAAGGAGGTTGCCCATTCTCTAAGGCATCGAGAATTCGCGAGGACTCGGTGTTGACCGAAGCCTGCAACAAATACGTTGACAACGTGGAGAAAATAATTTTGAAGAAACAATATGATCTCGTTGTCACCTCACAAAGAAATGGGGTGGCCTGGATTCCCACAAACAATCAAAGCCAAGAAGAAACCGCCATCGCTGGTCTAAAGGCCACATGGTCAAGCCTGGTTGCCAAAGGTATTCCGGTTTTGGCCATCAAAGATAGCCCGATGCCTGTTCCTAAAGTGATCAGGTGTTTGGAGATTAAAACTCTAAAGGAATGCAGTCCACGAAGATCTGAAGCGTTCCTGTTTGATCCGCAAGTGCAGGCCTCGAAGCGATTGGGAAGCGATTTGGTCAGGCTGGTCGAATTTGATGATATCTACTGCAACTCATCTGTCTGTTTTCCGGTAATCGGCAATGTTGTGGTTTATCGAGACGAAAATCACCTAACCAGTACTTTTACGAGAACCCTTGCGCGATTCCTAAAGCCTCACATCGAAGAGGCGCTGGTCAAGTAACCCTAGATCAGGGGGAAGCAAACTGGAGATTTCGTGGTTTAGAGCCTTATGACAAAAATGCGCGGGACACTGATCGGCGTCTATAAAGCCGACGGCGGAGTTGCTGGTGAACTCTCATACTTCTTCGGACACCTAATTGGCACTAGAAGCTGCAGTCTTTGCGATATTTCTCACTCGCTTGTTTCAAAGAAGTCTTCTTTCAAGGAGCTGGAACGACACCTGCTGGAAGAGCACGGAATCCTTATGCGAATGATTCACCTAAACGAACGTAATGAGCGTGAGCAAAAGGCCTCCGAAGGACGTGAGCCCTGCATTCTTCTGGAATATCCGGACCAGTCGATTTCGATGTTTCTCGATTCAACAGACCTAACAGCACTTTCTGGAAGTGTGACTTCGCTCAAGAAGTTAGTTCTCTCAAGACTCGACTTGTACCTCTAGAACTCATTACCTCCTGGGGGCAAGCAGAAACCCCCGCTCCTAAAAAGTTGCGAGGGTTTAAATCTTGGTAGGCCCCGTCGGGATCGAACCGACGACCCACGGATTAAAAGAACGGCAGTCAATCCCCGTCTTAGCGCTACATCCGCTTGGGTGAGCCGATTTACCTCTACGCGCGGGGGTTTGGCGGGGGAATCTATTGCTTGCAAATCCAAACCCCATTTTTCGCGTTGAAACCTACAGAACTATCTGGGGATTTCGCAGCTGGCCATTGGGATCACAGTTGCCATCATTCTTGATGCAACTTTGATTCGCACCATTCTGGTGCCTGCACTGATGCAACTCCTGGGAGACCGAAACTGGTGGCTGCCGGCTTGGCTAGCTAAACTTTTGCCGACCATGAAGGTTGATTAGTCCGCCAGTCCTTCGTGAACGACCTAGTTTCCAATAGCCCTAATTAATTGGTTAACGTCCTCTTCAACACTGTTTCGCCAAGGCATACCTGTCTTATGCATTCTGAGGGAGATCAGTCCGTGCATAGAAATCCAGACTTGAATTGCTTTTTGAATTGAGGCCTCGTCTGGTGTTGAATTCTTGGAAAGTAACTGGGCTAATTGCGTGATTAGGTGGAGGCCTGGCCTCTCATCCGGCAGAGGCATATCCACCTCATCCGTGGTTTCAAATAGCAGTTGGTAACCGCCGGGGTTAGAGAGCCCCCAGGACACATAGGCCTGGGCTAGTCTCCCTACCGTGGCATCGGAGTTGGGCGAGCTCCTGATGGCTTCCTTTATCGTTTCCTCGAGTTGCTCAAAAAGAAATCTAATTACGTCGATGAAGAGTGCGTCTTGGGATTCGAAGTGTCTGTATGCAGCGCCGGGAGCGACCCCAGCTTTCTTAGCCAACTCACGCATAGTGGGTAACTTAATCTCACGAGGGTTACTTGCAAGTTCTGCAGCGACTTCAATAAGGGTTGTCTTGAGACCAACAGCCTTGAAATTACCTGAGTCTTTGGTGTCAAACACGATCTTTCGAATCCTTTCGCTTCTTTAGCAAGTGTATAGTCTTCAATAGTGAACAATTGTTCACGGATTTGAAGCAGGCTTGACAGAATGACCAGATAAATTCAGCCAGTCAAAAGAAAAGGATAAAGACTAAATGACGAAAAAGTTCCCAATTATCGCGGCTTTGGCTGGTGGCATCGCAGCCGCAACAGCGGCATTCTTCCTTCTTGGCACATCAATTGTCGCAACTGGGCCTCTAGGCGCACCAGGCTTGATGTCTGAAAATTTCAAAACGGGTGCCCTTTCTGAACCAATCACCGAAGTTGATTGCACCCTTTCCGATGGAACAAAAACAACTTGTTATAAGGTCACAATCACTGGAATCCCGGTTGACACGAAAATTGGCCCCTTCTGCCCGGAGACAACAACCACCTCAGCCAAAGATGCTGGTATCTGGTTAGATGGCAGCAAGATTTACGACGTTGATGGAAAATTCATTCTCGACCTAAGCACACTCTATGGTGACGCCAAATGGAAGCTATACCGTGATGATGGCAAGGTGAATGTTACTGACACCAAAGAAGCCTTCCAAGGTGCAGCTAAACCTGATGTTGAAGAGGCTTACAAGTATCACTGTGTTGAGGGAAAATACGAGTGGACGAACACCGGTAAAGCTGTCCCCATAACCGCTTTGATACCCAAGAACCCTGTGGCCGCATCAAGCTCGGCTGTTACTCGCGGGGCAGACCTTGGAGTCACCTTGAACGGTCTTGTGATTTCTGGATCTGCACCGGTAGATGCGATTCTTGGGGCATACACAATCGCGGCTTTTGATGACTGTGGCGGTCACTTCAATCCAATCGAGGGCTACCACCTTCATGCTTACACAGACTGCCAAGGATCAACCTACGGATCACAAATAGATGACCCAAACGCTGAAACTAGAGTTATTGGTTATGCGATGGACGGTCTGGCTGTTTTTGCCCCGCTAGCCCATGACACCACAATCAAACTAGACGAATGTAACGGCAGAACCACCACTAAAGACGGTTACCACTATTACGCGCAGTCACCAGAACTAAACAAGGTTGTCAAGTGTTTCAAAGGCCTTACTGCTGTTGATGATACCCAACCAGCCGGCCCGCCTGCTGGAGGCAACGGTGGGCCACCGCCAGGTGCATCCTCGAACGTCACTGGCTCAACTTCAAACTATTGGGCAATTATCGCCAGTGGCGTAGTCGGTGCAGTAATTGCTGGCGGTTCCGGAGCTTTGTTCTCGCGAAAAAAGTCTCGTAGGTCCGCTGCAGAGGCTTAATTCCTGAAATTGATTTCCTAAAAAATGAACCCCCGCTACCGTCAGGTTGCGGGGGTTCAAAACTGTAGGCCCCGTCGGGATCGAACCGACGACCCACGGATTAAAAGTCCGTTGCTCTAACCAACTGAGCTAGAGGCCCGTGCGCAAAAGCGCTTGTCTATTCTAACCTTTTGGAAGTGTCTCGTTTGGGGTTATCTGAGAGCGGAGCGAACCCTGCTAGTGAGCCATTGGTTCGAGGGGAACCAATTCCTTTTTCTTGCTTGGCCACTCAACAATCAACATGGCGGCTAGCATCACGCTTCCACCGAGAACGCTGAGGAACTCCGGCTTCTCCTGGCCAACGCCGTAGGCGATTACGGCTGCCCAAACCACTTCGCTGGTGAGGATGATTGCCACTCTCGAAGGGTCGAGGAAGCCCTGCGCCCAGGTTTGAACGAAGAAAGCCAATGCGGTTGCCAGCACCGCGGTGAAGATGATTGCAAACCACACTTCGGCGTCGGGCGGAGGCTGAACGCCACCTTCGAAAGTGAGTGATCCGACCCAACTAAGCATCGCGCACATGGTGAGCTGAACGATTGTTAGCGCGTAGCTATCGTGTTTGGCACTCCAAACACCTAAACCGATGATGTGCAGGGCAAACAGAACTGCGCAGATAAGCAGCGAGATTTCTCCCCAGCCAAAGGCGATTGCACCGGATGACAAAATTGCGAGGCCAATCGTGGCAAGGATCACTCCCACGAGGGCCTTGGCGCTGATTCTGTTTCTCAGTAAGAGCCATGCGAACAGGGGCGTGAGAGCTACGTAAAGACCCGTGTAGAAGCCGGTTATGGCGGCCGTTGAGTAGAGCAAACCGATGGTTTGTGCCACATAGCCACCGCCGAGGGCAAGCCCTAGAACTCCTCCCTGCAGCAAAAGCGTTTTGTTGAACTTCTTCAAAACGCTCGGACGAACTGCAACCATTACGATTACGGCAAGCGTGAAGCGAAAGGCAAGAAAGTTGAAAATTGGTTGACGCTCGATGGCTGGTTCCATGAGCACAAAGCCGGCACCCCAAGAAATAGCAACCGCGAGCAGAGCTAACGCGGCGAGCCGCGACTTAGTCACTACTTTTTCCCAATCACTGGGGAGTGAATCTCCACATCAACCACTTCACGCAGAATCGGATCTGCATTAACGCTCAGGTGGATCACGGCAAAACTGCCGGGCTTTAGGGATGCCATTTGAGCCAGCTTGGCGTGGTGCTTTTTATCCGCGCGAGTCTCGAGCACCGAGATCAGGTTTGGCATTACCGGGCGGTGAGTGCAAATTACCAAGCACTTGTTCAGGTTGATTAGATTCGCGAGCAGAGTTTTTGTTTGTTCGGGCTTTTTCTCGTTGGCGGTTTCGGTAAATTCTGGGCTTACCTTCACCTTCACCTTGGTGCTCTGGGCGTAGGGGGCGATGGTGCTTAGGCAGCGGGTCCAGGGGCTAGAAAATACTGTTTTTGCTCCAAAGGCTTTGAGTAGTGATGGAAGAGCCTCGGCTTGCGCGTTGCCATCCGAGAGTAGCGGGCGACTGGCTTCGCCGTCTTTCCAGGTTGCTCGAGAGCGAGCTTTACCGTGGCGAAGAATGACCACCGGTTTGGTTTGAAGCTGCTTTGCTGCAAATCGCTCGAGAAGTATTTTGAGTTGGTCATGGTCGTGCTTGTAGCTGAGTTTTGCGCTGGCCTCTTCCGCGGTAAACCAGTGAACCGCGCTGACCTCTTCGGAAGGCTTGAAGTTCGAGTTCGCCAGAGCCTTTTCGGAAACTTCGCAGGCCCAGTAGTGAACTTCTTTCCAGCTTTTGTTCTCAAGGCGGTATCTCTGAATCCCGAGTGGAATTCCCAGCTGAACTTTGAGGCCGGTTTCTTCCCTTATCTCTCGCACAGCGGTTTCTGGAAGTGATTCTCCGGAATCTACCTTGCCCTTGGGCCAGCTCCAGTCGTCGTAACGGCCACGATGAATGACCGCAACCTTTAGTTGCTCATCTTCGATGCGCCAAAGGATGGCGCCTGCAGCGTGAACGGCCATTACTTAGTTAGTGCCTTACGGCTAGCGGTGAAGCGCATGAGTTCGTCTTGAACGTCGGTCAGTTTCTTTCCTTCGCCATCAAACTGGTGGCGGGTCCAGGAGCCGTTCGACTCCAAGTGCCAACTTGCCGAGGATTCGTTCATAGCCAAAGTAAATAGGTCTTGAAGTTCTTTGATGTGGTCGGGTTGCGCGATTCGCACCAGCGCTTCAACACGACGATCGAGGTTTCGATGCATCATGTCGGCAGAACCGATGAAAATCTCTGGGTCTCCATCGTTTACGAATGAAAAGATTCTCGAGTGCTCGAGATAACGACCAAGGACCGATCGAACACGAATGTTGTGAGAAAGGTCTGGAACTCCAGGTTTCAAGGCGCACATTCCTCGCACCAGAATGTCTATCGGAACACCGGCTTGGCTTGCTTTGTAAAGTGAGTCGATAATCTGCTCGTCGACCAGGGAATTCACCTTGATTTGGATTCCAGCCGGCTTGCCGGCAAGGTGCTGGTCAACTTCGCGTTCAATACGCTCGGTTAGGCCTTCACGAACGCCGTTTGGTGAAACTAGCAGCGCCTTAAAGTTGGCATCTGGTGCAAAACCGGAAAGCTGGTTGAAAAGACGGGTTAGGTCTTCGCCAACCTGTTCGCGAGAGGTTAGCAAACCGTAGTCTTCGTAGAAGCGAGCGGTCTTCGGGTTGTAGTTTCCGGTGCCGATGTGGCAGTAACGGCGAAGGTTCTCGCCTTCTTGACGGATCACCAATGAAAGCTTGCAGTGAGTTTTGAGACCAACGATGCCGTAGACCACGTGGACCCCGGCCTGCTCAAGTTTGCGAGCCCAGGTGATGTTGTTTTGCTCATCGAATCGAGCCTTGATTTCAACCAGCGCCAGAACCTGCTTGCCGGCTTCGGCCGCAACAATCAGGGCGTCGACAATAGGGGAGTCACCCGAGGTGCGATAGAGAGTTTGTTTGATTGCCAAAACCTTCGGGTCGGCTGCGGCCTGAGCCAGGAACTCTTGAACGCTGGTTGAGAACGATTCGTAGGGGTGGTGCAACAAAATCTCGCGTTCACGTATCGCACGGAAGAAACTGACCTTATCTTCGTCGGTGTTTCGAAGGTAACGGTTGGTGACCACGTTGTGAGGTGGGAAATGCAGTTCGGCTCTTTTGATACTTGCGATTTCAAACAATCCGGTGAGGTCTAGAGGGGCCGGAAGATTGTAAACATCTTCTTCTTCGATGTCGAGTTCGCGAACCAATAGCTCTAGAACCTGAGGGTTGATGTCGCTGGCAACCTCGAGGCGCACCGGTGGACCGAAGCGACGGCGAAGCAATTCTTTCTCGAGAGCAACCAGAAGATTTTCACCCTCGTCTTCATCAACTTCAAGGTCTTCGTTGCGAGTAACGCGGAAGGTGTGGTGCTGCAAGATCTCCATACCGGCAAAAAGTTTGGCAAGGAACTGCCCAATCACGATTTCTAGTGGCAGGAACTTGGCGTCGATGTTGGTGCTTCCTGGAACTCTCACGAAGCGAGGAAGGAGCGGTGGAACTTTTACTCTGGCAAAGTGCTCGGTTCCGTTTTCTGGGTTTCTAAGCACCACCGCTAGGTTTAGCGACAAACCGGAAATGTAAGGGAACGGATGAGCCGGATCGACCGCAAGCGGCGTTAGCACTGGGAAAATTTGATTATCAAAGTAACGCTTTAGAGCCACCTGTTGCTCTTCGGTTAGTTCGGCCCAGGTGGTTAGCCCAATGCCTTTGCTTCGAAGCTCGGGCTCAAGCACCTCTTTGAAAAGGTTTGCTTGGCGCAACTGAAGTCGGTGAGCCTCTTCGCTGATGGCTGCCAAAACTTCGGATGGTTCCAGTCCGGATGCCGAACGAACGGCAAGCCCAGTGGCGATTCGACGTTTTAGTCCGGCTACGCGAACCATAAAGAACTCATCGAGGTTCGAACCAAAAATTCCTGCGAAATTAACGCGCTCCAGAAGCGGCAGGGTGGCGTCTTCGGCGAGTTCCAGTACTCGCTGGTTAAATGCCAGCCAACTCAGCTCGCGGTCGAGAAAACGGTCAACCGGCAAGTCACCCATGTCTGGGATTGCGATGGACATGGTTTCTTCAGACATGCATACAATCTTGCCACTTTTAGGTGACCGGAAAGCAAATGGTTAGTAACTAACCGACTCCGACTCGGCTTCGTCTTTATTTGGGTTAAACGAGTAACCGCGGTTGCGAACCGTGCCAATTAGCGGCTCTAGTTCGCCCAGTTTGAAACGCAGACGACGAATGTGAACGTCGACGGTTCTGGTGCCACCAAAGTAGTCGTAGCCCCAAACCTCACTCAGTAGCTGATCGCGTGAGAAAACGCGGCCGGGGTGCTGGGTTAGAAACTTGAGCAATTCGAACTCTTTATAGGTGAGGTCTAGTGGAACGCCGTGAACCTTGGCCGAGTAGGTCACTTCATCGATGACGATTCCGGAAGTCTCAACCAGGGCTGAGAGAGACTTCGGCTTGTTGCGAGCCAGAGCAAGACGAATTCGGGCGTCTACCTCGGCAGGGCCGGCGTTGAATAGGATGACATCGGTGGCGCCCCACTCCTCGTTCACTGCGGCCAGACCGCCTTCGGTTAGTACCAGAATCAGGGGAGCGCTGAGCCCGGTGGTTTGAAGAATTTTGGCCAGCGACTTCATATTGTTGAGGTCTTGGCGAGCATCTAGGAAAATGAGGTCGGCCGCTGGGGCATTAACGATTCCAGCTGGCTCGGCAGGGATGTAACGCACCTTATGAGGGAGCAAACTTAGGGCAGGCAGAACTTCAGATCCCGGCAATGCCGAAAGAATTAGAAGTTGGGCCATTTCTCTCCAAATGTTGGTAAGGGTAAGTTTAAGGTATGAAACAGGGCTGGAGCGAAATCATTCCCATTTGGGTGGTCGTTGCCATCGCCACCGTTGGCATCACTTTCCTCGATCGCCAAGTGGCTTTGGTTTGGGCTGGCGCTATTTTGGCGGGCTCGCTTGCTGTGGTTTCGCTAATTCACCTCTTCAAAGAAGACGTCGACGGTTTTGTGCGGAAACTAATCTATGTGGCCGGCGGCTCGTTCCTAATGCTTTCAACCGCGTCGCTCTATCTACTGCTCACCTAAGCAATCAGGCAAGGTAAAATCAAACTATGACTTTTTCATTCGAAGTGTTTTTCACCGGTCTTTTGATTTTGGCTTCGCTCGCCATGGCTGGAGTTTCAGCTTTAGTTCTTTACAAACTCTTCAAGGGGCAGAAGTAGTTGTTTGAACTCCCCGAGGGTTTGCCAATTGAGCTAACCCCACTGGCTTTCCTGGTCGGTTCCTGGGAGGGAACCGGAATCATTGCTATCGACGGCCGCGAGCACGAGTTTTCACAGAAAATCGAATTTGCCCACGACGGGTCGGCTTCACTCACCTACATTTCTTCGGCGAAGCTCAATGACGAGTCGGGCACCGCACTTCCCAGCGAACTGGGCTACTGGCGCGTGGAACGCACCCGCACCGATTTTGACTACGGGCCCGGTCTAATTCCAGGTAAGGGCGAGAACCCAATTCAGGCTTACGAGGCAATGGAAGCATTCCGCGCCGAACACGGCGGCTACAACATTGAGGTTTCCACGATTCACCCCGGTGGTGTGGCTGAGCTTTATCGCGGGTGGGTTCGTTCGGCTCGAATTGAGATTGCCTCGGCGCAGGGTGTGGCATTTGAAGGTGCTAAAACCTATCGCCATTCAACCCGCATGTACGGAATCGTTGAGGGTGCACTGCTTTGGGCCTGGGACATCGCGCTTCCCGGCGGAGAACTCAAGTCTCACGCCTCAGGGCGACTAGAAAAGGTTGGCTAGTTGGCCATTGCCTCGTTTTCAAATCCGCTGGTTGAACAGCGCGATTTACTGAGCGGTAAAGCCGCGGTGGCACTCGATTCAAAGGTGATTCGAGTTATTGGGGACGATCGACTGAAGTGGCTGCATGCTCTCTTGAGCCAAAACCTGGCTAACCTCCTTCCTGGCGAATCCGCCGAAGCATTGTTACTCGACCCGCAGGGTCACATCGAGGCCAATCTGCATGTGGTTGACGATGGGCGCATCACCTGGCTCATAGTTGAAGAGCCTCAGGCCGCTCTGGTTTTCGAACACCTTAGCAAGATGAAACTTCGCACCAAGGTGCTAATTGAGCAAGAAAACGAATTACAAGTTTTTGCAACATTTGGAGCACCGCTGGCCAATGCCAACGTGGTTTGGGTTGATCCCTGGCCAGAAATTTACCCTGGCGGACACCGCTACGCAGCCAAGGCTGGCGAAGTTTGGACTTATGTTGAGTCGATTGCTGAAAAGTCGCAACTAGCTCCAGCCGGCACTTCCGCGCTAGAAGCCTTGAGAATCATGGCTCATCGCCCGAGCATGGAAGAGGTTGACGAAAAAACTCTTCCCCATGAGCTCGACTGGTTAGCCACCGGAGTGCACATGAGCAAAGGCTGCTACCGCGGGCAAGAGGCGGTTGCCAAGGTTCACAATCTTGGTCACCCACCGCGTCGACTGGTGCTTCTGCACCTAGACGGCTCGGGCCACCTACTTCCGGAAATTGGCGCGAAGGTTTATTTAGGTGAAACCGAAGTTGGACGCATCACCACCGCAGGTTCGCATTTCGAAGCGGGTGCCGTTGCGCTCGCTGTCATTAAACGAACCGTGCCAGAAGATGCCCTGCTGGAAGTTACCGGCTCAATCACCGCCAACCAACAGGTGATCGTTCCAATCAGCGCCGGGAAAACCGTTACCGTGCCGCGCAATAACCTGCTTCGATCCAGACGATGAATATTTCCTGGACGCTCAAAAGTGCTCTAGCCAGGGTAATCGAATCGATTCCACCGGCAATCCAAATTGTGGTTGCGGCACTGGCGTCATACTCTTTTGCTTTTTTTGTTTTGGGTCACTCAAACCCGCTTTTGGCGGTAACGGTAACCATCACCACCCTCGGCTTCACCCGCGATGCCAGACCACGTCGCGTTATTGAATCATCGGTCGGAATCGTGGCCGGTTTGGTCGGTAGCGAACTTCTGGCGAACTGGTTCGGTCAGGGATTTTGGCAGTTAGCGGTTACCCTGCTGATCTGCCTACTGG
>CAEZUR010000023.1_pt1 | contig 14141 bp, 11 predicted proteins | sample 7264531 | NCBI WGS metagenome assembly CAEZUR01 (sample SAMEA6813835, study PRJEB35770) | uncultured Rhodoluna sp. | biome: Freshwater; feature: Freshwater reservoir; material: water | place: Czech Republic | collected 2016-04-20 | depth 0.5m m | reverse complement strand
GAGCCCAAAAGCGAATCTCCCCAGAGATCTCCCGTTGGCGATCCGGCCCATTGCAAAAGTTTTCCAAAACGACCCATGTCGTGGTTCGCCAAGAATGTTGCCTGGTTGTAAGCGTTGGTCTTTCCCGTTATGTACCAGTCGTCGGCTCCGAAAACATTGGTGATGTCGGTGATGTTGTTTCCCGAAGCGAATTGAACCGCAGCATTTTGGAAGGCAAAATCTAGGCTGGCAGGCAGTCCCCGATCGCGAACGAACTCCGTTAGGGTTGCCGTTCCCGAGTCAAACACTTCCCCAAATGCAAACAATCCCGGTTTGGTACTCGCCGTAAGTTCCTGAACCCTTGGCCACCAAATACCGAAGAACGCGTCATCAACGTGCTTGGCGGTGTCGATTCTGAAGCCATCAATACCGTAGTCGTTTACCCAAGCCGCATAAGCCTGAGCAAAACCTTCGATCACCGCTGGTTTTTCGGTTGCAACGTCATCAAGCCCAAAGAAATCACCGTTCTGTGATTGTTCCTTGTTGTTCCAATCGCCAACGTTTCCGCGATTGTGGTAGTTCGTTAGATCGTTCAAGAACGAAGGCTTGCGAAGATTGGTGTCACCTGCTGCAACTTGAGGAGTTCTAACCGATCCGAAGTTGTAGTTACCGTTGGTGTAATAATTCACGTCTCCGGTGTGGTTCACCACGATGTCCATTACTACCTTCATGCCTTGCGAATGAACGCAATCAACAAAGGTGGTGAAATCAGCTTTTGTGCCGAGGTGTGGGTCGATATCCGTGAAGTCGGTTATCCAATAACCGTGATATGCGGCGCTACCGCTCTGAACGTAACGCTGCTTAAACGGCGGGGTAATCCAAACCGATGTAAATCCCATTTCCTTAAGACGATTTATGCCATCGCCAGAGGTGCAACCGTCGGTAAGTCCGGCAAAGTCGCCGCCGTGATAGTAGGCGGTAGAGGTTGGATCAAAAGCAGTTACCTCGCGTGACCCGGTAAGTCCCATGCGGTCGTTCGCAGTATTTCCGTTTTGATAGCGATCCGTCATAACAAAATAGATGTTTTCGCTGGCCATCGAGGAACGATAAGAGCTCGAAGCCAAGGCAGAGGCCTGAGCTGAAGTTGGGGTGGTTACCGGAGTTGGAGGAACAACGACCGGCACAGGATCCTTTGAGACCGGGATTGTGTACCGTAGCGAACTATCGCTGTTTACCGAACCGGCTTCAAACCAGACTTCACCCTTGGTTGCAGCCAGGGAAAGCAGTTGATCGGCCGTTGAAGGGTCTTTCACGTTTCCGTTGTGAATAATTATGGGCAGGCTTTGAGAATTTGCAATCAGTGGAATCTCATACGTCACGCCCCAAGCGTCTGGAGTAACTGATGCCGGCAGAATCGGGCTAGCCCAACTCACTGATAGCGAGGTGCCGCCAGAACTGCCGGTCCAGGCGTGAACTCCCCATCCCGAATAATCTCCGTTCGCGCGGTGGTAGTGAATAGTAACTTTGTCGTTTGCCCAAGACTCGGAGGTTCGAACTCCGCTGAAGAAATCGCCAACCCAAATCTTGGCTGCACTTCGAGGGTTCACCGAATAGCTTCGACCTGCTTTTCCATTCTTTAAAACGGTTAGCTTCACGGCTGTGGAGGTAGAAGTAATCGGCACAAAAACATAGCGACGAGTTCCAGATGAGTTGAACTTATAGGTCTTAACACTCTTCCCGATGGTTACCTTGAGGGATCGATTGTTTAGCGCAGAGCCCCTTGTTACCAGTGACACTTTTAGCTTCAGAGATGCAACCGACTCATAAAGCGCTGGAACCCCTTTGGAGCTAAGCCAAATCTCGCGTGTAGCGACTGGGTCGACCGAAACATTCGAAACGGTTACGCGGGTTGCCGAAACCTTTACGCGGGTTGCACCGGTCGGCAGGTCAACCACGCCAAACCAGCCATAAGAATCTTGGCCAATCAATCGAGAAGAGGATTGGTTGGAAGAGTTCGAGGAGTCTGTAAGCACCACCTGAGCATCAGCTGGCACCACACCAACCACACCTGGCACATGCACAACAACCTGGTAGGTGGTTTCAGCGGAAAACGCTAGTGGAGCTTGAATCGAGGAAGTGACTGCGAAGGCTATAAGAAGTAATGCCCAACCAAACCGGCGAAAGACCTTACTCATGTTCCTGAGTCTAACCCCGAAGTGTATTCCTAGAGATTGACCTCGATAAGCCCGGTAATGCGTGGGTCATCGGGTTTGGTAGTTGGTCGGAATCTTTTTACTGAGCCATCTGGCAACACCAAAAACTTCTCGAAATTCCACATAACTGGTCCTGCTAATCCGGCTTCGTCTTTCACGGTGGTTAGCTTTTTGTATAGTGGGTGGCGGCGAGGGCCGTTCACGGCAACCTTCTCGGTCATCGGAAATTTCACGCCGAAGTTCGTCGAACAAAATGTCTGGATATCGGAATCTTTGCCAAGTTCTTGCAAGAAAGTGTTTGACGGCATACCGAGAACCACAAGACCCTCGTCCTTGTATTTTTCATAGAGCGTTTCGAGCGCTTCATACTGGGGAGTAAGCCCGCATTTGGAGGCCACATTCACCACCAGGGTCACTTTTCCAGACAAGTCTTTGAAAGTAGTCTTCTCGCCAGTAATAGTTGTGAGCTCAATCGAATTTAGATCCATAAATCTATTAACCGCACAAATCCAAAGAAATTCCTAGAAAGAATTTTGCCAACCGGTTTCCCGATCGGCATCATTCAAATAAGTCAGGCCTAATATCCGGATGTAAATCCGTTAAAAAACGCACCCACTACAAATATCAGGTAAAGCGATGAAAGCCCGCCGATAACTGCTCCGGCAATCGCAAGTCCCTTACCGCCCTGTGGGGTCGGTGACTTACTGATCTGATTCAACGCGACTAGCGAGAGAACAAACCCTACTGGGCCGCCACACACGAGTGACACCACAAAACCTGCGATTGCCAATCCGTTGGTTGGAGGTTTTGGCGCGAATCCATTCGGTGCCATTGGAACCTGATAAGAATTTGGTGTTGGCTGGATAGGAACTGCGACCGACGGATTAACCTCAGTGCCACAGGCTGCGCAGAAAGCAGCCCCGTTGAGTTCAGCACCACATTTTGCACAAAACATTTTTCCCCTAATTTCTTGATTTGTTCAATAACTCTAATAGTTAAAAACAGAATTTCAATTACTCTCAAAGAATTAGGCTGGAGTTATGCATCGGGTCAATGACGCCACCACGGAACTGCGCCGTAAGGTTTTCGAATACGCCAACACGCGTATGAACTATTCACCGGCTCCCCTGGATAACACAGAGACTCCGGAAAACCTTTTTCAGGCGGCCGGACAGACCATTACCGACGAAGGGCTAGGGTCAAAAGCGCTCGACCTGTTCGCCAACGTTTTGGCTCCAGCAACAATTTCCACAGACCACCCTGGCTATCTTTCATTCATTCCCTGCGCACCGACCGAGGCGTCGAAGCTTTTTGACCTGGTGGTTTCTGCTTCGGCGATTTATGGCGGTTCCTGGATGGAAGGAGCCGGAGCGGTCTTTGCCGAGAACCAGGTGCTGTCCTGGTTGGCCAAAGAAGCTGGGCTTCCGGAAACCGCCGGTGGTGTATTTGTGCAAGGTGGAACTCTAGGGAACTTGAGCGCCTTGGTTGCGGCGAGAGATCACGCCAGGCGTATGGGGAAAACTGCCACTCGCTGGAAAATTGCCTGCAGCGCCGAATCTCACTCTTCCCTGAAGACGGCAGCTGCCGTTATGGACATTGATCTGATTCTGGTTCCTGTCGACGAGCACGGAAAACTTGGTGATACGGAACTTAGAAAAGCGCTTGACGGAAACACCGATGGATTATTCGCCATTGTGGCAACCGGTGGAACCACAAACTTCGGCATCGTAGATCGATTGAATGAAGTTGCCAAAGTTGCCAAAGAGCTCGACGTTTGGTTCCACGTCGACGGCGCCTACGGCCTGGCCGGGCTTCTCTCTCATCACACCAGACACCTGTTCGCCGGTTTGGAGCATGCCGATTCGTTTATTGTTGACCCGCACAAGTGGCTCTTCGCGCCATTCGACGCGTGCGCACTGGTTTATCGTGACCCAGAAATTGGGCGCCTCGCCCACACCCAGCACGGTGAATATTTAGAAACGCTAACCAACTCGGGCGAGTTCAATCCGAGCGACTACGCCATCAACCTCACGCGCCGCCCTCGAGGACTGCCACTCTGGTTCTCCCTAGCCACTCACGGCATTGATGCCTATCGCGAGGCTGTTACCGCCAACATTGAACTCGCTCACTATGCTGCCCGCAAGGTTCGCGAACGAGACTACTTACATTTGGTTCGTGATCCAGAACTCTCGGTAGTGGTTTTTGAACGCAGCGGCTGGACGCTAGAGCAATATGAAGAATGGTCCAAGAAGCTTCTCGCCGAAGATGTGGCGTTCGTGGTTCCAAGTTCTCACCAGGGACGCCCAAATGCACGCTTCGCAATTGTGAACCCGCTGACCTCAGAGGAACTAATCGACGAGATTCTCGAAACCATGGCCGACTAGTTAGCAAACGGCCGGCAAACTCATTACTTCCCTGCTTTGACGCCCTTGCGCGCTGAGTAGAAACCTGCGCCGATAAGCGCCAAAGCTGACCCAATAAGCAGGTAGTAATCCGATAGCGATCCACCGGTATTAGCCAAGTCATCCACACCAGCCACAAAATCGTCGCTCGCTACGTCTCTGAAAGGAAGAGTCGCGTCAAGGGTTTTCACTCGTAGGTTGGAGATTTCGTGGAAGTTGTTTAGCGCTCCAGTTCCGGCAGTAAATCCAAACTTGATGTTGGCAGTGCTGCTAAATGCGGCTGGAAGCGCAAGGTCGTGCACCAAGGTATTTTCGTAGTAAACCTTTAACTTTGGGGAATCCGTGTATGGCGATTCGATGATTATTTTGACAGCTGCAGCGCTGGCAAGACGGGAATCATAAAAATTGTGAAGAAGTTTCTTTGAATTAGAGGTTAAGTCATAAGGATCCGCAAGCCTACAGTAACCAGCATATTCCTGGCCAGGGCCCAAGATGGTGATTTGGTTCTTGATTTCTGCCCATTCAAATGGATCGCAACCCGTTCCCTGGTAGTTTCTAAAGTTTCCGTAAGCGTCGAATCCAACACCAATCAGAGCACCAGAAATACCAGCGAAACTCTGCCCATTTGGTGAATAGCCCATTGCTCCACCTCTACCGCCCTGAACATTGGTCGTATCAGTGGCGTTTTTGATGAAAAATACCAAGCCATCGGCACCATCCCCACCCCATTGGTACTGAGTGAATTCAAATTGAACGCCCTGGGAGAGGTTAAATTGTTTGTCGTAAAGAACATAACCAGCTTGGTCATTCTCATTAGTTGTCAGCCTCAGTGCATTTTCCGGAGTATCGCCCTCGTGCTTCACAACACTGGGGACAACGGAACCTGCAGCTACCCAATCAGAACTTAGAGCTCCCTCAGTTCCAAAGGGCTCAACAACGTTGAAGGTTGCCGACGCTGGCAAACTTCCGCTAAAAATTGATCCGATTGCGATTAGTGCAACTAATACTTTTTTGGTCTTCAACTTGGACGCCCTTAGAAATTAATATTTTGACCAGTTTTGTTCATTAAGACGAATACAGTGTAAAAAAACAAACGTCGTTACACAATTGTGATAATTGTTCTAATCGCTTCTTCAAAGACTTCATGATGCGTATCGACGTCGGCTTTGGTCGTGGTTGGACACATCAGAGCCATATTGTGGAACGGCGTTAAAAGAACTCCTCGATTGGCCAGGTAAAGGTGTAGAAAGTCTTCTAACTCGTCATCAGCCGATTCATGGGCAGCGGTGCCGGTGATCGGATAGGGCTTGGCGAATCGGTATTCAGCGCGAGCGCCTAGCTGGTTGATCGACCAGGGTAGGTCGTACTTTTCAAACAGTTCGTTCACCCCTTTGGTGAAGTAGGTTGCCAAATCGATCATGGCGGCAAAGTTTTCTTTGGTAAGAACCTTTTCCAGAGTTGCTTTCATCGCGGCAACCTGTAGTGGATTGCCGGCCAAGGTTCCGCCAACACCTCCCATGTCAACTAAATCAAGGTCGGTGCGCTCGAGAACTCGCTCGGCAAAAGACTCCGACAAACCATAGGTACCGGTAGGAATACCCCCGGCGATTGCTTTCCCGATTACAAAAATGTCAGGCTCTAAAGTGTCGCGCATGGTCATGCCACCCCAACCTGCCGAGAAGGTGTGAGTCTCATCGATAATCAGTAGCGCGTCATACTTGCGAGTCAGTGCTCGCACGCCGTCGAGATAGCCCGGCTCAGGTAGAACGATTCCGATGTTGGTTAGTGCAGGTTCCATCAATACGGCAGCCACATCACCGTTCTTCAGCTGACGCTCAAGCCCAACCAAATCATTGAACTCGGCAACACGGGAGGTCTCGGTCACATCAACCGGTGAGCCCACGTTTCCAGGTCTGCTCACCCCCTCGCCGTCGGGGCCAACCACAATCAGCGCTTCATCCACGGAACCGTGATAGCAGTAGGCGTTGAAAAGGATTTTCGATTTACCGGTGATGGCGCGAACCAGCCGAATCGCCCAACGGTTGGCGTCCGTAGCCGTTAGCGAGAAGCTCCACTTGGCCATACCAAAGCGTTCGGTGAGGTTCTGTGCCACCCACTGAGCGTCCTCGGTTGGCAACATGGTGGTCATTCCGCCGAGGGAATCGATTCGAGTCTTGATGGCAGAAACAACTTCTGGGTTGGAGTGACCCGCCATCGCTCCGGTATCCCCCAGAGCAAAATCAATGTATTCGTGACCATCGATATCCCAAATTCGGTTTCCTGAAGCTCGGTCGACGTAAATCGGAAAGCCACCGGCTTTCTTGTTCATCCAGGTCATTGGCACGCGACCGAAGAGGTTGTTCGCCGCTTCGTAAGCTGCCTTCGATTTAGGATTACGACTCAGAAATAGTTTTTGTTCATCCGCATTCAGCGAAGACAAACGATTGCGATCAATCACAGGAAAACTCCGTCTGGGTCCCCCGCCGAAACTACAAAGTTTCGACTACTGCCCGATTCCAGAGGATATTCACCTCTATTTTGACACCAAACTCTCCCAGTTACTGGAAATGGCTTCCATAAAGGCTTCTGGCTGCTCTTCCTGAGGCAGGTGGGCAGAGTTCTTTATCAAAACCAACGAACTTCCTTTTATGAGGTTTTCTAATTTCACGGTATCCGCCGTTGGCACAACCGTGTCGTGATCTCCGCTGATTAGCAGAGTTGGAGTGGAGATTTTGTCTAAGTTGTCCGCTAGTTGATTCTTGCGAGGCGCGGTGGCGAAGTTCCAGAAGCCATGTTCCCAACCTTCAATCTTCAATGGTCGGTGATAGCCGTCGTAAACAGCGGTGGTTAGCTGCGCCTTATCGAAGAAGCTTTCGCGAAGTAGGTCATCTCCAGAGGTTGCTATGGAGCTCACCAGAATTGGTCCAAGTTTTTGAATCTGTGGGATCTGGTAAAGCCATTCGAAACCTTCCGCCCCGCCACCAGTGGTCAGAATTGCCGGGTCAACCAAAACCAAACCTTGAACTTTGGTTGGGTTCAAGCGCGCGTATTCCGCAGCCAGCTGGCCGCCTGCTGAATGCCCAACCAAAATCACTTTTCGGTCTTTGCCGTATTTGGCAATGATCTCGTCCACGATTTTGAAGTTCCCCTCAAATCCATAAGGATTCAAGCCAACCCAGGTAGTTGGCCGCTCTGTGAAGCCAAAACCCGGACGATCGTAGGCAATTACTTCACCAAATGCACTGAGCGGAGCAATAACCTCCCTCCAAGAGAAAGTGCTCGCACCAAAACCGTGCATCAAAACGATCAGCGGAGCCTCACACTTGCAGTCACCGCTATATGAAGCTCGCTCGACTCGAACCTGAATGCCAGCAAGATCAACAAACTCGGCTCCCGGCCCGGCCGCTTCAACATTGCTCATAGTTCCAGAATTAGGTTGCGGAATGAGAAACGGCACGATCAAGAAAGAAAGCACCCCTGAAAGAAGTGCAATTGTCATGATTCGGCGAAAAGTTCTCATGCTCAAACTCTAACTTCACCAAACCTGCACGGTTGGGAAGAAAAATAGGTAAAGATTATTAGATGATGAAAATTGGCGTAATCAAAGAGCTAGCTGGGGAAACCCGCGTTTCTGCTACCCCGACCACAGTCAAGGCCATTATCGCCCTGGGCTACGAGGTAATCGTTGAATCCAAAGCTGGAAACCTTTCGACCTTTCCCGACTCCGCATACCGCGAGGCTGGGGCAAAAGTAGGTTCGAAAAAGGAAGCTTGGTCAAGCCAGGTTGTCTTGAAGGTAGCGGCACCAAGCGATGAAGAGATTACTCAACTGAGTGATAACGCCATCATCGTTAGCTTGATGACTCCTTCGCTTCGCCCAGAGCTTCTCGAATCCCTTGCAACCAGAGGAATCACAGCACTTGCCTTAGATGCCGTTCCTAGAATCTCTCGAGCTCAGTCGATGGACGTGCTCAGCTCAATGGCAAACATTGCGGGCTATCGAGCAGTAATCGAAGCTGCTCACGAATTCGGTCGTTTCTTCACCGGTCAGGTAACCGCTGCCGGAAAAGTTCCACCGGCCAAAGTTTTGGTTGCCGGAGCAGGTGTTGCCGGACTGGCTGCTATCGGTGCTGCCTCGAGCCTCGGCTCAATAGTTCGCGCCACCGACCCTAGGCCAGAAGTTGCCGATCAGGTGAAATCTATCGGCGGAACTTACCTTGCAGTTGAAGTAGCCGAGAAGATGGAATCTTCAGATGGCTATGCGAAGGCGACTAGCGCCGATTACGACAAGCGAGCCGCTGAGATTTACTCGGAGCAGGCAGCCGACGTAGACATCATTATTACCACTGCTCTTATCCCAGGACGTCCCGCTCCAAAACTCATCACCGCAGCTGATGTTGCCAGCATGAAATCTGGCAGCGTAATCGTTGACATGGCGGCAGCTCAAGGCGGAAACGTTGATGGCTCAGTTGCCGGGAAAAAGGTGGTCACCGACAACGGTGTAACCATCATCGGTTACACCGACCTTCCTGGTCGTCTACCTGCTCAGGCATCACAACTTTTCGGAACCAACCTGGTTAATCTTTTGAAGCTGGTGACACCTGAGAAAAACGGTGTTCTCGCTCTTGATTTTGATGACATCGTTCAGCGTTCGGTAACCGTGGTGAAAGACGGATCGATTACCTGGCCACCACCTCCGGTTCAGGTGTCAGCAGCTCCGGCAGCTGCCAAGGTTGAAGCTCCGGTAGTCCAAGAGAAGAAGAAGATGTCGCCAAAGGTACGAGGCGGATTGTTTGCTCTCGGAATCGCGCTTCTGTATCTGATTTGTGTCTTTGCACCAGCTCCGCTGCCGCAACACTTCCTAGTTCTAACCCTCGCGGTGGTGATCGGGTTCTACGTGATCGGCAAGGTGCACCACGCCCTTCACACACCTTTGATGAGCGTTACCAACGCCATCTCGGGAATCATCGTGGTTGGTGCGCTTCTCCAATTAACCTCGCCTAACCTGGCGGTTCAAATCTTGGCCGGCATTGCCACCACCTTGGCCAGCATCAACATCTTTGGTGGTTTTGCTGTAACCAGACGAATGCTCAAAATGTTCTCGAAGGGAGGCAAATAAATGGAATCCCTTCTAAATATTGCCCCGATGCTCGCTACCTCCGCCTACATAGTGGCATCTCTGCTATTCATCCTTTCCCTTGCTGGGCTCAGCAAGCACGAGAGCGCCAAGGGCGGAATCGTCTACGGTGTGTCCGGTATGGCTCTGGCACTTGCTGCAACCACTCTTCTAACTGTCACCCAGGGCTGGAATGATCCGGCCGCTCAGCTCGGGCTGATTTTCATAGTCGTCGGCTTAGTAATTGGTGCATCAATCGGTCTGTGGCGAGCTCGAATCGTCGAGATGACCGGAATGCCAGAACTAATTGCCCTGCTTCACAGCTTTGTTGGTGTTGCTGCGGTTCTGATTGGTTGGAACGGGGCCCTAGATGACAAAGGAACTCCAGCAAACCTCCTCGGAGTTCACCACGCAGAAGTCTTTATCGGTGTTTTCATCGGTGCCGTAACCTTCACCGGTTCAATCGTCGCCTACCTAAAACTTTCCGCAAAAATCTCTTCGAAACCGCTCATGCTTCCGGGGAAGAACTTCCTAAATCTTGGAGCCTTGGCCGGATTTGTCGCCCTAACCGTTTGGTATGTACTAACACCAGACATCAGTCTGTTGATCGCCGTAACTATTCTGGCTCTAGCTCTCGGCTGGCACCTCGTGGCATCTATCGGTGGCGGCGACATGCCGGTGGTTGTTTCAATGCTTAACAGTTACTCGGGTTGGGCTGCAGCGGCAGCCGGATTCCTACTTAACAATGACCTACTTATTGTTACCGGTGCTCTAGTTGGTTCTTCAGGTGCTTACCTTTCTTACATCATGTGTAAGGCCATGAACCGTTCGTTCATTTCGGTTATCGCTGGAGGCTTCGGAATCGTCGCTGCCACCTCTGATGACGAAGAACTTGGTGAATACCGCGAGACCGATGCCTCATCGGTTGCCGAACTGCTTAGAAACGCAACCTCGGTGGTAATCACCCCTGGTTATGGAATGGCTGTGGCTCAGGCTCAATACCCAGTCGCCGATCTGGCGGCAAGGCTGAAAGAAAAGGGCATAACCGTGCGGTTTGGTATTCACCCGGTAGCCGGTAGGTTGCCAGGTCACATGAACGTTCTGCTAGCCGAAGCGAAAGTGCCATACGACATCGTCGACGAGATGGATGAAATCAACGACGACTTTGCCAGCACCTCAGTGGTTTTGGTTATCGGAGCAAACGACACCGTGAACCCGGCAGCGGCTGAAGATCCAGGTAGCCCAATTGCCGGTATGCCGGTTCTCAAAGTTTGGGAAGCCGAGAACGTGATTGTATTCAAGCGCTCAATGGCCTCAGGTTACGCAGGCGTGCAGAACCCGCTGTTCTTCAGGGACAATGCAGCCATGCTATTCGGAGATGCCAAGCAGCGCGTCGAAGATATCTTGCGAGCCCTCTAGAACTGATTGTTTGAGAAACCTCTAACGAAGAGGCTTAACTCGTCTCAATGCAGACCTCAGAGCAACACCTGCAACGATAAGAGCCAGTGCCAAGGATGTTAGCAACCAAGGACTGGAACTAGAACCGGTGTTAGCTAAGTCATCAGTCGGTTGCTCGGTAGGCAGAAGTTCTTGAAGAGGTCCGTCAAGGTGAACCAGTGTCGTAAGTGCCGTGTTTGCTCCTCGAGCCACCACCACGTTATCGAATTCGAACCCAGCCCCGGATAGAACGACCTTGTTAAAGGTCTTCCCTTCGGCCGCGAAGATGTGAAGGTATGCATATGGTTCACCAGAATTGTTTCCGCTAACCGGGCTGCCGAAGTAATCAGCGGTGGTATGTGACTCACCGTCTGTGCTTGAAACCGCCTGACTATTGAGTGCAGTAACCAATGTTGCGCACGAAAATGATCCGAGTAACTCATCATCACTGTAGAAATTTATGTAGTTTGCTTCATTACCCGCGCTCCACCACAAACCGAAATAGGTCGATGGTTCATCAAGCGTCAAAGTCATGTTGAAGTTTTCCACCCAGGCATAATTCGTGGCAGTGCCGCCGGTGGTTGGAACCGAGGCTTCAGTAGAAGCTCCTCCGTAAGGATCTGGGGTCTTCGAAATGCACGCAACGTCAGTTGTGCCAATTCCTGGCCACACTAAAGGGCAACCATTGTCAAAGTTCATAAGTGTTCCATTTACATAAGAATTTTGAACATCGGGAGAGTCAACATAAGAACTCAGTGAACCGGCGGCGTCAAGAGCGTTAGCTTGCCCGACCCCCATGCAAAGACCCAGGGTGAGAGCTGATGTAGCAATTACTCTAAGCGACTTGTATTTGAGCATTTAGGACCATCCTTTACGAAGCTTCGACATAAAATTCGCTAATACGAACTTTTGGTGAGCCCCTCACGCTCGTCTTTACCCTACATCACGATGGGTCACATAGTGCCGTCGGAAGGAATCGAACCAATATCTACAGATTAGAAGGCGCTTGACAGCGCCAACTCGTTTCTAGCGCTGGCTTCTGCGCTTCAGTGACACTCTTATCCGTATCACAATACCAACCAGAATTACTAAATAGGTCAGGAGTGAAAATACCCATTTAGTAGCTGAGAACGTCGAGGCAAGTAGTGCGGTCGACGAAGAAACTGTGCCTTCTGCAAGGTACTGGTTTGACAGCGCTGCCAGTGAGACGTTCTCCAACCAGTCAAAGATAACTTGACCAAATGGGAGCAGATTCAAAATCCCAAACCTTTGAGAATTTGACTTAAACAACACCGATACCCAGACCGCATACATAACGCCATAGATCAGACCAAAGAGAGTGTCCCAAACCAGGTTGAAGTTGACATAGGCACTAATCATTTGATCAGAGCGTTCTGAAAGGAAGGCAAGGATCTCTGTTTGACCAAAGCCCAACGAAGTTCCAAGTGACTTCACAGCGCTGTCAGCCACTGCAAAAGCCTTCCCCTGGGCCGTTAGGGCAAATAGAAGATATCCGACGAATACAGCGGTGGCAATCAGCGCAGTGATCAGGTTTGACTTTGCATAGAAAAACCGTGACACCCGGCTTAGTGGTCCAAATCGTTTCGGCAGTTTTACGCTCTCATTACTATTTCTAGACATGGTCGTCTACCTTTCAACTGTTCATCTTGATTCATGATTCGGATCCTTGATAACTAGAAGCCTAGTAGCGCCCTCGGCAGGAATCGAACCTGCGACCAAGAGATTTATAGTGTTTTCCGACATTTCTTGGTCACAAGTGGTTTTCTTTACCTAGAATTGGAAAACTATTTAGGCAAAGGGGTTCACATGAAGAGATTGGCCACCGTCGCATCCATCGCGGCTCTCGCGTTCAGCATGACCATCGGTAGTGCTTTGGTGTCGAATGCAGCTTCGACCCCTCCGACAGTGAATTACAACTTCGAGGGGAACAATCAAGACTCAGGAAATGGGTCCACGTTCACCGCAGCTGGAGCTTGCCCAGCGGACCCATGCAATGCCACCTCATCTTTTGGGACCGACGGAGGCGATGGTTATCTTGAATGGACATCCACAAATGGACGCGGAGGAGGATTTGTTGTTGATACCAATCAGAGCCTTACCAACACCTACACAATTTTGATGAAGTTCTCATTTGCAGACTTCTCAGGTTACCGAAAAATCATCGACTACCTAGATCGCTCTAGCGATACAGGCTTCTACATTTACGACAGTCGAATCAATTTTTATCCCCTCGGCACCTCGGTGAACTCGTTTACCGCCGGTCAACCGATGACACTTATGGTTACGCGTGAGGCAACAACTGGCAACGCCGGAGTTTTCACCGTTTACAGTTACAACGGAACTGCCTTCAACCAAGAACTTCAAGTAACGGACACAGACGGCACTTCAATTCCGTTCACAAGCACAGTACATGCGGGTGGCACTAAACTCGGATTTTTCTTTGACGATACTGAAACTGGAGGAGAAGCAACTACCTCAGGAAGAGTGTTCAGCGTGAAGATGTGGAGTGGAACGGCTCTCTCAGCCATAGTCCTCGAAGATGTTGCAACAGCTCCAGCAACAGACGTAACCGATGTGCCGACCGAGACACCCCTAGCAAACACCGGGGGCGGAATTAGTTTTGCAGCGTTGTTTGCTGGTATTGGTCTAATCGGCGCAGGAATCTGGCTTAGGAACCGTCGTCGAGTAGTAGCAGATAAGTAACAGGTTAGTTTGCGCCCTCGGCAGGAATCGAACCTGCGACCAAGAGATTAGAAGGCTCTTGCTCTATCCACTGAGCTACGAGGGCAATGGTCTTAGTTTAACGGATATCAATGTCTTAGCCCTCTGGGCTTAGGCTAATAGGGTGCTTTCGCGTCTACTAACAATCTCCCGTCCGGTGCTTTGGATCAACACCATTGGCACAACTCTGATGGGAGTTTGGCTTACTGGCTCTCTCTGGAACTGGAACGCGCTGGTTATTTTGGTTTGGGTG
>CAEZUR010000022.1_pt1 | contig 14235 bp, 13 predicted proteins | sample 7264531 | NCBI WGS metagenome assembly CAEZUR01 (sample SAMEA6813835, study PRJEB35770) | uncultured Rhodoluna sp. | biome: Freshwater; feature: Freshwater reservoir; material: water | place: Czech Republic | collected 2016-04-20 | depth 0.5m m | reverse complement strand
TGGCTACGCGTTGGTCGGCCTTTGGGAGCCATACCAAGGTTTAGCCTCTAGCGGACCTGCCATTTTTGGCCTCAAGATTGAGATTATTGGAACTGCCGCGCTAATTATGCTTTCGATCATGGCCGCCTTCATCGCCTTCTACCTTGGAAGAACTCACAAAAACCAGGGTCCGGTTCCAGAGGACATCCTCGATGCCAAAATCTCAGACGGAGACGCTGAAATAGGTTTCTTCAACGCTTGGAGTTGGTGGCCGTTCTTCTTGGGCCTTTTCGGTTCAATAGTCTTCGCGTCGCTGGCAGTGGGTTGGTGGTTGTTCTTTATCGGACTGCCACTCGGTCTAATTGCTCTAATTGGTTTCGTTTTCGAAAACTCACGCGGTCACTACGCACACTAAAACTTAGTAAAAGGAAATCCCCGGTGTTTTGGCACCGGGGATTTCTTAGTTCAAGCCTTAGTCGTAGCTGCGGAAGGCGATAACGGCATTGTGGCCGCCGAAGCCAAAGCTATTGCTGATAGCCAGAATCGGGCCTTCAGGAAGCTTTCTGGGGCTGGTCACGATGTCTAGCGGTATCGCTGGGTCCTGGTCGTCTAAGTTGATGGTTGGGGGAGCAGTGCGGTTCTTCAAGGCCAGAACTGTGAAAACCGCTTCAATGGCCCCGGCACCTCCCAAAAGGTGACCCGTAGAAGCCTTGGTGGCAGAAATGGCTATGTTTTCCAAGTGATCCCCGAAAACTCGCTTGAGCGCGGTGTACTCCGCGATATCGCCAACCGGGGTGCTGGTTGCGTGGGCGTTAATGTGCACGACGTCTTCGGGCCTAGCTTCGGCTTGTTCTAGCGCCGAGAGAACGGCCCTGGCAGCGCCCGAGCCCTCAGGGTCTGGGGCGGTGATGTGGAAGGCGTCGCTGGTTACGGATCCGCCAACCAGGTAGGCGTAAATTTTTGCTCCACGAGCTTTGGCATGTTCTTCGGTTTCCAGCACCAAAGCCCCTGCGCCCTCGCCCATAACAAAGCCGTCGCGATTCACGTCGTACGGGCGAGAGGCCTTCTCAGGCTCATCATTCCTTCGAGAGGTCGCGTGCATTGCGGCAAACGCTGCAATCGGTAGCGGATGAATGGCTGCTTCACAACCGCCAGCAACCACCATGTCTACTTCACCCGATTTAAGGCGAGTAATTGCGTTGGCAATTGCCTCGGTGCTTGAGGCGCAAGCCGATACCGCGGTGCGGACACCGCCACGAGCTGCCAGGTCCATGCCGATTGCCGCGGCCGGGCCATTTGGCATCAGCATCGGAACCGTCATTGGAAGCACTCGACGCGCCCCGCGTTCCTTCAGAGTGTCAAATGCGTCTAGCAGAGTCCAAACTCCACCGATACCGGTGGAAAATTCAACGGCTAGACGCTCAGGCACAACCTCTGGTGCCCCGGCGTCAGCCCAAGCTTCTCTGGCTGCGATCAGTGCAAACTGGCTCGATGGGTCGAGACGTTTGGATTCTTGTAGGGTGAGTACCTCACTGGCCGGCACCTTGGCCTGGCCAGCGAAAGTTACTGGAATTTCGTATTGTGCTACCCATGGCTGCTGCAGTGTCGAAATTCCCGACTTTCCTGCCAGCAATGCATCCCAGGTTGACAAAACGTCTCCACCCAGTGGGGTGGTGGCGCCTAGTCCGGTAACTACAATCTTCACGAAAACCCTCTCAGGGAATTACTGGTTGTCTGCGATGTAGTTAACTGCGTCGGCAACAGTTACAAGGTTCTTAACTTCTTCGTCTGGAATCTTTACTCCGAACTTGTCCTCGGCGTTTACAACGATAGTCATCATCGAGATTGAGTCGATGTCTAGGTCTTCGCTGAAGCTTTTGTCGAGCTGAACTGCATCGGCAGTTAGACCGGTTTCTTCGTTTACTAACTCGGCTAGGCCGGCAAGTACTTCATCCTTTGAAAGTGCCATTGTTTCTCCTTGTTTGTTGTTGAACTTTATTAATTTTAGGGCAGAACTACTACTTGAGCCCCGAAGGCAAGGCCTGCGCCAAAACCAATCTCCAAAGCTAAGCCGCCAGACTTAACAGCGCCAGATTTTAATAGTTCGTGCATTGCCAGCGGAATGGAAGCAGCCGAGGTGTTACCGGTGTTAACGATGTCTTTGGCAACCACCACTGATTCAGGTAAATCAAGCTGCTTAGCTAGTTCGTCGATAATGCGAATGTTCGCCTGATGGGTAACCAGCGCTGAAAGGTCTTCGGCCTTAACTCCGGCAACTCGCAGAGCTTCCTTGGCAACTTTAGCCATTTCCCAAACTGCCCAGCGGAACACGGTTTGCCCCTCTTGCTTCATGGTTGGCCAGCTGGCTGTGCCATCTCGAAAGTCAAGTAGCGATGCAGTCATGTTTACTGCGTCCCACTTTGAGCCATCGGAACCCCACACCGTGGGTGAAATACCGGGAGTATCTGAAGGTCCAACAATTGCTGCACCTGCGCCATCTCCTAGTAGGAACGAGATACTTCGATCGGTCGGATCGATGAAATCGCTAAGTTTCTCGCCGCCAACTACCAAAACGTATTTAGCCATACCGGAACGAACCAGGGCATCGGCTTGGGCAATGCCATAGCAATAACCGGCACAGGCAGCCGAAATGTCGAAGGCGGGTGCGGGGTTAGCGCCAACCTTGTCGGCTAGAAGTGTTGCGGCCGAGGGTGTTTGAAACGGGTGAGTGATGGTGCTGAATAGAACCGCTCCGATTTCTTTAGGGTCGATTCCGGCGTTTTGAATAGCCTCCAAGGATGCCGCAACCGCCATGTCCATCAGGCTTAGGTCTTTACTGGCCCGACGACGAGTAATGATGCCGGTGCGCTGTCGAATCCATTCATCGCTAGAGTCGATTGGTCCGGCGACCTCGTCGTTAGTTACTACCAAGTCACCTCTGGCGGCACCCAGAGAGTAAATCCGGGAGTACTTTACGGTTTCGTACTGATTTAGTGTTGCGGTCACCTTCGGCTCCTAACCGTGATTCTTGGCAAGTTCAATTGCAGCATCAATTTGATCAGGGGTTTTTAGTGCAAGAGTCTCTACTCCAGGCATCCCACGCTTCGCTAGACCGGCAAGTGTTCCAGCTGGCGAAACTTCGATAAGGGCGGTTACTCCAGCGGCCACCATCGCGTCCATGCAAAGATCCCAGCGAACTGGATTGGACACTTGGCTCACCAGAAAATTGAGATATTCGACTCCCGACGAAACAACAGTTCCATCCTTATTGGTCCAGAGCGAAATCGATGGGTCACCGGTTTGGATACCGGCGGCAAAGTTTGCTAACTCGGCCACTGCCGGTTCCATGAAATTTGTGTGAAATGCTCCGGCAACCTGAAGCGGAATCACTCGGGTTCCAGTTAGCGGAGTTTCAATTAGTTTGGCGATGGCATCGATCGACCCAGCCGCAACGATTTGCCCCGCGCCGTTGTAGTTGGCAGGGGTAAGGCCGAGGCTAACTAGGTGTGCTACCACTTCGTCTCGATCGCCGCCGAGAACCGCTGCCATTGAAGACTTCGAAACTGCCGCGGCATCGGCCATTTCGCTGCCACGTTTGGTTACCAATTGCATGGCAGTTGCGGTGTCGAAGACGCCAGCCATTGCAGCCGCTGCCAATTCACCAACCGAATGCCCTGCCACGCCTCCAACTTTTTCGAGTCCGGCCGCTTGCAGAGCGGCAAAGGAAGCTAGGGATGCTGAAACAATAAGTGGTTGGGCGATTGCGGTATCGCGAATGGTGTCGGCGTCGGAGATGGTGCCGAAAGTGGTTAGGTCTAAGCCTGACGCTGTTGAAGCCAGCTCGATTGACTCCTTGAATGCAGGTATCTCAAGCCATGGTGTAAAGAACCCAGGAGTTTGCGACCCTTGGCCAGGGCAGACAATAACTAGCATTACTTAAGTTTATGCTTCGCCGCCGGCGCTGCCGCTGTTTCCAGCGGTTACGTCGTGAAGATGATAGCGCTCAATTGCTTGAGCTGGAACGCTGGCATCAATCTCGCCTCGAGCAACCAATTGCTCGAGTACTCGAACCACGATTGAAGGTCCGTCGATCTTGAAGTGTCTGCGGGCTGCCGATCGGGTATCCGAGAAGCCAAAGCCTTCTGCTCCTAGGGTTGCGTAATCGCCCGGAATCCATTCACGAATCTGGTCAGGAACCTGGTGCAGATAGTCGCTAACCCCAAGGAAAGGGCCTCCGTGACCTTCTAGTTTCGAAGTTACGTAAGCCGGGTCAACCCGAGTCCCTGGATTTAGGAACTCTTTTTCGTTACGACGTAATCCATCGCGGCGAAGTTCGGTCCAGGAGGTTACCGACCAAACATCTGCCGAAACACCCCAATCAGTTGAAAGTAGTTCGGCGGCCTCGTGAGCCCAGCGAAGGGCAACGCCTGAAGCCAAAATCTGCGCTTTGCGACCTTCGGCAGGGTTGTTGTAAACCTTGTGGATTCCGCGAACGATTCCATCGACATCAACGTGTTCTGGTTCTGCCGGCTGCACCATTGGCTCGTTGTAAACGGTGAGGTAGTAAATCACATTCGGGTCGGTGTGAGTTCCGCCGTACATGCGTTCAATACCGGAACGAATGATATGACCAATCTCATAGCTAAAAGCAGGGTCGTAGCTGATTACGGCTTCGTTGGTCGCTGCAATGATCGGAGAGTGTCCGTCGGCGTGCTGCAAACCTTCACCGGTAAGTGTGGTTCGACCTGCGGTGGCACCGATAAGGAAGCCTCGGCTGAGCTGGTCTGCCGCAGCCCAAATTGCATCCGCGGTTCGCTGGAAACCAAACATGGAATAGAAAACGTAGAACGGAATGATTGCCTGACCGTGAGTGGCATAGCTGGTAGCGGCCGCGGCAAAAGCCGCAACTGAGCCGGCCTCATTAATTCCGGTGTGCAAAATTTGGCCCGATTCAGATTCCTTATAGGAAAGCAGAATGTCGCGGTCAACCGAAATGTAGTGCTGCCCCTGAGGGTTGTAAATCTTCGCGGTTGGGAAGAACGCATCCATTCCAAAGGTGCGAGCCTCGTCGGGGATGATCATTGCGATTCGCTCGCCAAACTCTGGCGCCCTCAGTAAGTCCTTTAGTAGGCGAACGAAAGCCATGGTGGTAGCAACTTCTTGATTTCCGCTACCCCCCTTGGAGATTTCGTAGGTTTTATCTTCAGGAAGTTTGAAATCAACATACTTACTGCGACGCTCTGGAATGTAGCCACCGAGAGCGCGGCGACGTTCGTGCAGGTACTGAATTTCAGGCGCGTCTTGCCCCGGGTGGAAATATGGTGGCTGGTACGGGTTTTCTTCCAGCTGTGAGTCCGTGATAGGAATGCGAAGTTCGTCTCGGAAACCCTTTAGGTTTTCCAGAGTCATCTTTTTCATCTGGTGGGTGGCGTTGCGTCCTTCAAACGATTTTCCAAGCGAGAAGCCCTTAATAGTTTTGGCCAAAATAACCGTCGGCTGCCCCTTGTGTTCGATGGCCGACTTGTAGGCAGCGTAAACCTTGCGGTAGTCGTGGCCTCCGCGCTTTAGTCCCCAAACCTGGTCGTCGGTCATATTTTCGACCAACTTTAAAGTGCGCGGGTCTCGTCCAAAGAAGTTCTCTCGAACAAAGGCTCCGTCTTCGGTCTTGTAGGTCTGATAGTCGCCGTCTGGGGTTTTGTTCATCAAATCCACGAGCGCTCCGTCGGTGTCGCTTTCCAGAAGAGAATCCCACTCACGACCCCAAACCACCTTGATGACGTTCCAGCCGGCACCGCGGAAGAAACTTTCGAGTTCCTGGATGATCTTGCCATTGCCGCGAACCGGTCCGTCGAGACGTTGGAGGTTGCAGTTGACGACGAAGGTTAGGTTGTCTAGACCGTCGTTAGCAGCAAGTTGAAGTGCTCCTCGGCTTTCAACCTCGTCCATCTCACCATCGCCAAGGAATGCCCAAACGTGTTGCTCGGCGGTGTCGGCAAAGCCTCGACCAGCGAGGTAGCGGTTGAACTGAGCTTGGTAAATTGCGTTGATTGGGCCAAGACCCATAGAAACGGTTGGGAACTGCCAGAAATCCGGCATGAGTCTTGGGTGGGGGTAGCTCGAAAGCCCGCCTCCGGCGTGTGACTTTTCCTGACGGAAACCGTCGAGTTGGTCGGCGCTTAGGCGACCTTCCAAAAAGGCGCGTGCGTACGGGCCAGGTGATGCGTGTCCCTGAATAAAAATCTGATCTCCACCGGCTGGGTGGTCAGCGCCCTTAAAGAAGTGGTTAAATCCAACTTCATAAAGTGATGCGCTCGAAGCAAAAGTGGAGATGTGCCCGCCAACGCCGACACCCGGACGCTGGGCTCGATGAACCAACATCGCGGCATTCCAGCGCATCCAAGCACGATAGGTGCGCTCAACCGTTTCATCGCCGGGAAAATCTGGTTCGTTCTCTGGAGAAATGGTGTTGATGTAGTCGGTGGTTGGAACGATTGGAACGTTCAACTGAAGTTCGTGTGATCTGCGGAGCAGATTGAGCATAATTTCACGTGCGCGACCGCGGCCGTGAACTCGCGCTACCGCGTCTAGTGATTCAAGCCACTCGCGAGTCTCTTCAGGGTCCTGATCAGGATTGTGGACTGCGTAGGCATCGTTGTTGTTCAGTGACACCGAATACTCCCTTTCGTGGGGGATGTTTAATGGACGTCTTTGTCGCCTTGGTAAAGGCTCAATAATTCTATTGGTGATTCTGGGAATGAAAAGCACCTAATGGTCGCTTAGAGTAACCAAATCGTAAGAAAACTTGAAGGAGATTCACATGTCACTAATCATCGGAGATTTGGCGCCAGATTTCAGCCTGACCAATCAGTTCGGAGAAACAGTTACCCTATCCGAATTCCAAGGCAAAAAGAACGTCGTCGTCGTTTTCTATCCACTGAGCTTTTCTGGTATTTGCACCGGAGAACTTTGCGAGTTGCGCGATAACTTTGCGCAGTTCGAACGAGCCGATGTTGAGCTTTTAGCACTCTCGGTTGACTCGAAGTTTGTTCAAAAGAAATTTGCCGATGAAGAGGGCTATAAGTTCTCGGTTCTCGCCGATTTCTGGCCGCACGGTGAAGTGGCCGCGAAATACGGAGTTTTCCTTGAGGACAGCGGGATTGCCAACCGAGCCACATTTGTGATCAATAAAGCTGGTGAATTGGTTGCCAAGTTCGTTACCGCACCTGGGCAGGCACGCTCGCTCGGCGAGTACGACAAGGCTCTGGCAACGCTTCACTAGTCCACGGATTTGCACCACACCGCCCAGCCCAAGTATTCTTTTCTCTTGTTGGGCCTTTAGCTCAGTTGGTAGAGCGCCACGCTTACACCGTGGATGTCATCGGTTCGAGCCCGGTAGGGCCCACAAAGGGATACCCGCGAATCAAGAGTAATTCTTGAGGCGCGGGTATTATTTTTCTCATGGAACTAAGTGAATTCAATCCTCCAACCAGGCAATCTTTGACTGACGAGCAAATCAGTCAAAAACTTGGCTCGGCTGCTGCTGATGAGGCCGGCATGCTGGCTGCGATGGAATTCCTTGAAACGCAAACCAAACTCAGAGATGAAGACAATCGTGCCACCGAGGCCTGGCTCGAGAAAATGAGATCGAGTTCCGATCCTAGGTCTGAGATTGCCTTACAAAATTTTGAACGCGCCAAGCAGGGTTTAGATCCGCTATCACTTGAGATTGATGAAGGTGTCGCAGAACCGACTGCCGAACCTGTTTTGGAACCGTCAGGCTCCGCTGAGGAGAACGTCGAGGCCTTCGAAGAGGCCATACTCGCAAGCCTTGAAGCTCCGGAAGCCGAAGACGTGCCTGTGGCTCCGATATTCGAAGAGGAAGCACAAAAGCCAGTTACCGGATTCCGTTTAGTTTCAGCGTCAAACTGGATTCTTGGTTTTGGGGTTTTAGTGCCGGCACTTGGAGCTGTTACCGCTCACCTCTTGGGGATGACTTTCGTAACATCGATGCTGACTGCTCTGGTTGGAATTTTAGTAGGAGTAAAAGTAAATGTGTTGGGTCTGCTAACTGCTCGCAGAACGCATCGGGGCTTAGCAGTTGCCTCGCGATCCACTTTCGGAGTTTTCGGTTCAATCGTTCCAGGATTAATCTTGGCGCTGTCTGGTCTATTCGCTCTGGCGGTGATCGCCTTTGCTCTTGCCACTTACCTCGATGGCAGAATTCAAGGAATTGATAAACCTTTCTCAACCCCTCTGTTCACAGTAGGTTCAGCTGGAGCGCTAACCATCGCCGGATTGTTTGCAATCGGAATCGTGGTTGTGGCCGGATTCTTGGCGATTTTCGGAGGAAAAGTTTCACGAATTCTCAAGGTTTCGCTAGCCTCAGCAACGCTCGGAGGCTTTCTATACGTGGCAATTACTACCACGTCGAGAATCGACTTCACCGGTTTAGCGAGAGTGTTTGATTTGAACTCTTTCCTTATTGGTGCGCCGCTGTTCGCACTAGTAGTGAGTGTCTTTGCCTACGGAGTCGATGGTGAATCAATTTCCATCGCAAGTTGGGGTGCCTCGAGAAAGCGCCTAACCTGGCCGATCTTCATTTTCGGGTTCATTCTCCCGCTCTTGGCCTACAGCCACGTTGCCGCTTTGCTTTCGGGAACATCCTTTGGTCCGAAAACTTCGCCCTCATCCCTAATCGATTACTTCTTGGCCACCGGCCAAGAGGTTGGCGGTTCAGTGATGCTGAATCTAGCCATCGTTGCTGTTCTTGGTCTCATGTACACGGGTCTGATGAAGTTGATTGAGGCGATCAAGACGCTCGGTGTAAATCACATCGGGTACGGTTCGGCGATAACGTTGATTTTCACTTTTGTAGTGTTCGTGGTGGTGGAAGCACTGTTTGTTACCGATGCGGTTGCCTTCAACCTAACTCTCACGGCCATTGCGATCATTCCTTCAGCAGCCTGGATTGGAGCGGTTCTCACCGAGACTCTGTTGCGCCGAGGTAAATATCACGACGCATCGCTCACCAGAGGATACGGATTCTACGGCTCGGTCAACTGGGTGGCGATTGCCATTTTCGTTCTCTCGTCGGTCGCAGCCTTTGCTTTTGCAGAGCCTTACGGTTTCGCTACGTGGTTCGGGTTCCTCTCGAATTCGCTTGGTTTTGCGGTTTCGATACCGGTAGCCGGATTACTTGCCATGGGTTGTTCAATTCTGCTGACACTGGCACTTGGCTATCCAAGAATTGCTAGACAGCAGCGGGAAACGGCAGCGGTTGAAGAACGCCGGTTTGATCTAGTCGACGCTGTGGTTGATTAGTAGTGCAGCTTTCTGAACTAACGCGCCAATTCGAGCATTTTTGGCCTCGAAGCGCCGCCGAAGAATGGGATCGGGTTGGGCTAACGGTAGGAAATCCCAATGCTTCGATCAAAAGTGTTCTGGTTTCCGTTGATCTAACCGATGCGGTTATTGACGAGGCGATTGCCGAAAACTGCCAACTAATTGTGACTCACCACCCCGCCCTACTAAGAGGCGTTAACTCACTGGTTGAAGGTGAATTGAAGGGTGGTTTAGTCTCTAGGTTGATTCAATCCGGTATTGCCAACTTTGCCGCACACACGAACGCTGACGTTCAGGTTGATGGAGCAACATCCGCGCTTGCCAAGCGGCTCGGACTAAACAATTTGGAGCCAATCGAGGGCGTTCAATCTGGTTTCGGACACGGGGTTCTCGGTACTCTGGCTAACCCGGTTGGCCTAAGAGAATTTGCCGAAGCGGTAGCTAAACAGCTACCTGTTGTCGCGCGGAAAATTGCATTCGCCGGTTCCCCAACAAAATCGATAACCCGGGTAGCTCTTTGCAGTGGAGCTGGTGACTCGTTCATCGAACGAGTGCTAGAGACCGACGCTGATGTTTATGTAACTAGTGATCTTCGACACCATCCGGCTCTCGACGCCACCCAGACGCCGAGAGTAAATGGCAACCTAGCTCTGATTGATGTGTCACACTGGGCTTCGGAGTCTCTCTGGGTGAAAACCGCCGTCGAGCGCATTGCCAGCATTTCTGGCATAAAAGGTGTGGCAAGCAAAGTTGCTACCGACCCCTGGACTGAAGAGGTATTTTGATTTGATTACGGCAAGTAAAAAACAACAGACTCTGGTTCTGCGACTTTCGGAATTTGATTTTCAGATTAAGAGAACTTCTCTGACTCTCAAGGGAGCTGAGCAAAACGCCAGCGTTGAAGCCCTCAGAAGCGAGTCTCTTGAGCAATCAGAGAAGCTACTCGAGGCCAATTCAAATCTCGAACGACTTCAAGATGATTTGAAAAAGGTGCTGGCCGATATCGAAATGGCTGATACGCGGATTCAACAGGATCAAGGTAAAGCCAAGGCGGTTTCTTCGGAACGCGAACTAAAAGCGGTTGAATCAGAGTTGGTTTCGCTTCAAAATCGCAAGTCGATGCTTGAAGACACGGAGCTATCCCTCCTGGAACAGCTCGAAGCTGCAGAGAAATTGGTTTCTGACATTTCACAGGTTCGTGCCACCCTTAGCATTCGACTCGAACAGGAATTGGCTAAATCGGCTGGGGAGTCGAAGAGCTTGACCGCTGCAATTTCTGAGCTCTCACAAAAACGAGACGCCATAGTGGCTGAACTTGAACCAGCACTTTTTGCCACCTACCAGCACAAGGCCCAGCGCGGTGTTCCGGTGGGACAAACTCTCGGACGCGATTGTTCAGCATGTCGCTTGGCAATCAACGGCGTTGAGTTTGATGCGATGATGGCTCTTCCCGAAGACTCACTTCCTACCTGCCCCAACTGTGACGCTTTTATAATTCGATGAGTCACGAACGTCTCATAATCGAAGCCGATGGCGGCAGCCGCGGAAATCCTGGTCCGTCTGGTTCGGGTGCGATTCTGATCGACGCCGATACCGGAGTGGTTGTGACTGAGATTTCAACTTTCGGGGGAGTGGCCAGTAACAATGTCGCAGAATACAAGGCGGTAATCGCGGGCCTAACCGAAGCATTTCGTCTCAATCCAAAAGCCAGCATCACGGTTCGGATGGACAGCAAGCTGGTGGTTGAGCAAATGTCTGGAAACTGGAAAATCAAGCATCCGGACATGCAAGTTTTGGGGATTGCCGTTCAGAAACTCGTGGCCGGTAAAAATGTGTCCTGGGCATGGATTCCTCGAGAGCAGAATTCAAGGGCAGACGCACTGGCCAATGAGGCCATGGATACCGAACGTGATTCGGTTAGACATTTCGAGGCACTAGAAACTGAGCCAAGCTTTTCGAAAGAATTCAGCCCAACTTCACCTAGTTCGGTCAGGGCTCCTGGCGATGTTACCGAACCGCTCACCACACTTATTTTGGTTCGACACGGTAGAACCTCACTCACCGAAGCCAACAAGATTTCTGGCGGCGACGGAGATGATCCAGGGTTATCTGCTCTCGGATTAGAAGATGCCAACGCCGTAGCCGAGTTATTGGCAGGCTTAGGAAGTAAATCGGCTCTTGCCCAGATTTCCAAACCAACCGCGGTGGTGTCTTCCCCCATGAAACGAGCCATGGAAACCGCCAACGTCATCGCTTCGAAGTTGGGCCTAAGCGTGGCTAACGAGGAAAACTTGAAGGAAATTTCTTTCGGTGATTGGGACGGGCAAACGAATCAGCAGGTAGGTGAGGGTTGGCCAGAGATCTTTGAGGCCTGGCGCGGCTCCTGGGAGGTGGCGCCACCTAACGGTGAATCCTTGGAAACCTTTGACAAGAAAATCCGCACCGCTAGAGATGCCATTTTAAAAAAGTACAGCGGTCAAACGGTAGTCGTTGTGGCTCATGTAATGCCGATTCGCGGATTTTTGTCGCTAGCACTCGATGCTGGAGCTTCCGGTTACTGGGTGCCGCAGGTGGCGCCGGGTTCGGTAACCATCATTCGGCAGTGGGGAAATACCCATTCCGAGCTGGTCACAGCAAATTTCACCGCACACCTTTAGCACCACTTTGTATAGTGTTGTACTTGGATGGGTTGACTAGGCGATCGCGTTAGCAATAACGAGGAACGTCCGGGCTCCGCAGAGTGAAGTGGTGGGTAACACCCACTCGAGGAAACTCGCAAGATAGTGCCACAGAAAATAAACCGCCGTGCAAACGGTAAGGGTGAAACGGTGGTGTAAGAGACCACCAGCGAATCGGGTGACCGGTTTGGCTTGGTAAACCTCACTTGGAGCAAGGTCAGACAGAAAGTGTTTGAGAGCTACTCGCTCGAGCTTTCGGGTAGACCGCTAGAGGTTGTCGGTAACGGCAATCGTAGATAGATGATCGCCCACGACAGAACCCGGCGTATCGGTCAACCCATCCACTACTTAATGTTTTTGCTAGCCACTCTGGCAGCGCCAATGATGCCCGCGTTGTTTTTCAACATTGCTGGAACGATTTTTGCCCTGAGGGAAAGTAACGGCAGGAAGAACTCGTGGTCCTTTGATACACCGCCACCAACGATAAACAGGTCTGGCGTGAATAGGGCTTCGAGGGTTGAGTAATAACGCTGCAGTCGCTCGGCCCACTCTTCCCAAGAGAGCTCTTCGCGTTCTTTTGCCGCAAACGCAGCCTTGGTTTCATAATCAACACCGTCGATTTCAAGGTGCCCCAGTTCGGTGTTTGGAACCAACTCACCATCGATGAATAGTGCGGTTCCGATTCCGGTTCCCAACGTGGTCATGATAGTAAGACCAGATTCTTTCCGACCGACACCAAATTTCATCTCCGCAACACCGGCAGCGTCGGCGTCATTAATCACGTGCACGTTTCGGCCCACGACTTTCGTGAATAGGGCATCAGCGTTTAGGTTGATCCACTCTTCAGACACATTTGCTGCCGACATCGTTACCCCGTGCTGCACAACGGCGGGGAAACAGATACCTACCGAAAGCGCCTTTTGCTTTGGGTCAAGAATCTTGATCAGGCTCTTAACAACTTGAGCAATGTCATCGGGGCGACCACCGGGAGGTGTTTCCACACGTAGTCGCTCGCCAACTATCGTTCCGGCCTTAACATCAACGAGCGCGCCCTTGATCCCGGTGCCACCGATGTCGATGCCGATTGAAATGTTTGCCATGGTTCTCTCTTGTTTACTAGGGGAGCGTGAGTATGTCGTAACCGGTTTCGGTTACCGCTAAAGTGTGTTCAAACTGTGCCGAAATACTTTTGTCTTTGGTAACGACAGTCCAACCATCGGACCACATGTCCCATTGGTAGGTGCCTAGAGTGAGCATTGGCTCGATAGTGAAAACCATGCCCACCTCCATGACCGTGGCATAGTTTGGGGCGCTGTCGTAGTGAGGAATGATGAGCCCCGAGTGAAACGCCTCGCCAACACCGTGACCGGTGAAATCGCGAACCACTCCGTAATCGAACCGTTTGGCGTAGCTTTCAATGGCCAAGCCAATCGAGTTCACAGCACGACCAGGTGACACCGCCAGTAACCCTCTATTCAGCGACTCTCTGGTTCGCTCCACGAGGTTTTGGACCTCTTCGGAAACTTCGCCAACTTCAATGGTGTGGTTTAAATCTCCGTGAAAACCATCAAGATAGGCGGTTATGTCGATGTTCACAATATCGCCATTTTCTAAAACCGTGTCGTCGGGAATCCCATGGCAAATCACTTCATTTACGGAAGAACAAATTGACTTCGGATAGCCGCGATAACCGAGTGTCGACGGATAGGCGCCATGGTCACAAACAAATTCGTGTGCCAACTTATCCAGGCTGTCGGTGGTGACTCCAGGTCTGATCTCGCCTCTCAGCATTTCGATTGCGCCGGCGGCAATTTTTCCAGCGGCACGAATCTTCTCAATTTGCTCGGGGCTTTTGATATCCGACCCGGTAAATTTTGTCGGGGCCGCTTTGCCCACGTATTCGGGTGCAACGATGTGCTTCGGAACGGATAATCTAGGGGAGACTGAACCCATCGTCAATAAACCGTTTTGATCCTTGGGCATATATCAATTTTAGGAGTGGCCTTGACCGATAAGCCGTTGGACTCAGCGGGCAACCCGGAAGAGTTTTGGTTCAATCTAAAAACCAATCGGGTGGAATTTGGGAAACTCACTGCTGCCAGTTACCGAATCGGACCTTTTGGAACCGAGGCCGAAGCAAAAGACGCGTTGAAGCTTGTTGCCGAACGCACAACCAAATGGGATGAAGAAGAAGACTAGGCGTCGAATTCGTGCTCGCTGGCTGGAAAAGTTCCAG
>CAEZUR010000021.1_pt1 | contig 14618 bp, 13 predicted proteins | sample 7264531 | NCBI WGS metagenome assembly CAEZUR01 (sample SAMEA6813835, study PRJEB35770) | uncultured Rhodoluna sp. | biome: Freshwater; feature: Freshwater reservoir; material: water | place: Czech Republic | collected 2016-04-20 | depth 0.5m m | reverse complement strand
GCTTGAATGCCGAGTTGGCGACCGAGACCGCTGGCGCCGCCGGTAATTAGGATTCGACTTCCAGATAGAGCAACTTTGTAGGTCATGAGATTTTGTTCCAGATTCCTAGTAGGCGGGTGAGTAATGTGGCGAAGGCTCGGTTGCTTTGCTTGCCAATTGGTGCGATACCAACCATGCGCTGAACCGAGATGGTTTGCGAATTGGTGTATTTGAGCAAGCCCTCGCGACCGTGACGACGACCAAGGCCGGAGGTCTTCATTCCACCCATCGGCGCATCGTGCGAGGCGAAGCCGGCACTGAAACCTTCGTTGATGTTTACCGAACCAGATTCCATCTGCTCAGCGGCGCGCTTTGCGGCGGCGCCACCCCAAACGCTCGAGTTCAAACCGTAATCGGTGTCATTTCCGCGGGCCACCGCCTCGGCATCGTTAGCCACCTTGTAGATCGAAACTACCGGGCCGAAGGTTTCCCCGCGCCCGAGCTCCATGTCATCTGAGACATTGGTGAGAATGGTTGGCTCGAAGTAGGTAGGTGCGATGTCTGGGCGAACCTTGCCGCCAACCTCAACCTTCGCTCCCTTGGCAATTGCTTCGTTCACCTGATCGCGAACGCGAACGAACTGCTTTTCGCTGATCAGTGGGCCCATGGTGATTTCCCAATCGTTACCCGAACCCAGCTTCATCGCCTTGGTGTTGGCAACAAAGTGCTTCAGGAATTCGTCATATTTGCTTTCCACAACGTAGATGCGTTCGATTGCGATGCAAAGTTGCCCACTGTTTGAGTAGCAGGCGCGAACCGCTCCGTGAGCTGCCTTCACCGGGTCGGCATCGGAGAGCACGAGCATCGGGTTCTTTCCGCCAAGTTCGGCAGAGAACGGAATCAGACGTTCGGCGCATTGCTTGGCAACTATGCGTCCGGTTGCAGTGGAGCCGGTAAACATCACGAAGTCCACAGCCTGAATTAGGTCAGAACCGTGAACTCGACCACCGCCGTGAACGATTGAAACCAAGCCTTCTGGAAGGCCAGCTTCCTGCATCAGTTCCAGCATTAGGTCGGCGATTTTCGGGGTCATTTCATCTGGCAGCAAAACCACCGCGTTTCCAGCAATAAGGGCTGGCGCGATGTCGGTGGCCGGAAGTGTGAATGGGTAGTTCCAGGGGGTAATCACGCCAACCACGCCAACCGGGCGATAAACCTCACGGGTCTTGGTGAAGATTGGAAAGGCCCCGCGACGACGGTGTTCTTTCAAAATGCCGGCAGCATGGCGGCCGTAGTAGTGAGTTAGTTGCACGGTGTCGAGCAGCTCTTCGAAAGCGCTCAGGCGATTCTTTTTAGTCTCCTCCTGGATCACGTCCAAGATTTGATCCTGCCTGGCCAAAACCAGTTTTGAGAATCGAAAGAAGATTGCGGCGCGGGTTCTCACCGGCACCTTTGCCCACTCTTTTTGGGCGACACGCGCCTTGGCAACTACGTTGTTGATCATTGTAAAAGGGTAGCCCAAAACCTCTCAGGTTGTGTTGTTAGCATTGTCGAATGAAATTGAAAGGTGTGCTTTTAATAGCGCTCCTGCTGCTGGTGGGGCTGACCGGAATACCGGCGCAGGCAAAACCCAATGCCCAAGATTTTTATTCAAGCAACACGGTGAGCAAAATAACCATCAGCGTCTCTCAGAAAAACGTTGCCAAGTTGGCAATCAAACCGAAGGTTGCGGTCTGGGCCAAGTTTTCTATCGAAAATGCGGGAGCTGGGTTCAAGTTTTCCAATCTTCCGGTGCGATTCAATCTAAAGGGAACCAGCACCCTGCGACAAAATCCGAGCCTTATCAACAACCGCCCGAGTATGCGAGTGAAGTTCAAGCGAACCGGCCCGCTGAACATCGGCTTTCTGGGAACGTTGAGTTCGCTCACTCTAAACTCGATGACTCAGGACCCTTCAAAGATTCACGAGTACTCCTCCTACCAGCTCTTCAACGCGATGAATGTACCGGCGCCTCGCGTTACCTACGCTCAGGTGACTTTGGTTGTTGACGGGAAACGTTACCAAAAAGGTCTGTTTGCGATCATCGAACCCTACGATGACCAGTTTCTGAAGCAGAGATTCAGCAACAGAACCAAACATGTTTACGAACCCTGCAATCACTGGACCGACCTCACCAGAGCAGGCGCCGCCAAGGGTGGCGAGAAGTGCGACACCGCAGTTTTCGAGGTGAAAGAGGGTTGGAAGAAAACCCCAAACAAAGATGATCTTCGCTTGCTGGTGAATGTTCAAAAAATTGCAAATAACAAAAAATGGTGGACGGCGATGGATCGCTACACCGATCGTGACGAATTTGTTCGCATGTGGGCAGTTGAAAATTTCACCATGGCCTGGGATAGCTACTCTGGTTCGATAGTCAACAATTACTACCTGCGTAGCGATCAACTTGGGGTTTTCACAATGCATCCAACCGGTGCCGATGAGTCATTCAGTTACAACTTCAAGATGGATGCACCCTCAATCGGATACCCACTTATCTATTACGACTTCCAGGTTCAAGTCAAAGGCCGTGGTTCGATGTTCGCCCGCTGTCTTCGATATAAGCCCTGTTTCAACCAATACCTAGACGAACTAAAAGCCACCAAGGAAATGGCAAAGAAAATTGACCTGGCGGGCCAAATGGGAGCAATCGCTGCCCAGATAAAAGCCCCATCGCGTTGGGCGGTTTCAGCGGCTCAAAACTGGATCGGCGTGAAGAGCAGCGAGGTCGACGCGCTGCTGGCCAAGTACGGTCGCTAAGAGTTTAGAACGGGGTGACGCTTCACCAAAGAGTGCATCACAATGCCGGCGGCCAAGAAGACCACACCCATAATGGCCCAACCAACGAAGCCAAGACCCACCACCATGGCGGTGATGTAGAGCGGGCCAAAGGTTCCGCCTAAACCCCAACCGAGCGAATAGACGCCTTGGTATTGACCCATGTGTTTTTCAACAGCAAGGTCGAAACCAATACTCCAGGACCCCGCAGCGGCATAGAGCTCACCAATCGTGTGAACCACCATTCCGGTGCCAAGTATGGCTGCCGAAATCCAAATGTCTAGGTTGGCCGAAGTGGCATAAATAAGACATGACGCTAGTAGGTAAAGCGTGCCAAGTCGAAACTTCTTTACGCTAACCATTAGATTGCCGGTGCCGCGGCTAAATCGAATTTGCAGAATGGTTACCAGAACCGTGTTGATGACAAAAAGCACCGAGACCCACCACTTCGGCACATCGGTGTAGTGCAAAATCCAGAGCGGCAAGGCAATTCCTTGAATCAGAAAGTGCAGCGAAACCACGCCGTTCAAAATGGTTGCCGCCAAGAATCGCCAGTCTTTGAAAGCAATGAGATTGATGGGTTCGCCCTTTTTGATGGTGGGGGCAATGCTAGGAAGCCTGAAAATGAACGTTGCCGCCCAGATAAACATGAGAAAGTCGAGGAAGATGGTTGCCTGATAGGCGAAGGCGGTGTCGATCCAAAGGGCCACTCCGGCGAAGACTGTTCCGAAGGCAATGCCTAGGTTTGCCATGGCTCGCTGTGCTGCACGAATACTTACCCGGCTTTCACCGGTCCCCATGGTTGAAATAACGGTGGAGGTGGCCGTGTGGCCAAGTGTGCCCGCCATCCAGACCACGATGTTCACCAGCAGTAACGACCAAAAGTCGCGCACGAAGATAAGCGGTAAAAGTGCCAAACCTTCAACAACATGCGCTGCGAAGAGCACTCGTTTTGCTCCGAAACGGTCGGCGAGCATTCCAGCCGGCACGGAGAAGAGCAAGGAGACCAAGCCGCCGGCCCCCAGGGCCAAAGAGACCTCAAACGGAGTCAGACCAACAATTTGGGTGATGTAAATAACCTCGATGGTCATAAACAGACCATTGCCAATGCGACTTGTCAGGGTTTGCCAGGAAATCGCCCTGATCGCAGGGTCGTTTCTGAGTAGCCCTAAACCAAGCTTTAAGAGGATGAAACGCACGTAAAGAGCCTAGTGGTCATTAGCTAACGACTGAGGCTGAAGGTGTCCAACGTCCTCCCCGACATCGACCTAAAAACTCCGCGCACCTCGTGGTCGTTTGGATACAGGAACAGTGCGCCGTAGCTTTTGTCTAAGCAAATCCGGCTGCCTCCCACTCTTTTTTTGCACTTGTATAAAGGTGCACCGCCCACGCCATCGACCACGAATGTGGTTCCACCTCGAGCAATTCGCTCGTAAGTGTGGTCGTGCCCGCTCAACACGAGATTTGCCCCTAGCGAACCGAAATCCCACTGGTAGAGCTTGGTCGAACCGTGCTTTGAAGATGAGAAAGGCGGGTGATGCAAAACCACCACCTTGAAATCAGCTTTCGAGTTGAGTAGTTCTAGTTTCAGCCAAGCCTTCTGTGCTCTTCGAGCAGGGGTTGATTTCAAACCCATCGTGCTGTCTAGGATAAAAAAATCAATGCCCGACTTAGCCGAATAGACGAAATTACGCGTTCGGTAGGTTGTGCCAAAGTAGCGATCAAAGTATCTAATGCCGTACTCGTAGTCATGATTTCCCACAGCAGCCACTACCGTCTGTGGATAGTAGTTGCCAACCAATCGTTGATAACCGAATTGCTTCTTGTATCTGTTATCCCCAACCGTCAACACAAAGTCAGGGTCAAACTGAGCCACCAGGTTAGAAACCGCCCGCTGTTTACGGTTGGCAATCCCAAAATCTCCGACTACTGCGATGACGTCTTCAACGGTTTCCGACGTATTGTTAGGAGAATTCTGTGAGGGTTTGCCAGATTCGCTAGTGCAAGAACTGAAAGCTAAAGCCATTCCCAGAATTGCAGCAACAAAGGTCACTCCGTGAAATTTTTTCATTGTTCAAAACTTTAGTTTCTTGAAAATCACAAAGGGGATAAAACGCACCACAAGCATTACCGACCGCCAAACTCGAGGTGCATAAATTACCCGACTTTTTTTGTCTAGGCCTTCGTTAATTAACTTAGCCACAGCTTTCGGGTCTGCAAATCTTCCTTTGTGACCTCGAGTCATCGGCGTCTCTGTGGGTCCTGGCTTTATCAGGCAAATTGAAACTCCGCTTCCGGCCACTCGCTGCTGAAGTCCTTCAACAAAAACTTCTATCAACCCCTTCGACGACCCATAGGCATAGTTGTATGCGCGACCGCGATCACCAGCAACTGAGCCGATAACTCCAACAGTTCCGTGATTGGCTTTTAGCGCCTTTTGAGTGCATCCTTCAGCGAACAAGGCCACCGAAACAGCATTGAGCTGAAGTTCGGCTGCCAAATATCCCAAATCTCGTGAAGCCATAATTTGTGAAGTTCCTGAACCCTGCGCGATTAGAACCAAGTCAACGCGCTTTTGGAAAAGTGAATCCAGAAGGTCTTGTATTTGAGCCGGCGCCATGAAGTCTAAAACTTCGCCTGTGAAAGTAGACATTGGAAATCTAATCGAGAGATCTGAGACTGTGGATTGAATTCGGGAATGATCTCGGCCAACCAGAACAAATTCATGGTTTGCTCGATTCGCCCAATTCTCGACGCAGCATTTTGCCAAAACCGAAGTAGCTGAGATAACAATGATTCGCATGATTGCCGCCTAGTCAATCACGCGACGAGAAAAATCTGAGGCAAAAGCAGGGTCGCGTTGTAGCAAAAATCTCGGTAACTCTGGGAATCCCGCTTTGAACATTGAGCGCGACATTCGAGCGTCCTTGCTCGGGTTCAATGCGCCACCAGCCTCGGCAACGATTCGATCCAAGCTTTCCATGAGTGCCAGAGTTGACTCACCGCGGTTGGGGAAATCCAAAGCGAGCGTGACCCCGTGCCGAGCAAATGAAAGTAGGCCGGCTGGTTCACGGTCGGCAAAAGTTTTTAGTACCGCGAGAAACGAACCCTGGCCTGATTTACGAATGACTTTTAACATCTCCGAGGTGGCGCTCTTAGCGGCTTTCATAGGGATAACCGATTGATACTGAAAGAATCCGCGAGGCCCGTAGATTCGATTCCAGTTCTTTACTCCATCTAGCGGGTAGTAGAACTCTTGGTAATGCATTCTCCGTTTACCGGCGCCGGATTTCTGAAGTTCGAAGTAGGCGCGATTGAATAGGTCCAAACTCACCCGGTTCACAAGTGAAAATGGTGGAGTAATCGGCAGATTAACGCTCTTGCGAGTCTTTTTTTCGGTCAAATCCAATTGGTCTAGCGACTGGTTGCCGCGTGTGAAAGAACCTCTGCCTGCCTTACGGGTAGAACAATCAAACCACCCAACACTCGCTTGCCAGCCCTGGGAATCGGTTTCCTGAGACAGTTTGAAGAAATCCTCAAGAGATTCAAATGGAATCGTCTCGGTGTCAAAGAATGGTCCAGCCGCCGGTTTTAGCGAAATGGTGGCCCGCAAAATAAAGCCAGTGAGCCCAAGCCCGCCAATAGTTGCAAGGAACAATTCAGGGTTTTCCGAAGGTGAGCAAACATGCAAACTGCCATCAGACCTGGCAACGGTGAGGTTCAAAACGTGCTCTCCAAAAGTGCCAGCCAAATGGTGATCTTTCCCATGAACGTCATTTGCAATTGCCCCGGCCACGGTAATCCACGATGTTCCCGGGGTGACCGGCAACATCCAGCCGCGCTCAACAAAGGTCTCTTGGATATCGTGTAGCAATACGCCCGGTTCACAAACCAATACGCCAAGCTCCGAATCGAAGGAAATCATTCGGTTCAAGCCGAGCGAACTCACTACCGTGCCAGCGGCATTGCTCGCGATGTCGCCATAACTCTTGCTCATGCCGGTGGCCAGAATCGAGCCGCCGGAAAGAAACCTCGGCACCTCCTCGGCCCAATTCGGGAATTTCTCATCGGCTGGGGTAGAAAGATATCCCCCGAACGAAACTGTCATACGGGCCATCCCATGTGAGCCAAAACCAGAATTACAGCACTGGCAGCAACAGCTAGCAAACTTGGGAAATCCTTGAAGAGAAAAAGAATCGGGTCTTGATTCATCTGACCCCGGTGCGCCTTGAACCAAAGTCTGCCAATTAGATACATCAGGAAAGGAATAGCCAACCAAGCAACTTCAGGCGCTTCATAGAAATTTCGAATTGCCGAACTGTCCAAGTACAGGGCAGACACCAGAACCGACATTCCCGCTGCCGCCGAACCGAAAGTGAGGATTACTGGCATGTCGGAAACCGCATATCCTCGGCCAGGCGCAACTTCAAGGCCTTGTGATCGAGCCGACTCGAGCTCTGCGTAGCGTTTTACCCATGCCACCGAAAGGAAAAAGAAGATCGAAAAAGTCAGAAGCCAGAACGATGGCTCGATGTTGGTGGCTACTCCTCCGGCAATTATCCTGAGCGTGTAGAGACTTGCCAACATAAGACAGTCGATAAGAGTTATTCGCTTCAACCAAAGCGAGTACAGCACGGTCATAACCAGGTAGGTCAGGAGAATAAGAAAGAATTCTGACCCAGCCAGAAAACCAACCAGCAATCCCGCCAGCAACAATAGAGCCGAGATTAGCAGGGCTGCGGACACAGAAACTTGCCCAGAGGCCAAAGGTCTATTTTTCTTGATTTCGTGGATTCGATCATTCTTTAAGTCGATATAGTCATTGAAAATGTATGACGACGACGCAATCAGGCTGAATGAAATGAACGAGAGAACAAGTTGAGACAAGACCCCCGGTTGAAAAATTGTGAACGACGCAATTGCGGGGACGGCCAGGAGTAAGTTCTTAGTCCACTGGTGTGGTCGTAATTCTCGCATCCACGGCGCCAACTTAGTCATTTGGTGAAAGTGTACCCCAGTGAATCGGGTCGTCTTCCTAGCCTTTTGACGGGCCGACTTCGGCTAGCCTATTAGAGGCACAAAATCCCCAAAAGGAGAATAGACGTTGATTCAATTCATGGAACGCGCTTGGCGCTGGTTGTTGCGTAAAGGTCGCGTTCGTAGGGTCACGCTGAAGCTAAACAAGTGGAGCGAAGACCTCTTACTTATCGGACCGAGAGATCTCAATCCAAAATTTGTTGCCAAGCTTGAAGCGGGTATAGATCCCGCCGACTTGTTCGTGGCACATGTTCGGTCTTCCGTGGAAGCAAAACTTCGTTCACAGGTTCGTCCGGTGCTTCAGAGGCTTTACGAAGCCGAATCAACCAAGACACTCGGAGCCCTAAGCTTCGGAACATTCCTTGCCCTAGATGGTTTACAGGTCGCTGCTTACAAGTACTTCCTAGAAGCTGGCGTTCAGCTTTCCAAAAAGCACGCAACATTTGAGTTTTACGACGCATGGCTAACAGTCGAGCCAAAGAAAGCCGAAGCAGACCTTAGGAAGGCCCTAGGAACCGGCAAAGATAAGCTCACTAACACCCAACAACTTCAGCTAATCAAAGCCGTGATCAAGCACAGGCTCGACATGAAATTATCGCCGCTGGTCTATGCACTGGCCGACTCCGAGGCTGCCAAGAAGACCCTTCCCGTTGATGAAGCAGCCGAACTCAAATGGTGGGTTGGCATGTTCAAAAATGACGAGGTAAAGATCAAGGAAATTCCAAACACTGTCAACTTCGCGGTGATGGACTACAACATGCTAGACACGCAACGCACCTCGAGTAACCGAGGCGACTACGTGCAGACGTTGGCAGCCCTTTCCAACTTAGTTCGTTTCCAAAACGTGAAGTTTGTTGGCGAAGGAGACCTAGCCCCTTACCTAACTTCTCTTCAGTCTCGAGTTCAACCAGACCGCCAGGTTCACGGCCTTAAGCCGGTAAAAGTTCAGCCAATTCAAATGCACCGCGACTACTCATCTGGCCGCAAGTTCCCCAAAAACACTTGGCTAATCTCAAACGGCTGGTTCATGCACCGCGCTTACCAAGGCGAAGTTGACTTCCCTTATGCCGAAAACATTTTGCCAATCATGATTTCTTTCCACATTCAAGACGCCGGGGTAATGAATGAGAAAGTTGCAGCTGAACTAAAGAAGCACGGGCCAATTGGTTGCCGCGACTGGACCACGGTTTACCGACTGCGCGACTACGGAGTTCCCGCATTCTTCTCAGGCTGTGCCACCACGACAGTAGGGCAGGTTCTACCCAAGGCCAAGTTCGCTGGTCGGATTCCCAAACTGGCAGTTGTTGAAGCCGGCCGAAAGTGGCTGAAACTGCGCTACCTGTTTATGTGGAAGTGGTTTTACATCCAGATCGGCGACCACGTTCGTGCCTTCAGCCTGGTTGAAGGTTTAGAAGATGCTCGCAAGATGCTTACCAAATACACCAAATACGGCAAGGTAATCACCAAGCGACTGCACTGCTACCTTCCAGCCCGTTCCATGGGACTCCCAGTTGAGTTTGTTCCCTCGAATCGTTCAGACGTTCGTTTCGAAGGGCTACTGAACCTAAACGAAGAGCAGTTCAACAAGATTCGTAACGGCATTGAGAACAAGCTTGAAATCGTCATCGGTAACATTCTTGAGGGCAAGAGTTACGAAGAGGTAATGAAGATTTGGCGCGAACTAGTTCAGCCGGATGTCGACTTTGCCGAGGCTTACTGCACCAACCTTGAGCCAATCAAGGAGTCAACCATTAACCTGCCTGAGACTTACCAGAAGTTCAAGTCGCACGTGGTTACTTTGGGTAAGAACAAGCGTGGCAAGGATGCGGTTAACATCGCGTTCGCCTGTGACCAGAACCTTCAGAACGAACTTGCGGTGGTCATCGCTTCCGTAGTGCGGAATACCAAGCGCGAGCTAAACATGCACGTGCTCACTCGCGGACTGGGCGACGACTACTTTGCCAAGCTCCACAAGTTGTTCCCTACCGTCAACTTTCAGTTCCACGACTTCAGCGGCATCAACTATGGTGCGGATCTGAATCTGATGAAGCACATCACCGTTTCTACTTTCGATCGTCTGTTCTTGCCTCGGGTGCTAGAAGACCTCGACAAGGTGCTCTACCTAGATGTAGACATCTTGGTTCGCAGTGACGTGGGTAAGCTTTTCGATCTAGACGTGCGCAAGCATGTGTTTGCTGGCAAGAAGAGCCAGCTCGACGGTTGGGCTAACCTAATCGACATCATTACCCGAGTCAGCCTGACTCTTCCTCCAGCCAAAGCCTGGGCACTTAGACGTCGCGCCCACGCAACCGGTGCTCTAACCGCAGACACCTACAACGCTGGAATTCTGCTACTAAACCTCGAGATCATGCGCAAGGAAAACTTCATCGAAGAGAACCTGTATCTGGTTGAAGAGCTTCGCCTGAACGACCAAGACGTTATGAACCTGTACTCGGCTGGTCGCGCGCTCCAGATTAACGATGACTGGAACTACGTTCCAACTCAGGATTACTCAAAAAACCCGAAAATTGTTCACTGGGCGGGTCCTGGGAAGCCTTGGAAGAAGCAGTTTGCTTTGTACCAGGGTGAGTTCAACGCAATAGCCGCGGAGCTCAAGAAGAAGTAATCGTTTAGCGAGTAGCTAAAAGTTCGTCGAATAACTTGCCAGAACCAGGAATGGCCTTCGCATAGAGTTTTCGGTCGTGCTCATCAATGCGTTGACAGAATGTTTTCCAGTGCTGCTCCGTGGCTCGTCCATCCGCTATGGCGTCTTTGATTAGTTTCGAGATTTCGCGGAGCGAGGTCAGGCGATCTTCAAGCTTCCTGGTGGCATTGGTCTGCTGGGTTATTGACAGCGCACCTTCGGTACGAACTCTCCATAGGTAAACGGTTTTACTCAGAACATCGAAAGTCTTTGCTTCAATGTAAGCGCGAGTCATTTCGCTCATGTCTTCAAAGAAAATCGACGGAAACTTGATCGCTGATTTCTGATAGAACTCGAAACTGAAAAGTTTGTTCCAAGCGGTCACATCTAAAAGACTCTGTGGCTCGTCCAGAAAAGTTGCCTTCGTTCTCGAACCAGCCTTGAAAAACTTGCGAGTGTCTACTCGCCGAAGTCTGGTTAGGCCTTTCATTCGAGTTACATCTCCAACCACGAAGTCGGATTTAGATTTTGTAATCATCGAGACCATCGAGTGCAGGGCACCAGGGGCTAAAGCATCGTCGCTGTCTAGAAACATCAAATAATCGGTCTGCTCGATTGCTGCGACTCCGCTATTTCTAGCCGCGCCCAAACCTTGATTCTTTTGGGTCACGATTCTCAGATTTAGCCGGTCCTGGAATTCTTTCAAGATATCCGCAGAGGAATCCGTTGAGCCGTCATCCACAGCAATCACCCGAAGGTTTGGGTACTGCTGCCCAGCAAGGCTCAGGAGGCACAGGGCAAGATAGCGCTCAACGTTGTAGACCGGAACCACGACGGTAACCATGGGGCAATCCCTGGGCTCAGTTTTATTTGCGAGTCTTCGGTAGCGAGCAGCCAAGCCTCGATCCGAGAGTTCCGAAAACTTTGACTGCGACAAAAAGTTATAGCCGAGCCGAGCCACCGAGATAAACGGCTTAAGTACCGTTGCCGCCAACCCTCGAGTAACCATTATTCAATTTTATGTCTTCGGCTCACTCGCTCACCTCGTAAGGTGTTAACCATGAGATTTCTAATTTCGGTTATCGACGACCAGAGCAACTCGGGTAGCGAAGAAGAAATGAAGGCGATAGACGTCTTCAACGACAAACTCCAAGCCAACGGGCATTGGATTTTTGCGTGCGGTCTATCCGATCCGAAAACGTCCACACTGATTGACAATCGAGACGATGCAAACCTAATCCACGAAGGGTCCCTATTTGACTCATTCGAGCATTACAGTGGCCTGTGGCTGATTGAAGCAGCAGACCGGGAAACCGCAAAAGCCCTGGCCAAAGAAGGATCTAAAGCGTGCAACCGAAAGGTTGAGCTGCGGTCGCTACTTTAGTTTGAACTTCAGAGTATTCTCAAAAAGTGATTGATTTCCAGGATTCAGGTTTCCTTGAAGACCCCTATCCTGCCCTAACCGAAATTCGGAAGCTGGGAAAGCCGGTTTGGCATGAGCAGTCGCAACTCTTTCTGGCCGCCACCTATCAAGACGCCAACGCGGTGCTTAGAAACCGTTCACTAGGACGCATTTTCAAACCCAAAAAACCGGACGAAGACTGGGATACCTTCAACTGGCTTCACAGCGACAGCTTGCTAGATAGCGAACCGCCAAAACACACCAGACTGCGTTCACTACTGGTGAAAGCTTTTAACAAAAACAAGATTGAGAGCCTGCGGCCGGATGTTGAACGTCTCACCGCGCAACTACTAAAGAAAATCGAAACCAAGCTCGAAGAGACTGGCGAATTCGATCTCATTGCCGACTTTGCCGAACCGCTTCCCGTAAAAGTTATTGCCGCCCTACTCGGCTTCCCCGACGAGGATGAGCACCTACTTAGACCTTGGTCGCAGGCCATAGTAAAGATGTATGAGGTAAACCCGAGCGAGCAAACACAGCAAGACGCCCAGAAAGCCAGCCGCGAGTTCGCAGACTACGTGAGAAACCTCATGGAAGAGCGAAAGCGAAACCCAGGGAACGATCTAATCAGCGACCTAGCAGCGGTTGAAGAAGACGGTCAGAAGTTAAACGCCCAAGAACTAATTGCTACCTGTGTGTTACTTCTCAACGCCGGCCACGAAGCGAGCGTGAATGGATTTGGCAACGGCTTCGTTGCAATGCTCGAACGGCCAGACCAGTTCAAGCTACTGGCCCAAAATCCTTACGGCTTAGCTGAAACCGCGGTAGACGAATTCATTCGCTTCGACGCCCCGCTTCACCTATTCGAGCGAACCGCAACTGCCGATGTTGAGATCGGAGGCGTAACCATTAAAGAAGGACAAAAGATTGCCGCACTGCTCGGCTCTGCCAACCGCGACGAGAACGTGTTCAAAAATCCAACCGAAATGGACATCACTCGAGACCCGAACCCTCAAATCGGTTTCGGCGCGGGCATCCACTTCTGCATCGGAGCTCCACTGGCCAGAATGGAAATGACCACGTCGCTTCCAGCTCTGATGGTGAAATACCCAAATCTAAAACTCGTCGACGAACCGGTTAGGCGACCAGGTTTCGTGCTTCGTGGCTACGAAAGCGTCATCGTGACCAGCGGAGAAAAGATCTAGCCGTGCAGCAAGAACCAGACAGCGAGTGGGCACGAATCGGGCTCAGCGGACCGGCAAGAAAAGCCCTAGTTGAAGCCAAGCTTTTCCGCGTTTCCGACCTGAGAAAAATCTCACTTGACGAACTGCGAAACCTCAGCGGCATGGGTAAATCTTCGATTGCCAGGATTAGGGTGATTATGGATGCAAAGAAGATAAGGTTCCGATAAACATGGCAACTAACAACGTAAAACCAATCCGCAAAGTGCTTCAGGCGGGCAGCATCGTCTTCGGGCTGAGCGCAATAGCACTCGTTGCAACACCACAGCTTTTCAACCAACTGCTCGGGCTGGTTTCCACCGCCGACCTCGACTGGTCGATGCGCATGACCGGAATCACATTAGTGGCGCTTTCGGGAAACATGTTTTCTCATAGCAAACGGGGAACCGACTCCTCGGTGATGTTGGCCGCCAGAGTTATGTTCGTGAGTGCCGCAGCACTAGGTGTGCTCACCCTGCTGATCCCCGTGACCCTGACCTGGTTCACAATTCTCTACGCAATAGTTGGCTTTAGCTTCTCGGCCGCCTACGGCTACCTTCTTTTCATAAAGAAATAGCTAGCCGTTTCGCTTCATTCTCGTGTAAATCATCGATCCGGAGCCAAGTACCACTAAAAGCCCACCCACAGCAAGTAGGCCTGAATTGTCTGTGCCGGTATTAGCCAAGCCGCCACCTGTTTGGGCGATGTCATCAAGATCTATGTTTTCAGCCGCAATATCCTGCAGGGATAAAACCTGCGTGTAGAGCCGAAGGTCATCAATCAGACCAACATATTTGGTAGCGCCGTCGGTACCGCTAGCGATTCTGGCAACTGGGTTTGCAGTCAAGAGACCCACCCCGGTGAAACCGGAAGCATCAAGAGCTCCGTCGACGTAAAGAATCACTTCGCCGGTGGTGTTGTTGCGACTAGCGCAAACCTCGTGCCAAATATTGTCTGCCACCACGGCCGTGCCCGTGACGGTGGCGTCTTCCAAGCCTCCATTAAGCACACCGCCATTTCCAAACATTAGCTTGCCCTGATAGTCAATACCGAAGCCGTAGTCGAACGCTGGCCCGCCGGCTTCAGACTCGATGAAATTTGCTCCAGTCCAGTGCACGTTGCCGCCGGTCGAGAGGGTTTTGATCCAAGCGCAAATGGTGAAGTCTGCCGAAACAGTGTTCGCGATCTCGTAATAGTTTTGATTATCGAACTGCATGCTGCCGGGGTTCGAAGGTGAGTTGTAGGCGACGTCGGTCGACGGCTGAGGAGCCGGTTCACCGAAAGCGGTTCCATTCATGCCACCGACTGAGTCAACTGCAACAGCCCCAGCTGTGGTCTCATTGAACTTCCACTGGTTATTCGGTGCAATTATTGCCAGTGCGCTGGATCCCGAAACTAGGGTGGCCGCCAAGATGCAGGTGGCACCGGCAAGAGACAAAACCTTGTGAATTACTTGCAACTTGTTGGTCATATTTTTCCCTTGCCCTCGGTTTAACGATTTGATTGAGTCTATGACCGAAAT
>CAEZUR010000020.1_pt1 | contig 14893 bp, 14 predicted proteins | sample 7264531 | NCBI WGS metagenome assembly CAEZUR01 (sample SAMEA6813835, study PRJEB35770) | uncultured Rhodoluna sp. | biome: Freshwater; feature: Freshwater reservoir; material: water | place: Czech Republic | collected 2016-04-20 | depth 0.5m m | reverse complement strand
GCCATCGAGGAAATGTTCACGGTGCCGACCATGTCTCCCCCGGTACCAACGATGTCAACCGCCTCGTTTCCGGTGTCTAGAATCACTGCATTTCGAAGCATTACGTCAACTAAGCCGGCCAATTCCTCGACTGTTTCGCCCTTTGAGCGCAAAGCCAGCATGAACGCACCGACTTGAGAGTCGCTAGCTTCTCCACCCATGATTTGAGTCATTGCCCAGTCGGCTTCGGTGCGCGAGAGCGGCTGCTTGTCGAGTAATTTCCCCAAAACCGCGGGCCAGGTGTTTGCAAACGTCATATTCACAAGTTTAACCTCGAAACCTGCCTAAATTCGCCCCTTAGGTAAAGGCTGGCGATTATGATTGAACTATGTCTGCGACCCTAGCTAGTGCGAAGCAAATCAATCGCCCAAGTCCTGCCTCGGTGGGCACAATCGTTTGGCTCGGCAGCGAAGTTATGTTCTTTGCGGCACTTTTCGCTATGTATTTCAGCCTTCGCACCTCTTCGCCAGAACTTTGGGCTGCAGAAACAGGCAAACTCGACGTACCTTTCGCTCTAACCAACACCCTTATCTTGGTGGCGTCGTCATTTACGGCTCAGTTCGGAGTATTTGCGGCAGAGCGCATGCAGCCTCGTGCCACCGGCGGATCACCAATGAAATGGGGTATGGCCGAGTGGTTCTTGGTCTCCTACGTTCTAGGAGCAATCTTCGTTTCTGGCCAGGTTTGGGAATACGCAAAGCTAATCTCAGAAAACGTGGCGTTTGACACCAACTCCTATGCCAGTGCCTTCTACCTAACCACCGGTTTCCACGCGCTACACGTGACCGGCGGGCTAATTGCAATGCTGATCGTTGTTGGCCGCACATTCGCAGCGCGTAAATTTGGGCACGCTGAAGCCACCAGTTCTATCGTGGTTTCCTACTACTGGCACTTCGTCGATGTGGTCTGGGTGGCTCTATTCCTAATCATTTACGTTTTGAAGTAAGCGACGAGAGTAAATATCATGGCAATCAAAAACAAGAAATTCTCTCGCAGGAGCCCGGTTGCGGCAGCCCTCGTGCTACTGGCCGGTCTCATCGTTAGTGGTGGCAGCTATGTTGCCGCCAGCGCAGCGGTAAGCAATGCTGCGCCCAAGTCTGAAGTAGATCAGGCGCAAATCGATACCGGTAAGAAAATCTTTTTGTCGAACTGCGCGAGCTGCCACGGAAAGAACGCCGAGGGCACCGACAACGCTCCCTCACTAATTGGAGTAGGGTCGGCATCGGTTGATTTCCAAGTTGGTACCGGTCGCATGCCGATGCAGGCTTCTGGTCCTCAGGCGGAGAAAAAGCCGGTTCAGTTCAAGCAGGAGGCCATCGATGCGCTTGCTGCCTACGTGGCTTCGCTAGCTCCAGGTCCTGAATCACCGACAGCCGCCTATCTCGCTCGCACGGGAGACGCCTCACGAGGTGGCGAACTGTTCCGCATCAACTGCGCAATGTGTCACAACGCTGCTGGCGCCGGTGGCGCACTAACCGAAGGTAAGTATGCACCTAGCCTTCGCGGAACCAGCGACAAGAACATTTATCAGGCGATGGTCACCGGACCGCAGAACATGCCGGTTTTCTCAAACACTAACCTCTCCCCTGAGGCCAAAACCGACATCATTACTTATCTAAAGTACGTGCAGGAGAACCCTTCGGTTGGTGGCGACGAGCTCGGAAATCTTGGCCCCGTTGCCGAAGGACTAGTGGTTTGGCTGGGAATGCTCGGACTAATTGTCGTTATCACTATTTGGCTCGGCGCTAAGTCGAACTAGGTAGAGGAGAAAGAAGATCGTGGCTAAAACCAACAAAGACCTAGCGACCGTGGAGAGCACTCCGGAACACGAATACGCCACCGGGCTAGCCGTAGTTTCTGCCGACAAGATCGGCGACCCTGGTATCGAACCACATCGCGTTCGCATGACCGATAAGAGCGTCAAACACGAAAAGGCAGCTGCCCGTCAGGTGGCCTTCATGTTCCTAATCTCGATTCTCGGAAGTGCATTCGCTATTTGGGCTTACTACGCATTTCCTTTTGACGGAGAAAACGCGGGTTCACTTCGAACCAACACCGTCTTCCTCGGGCTAGGCATAACGCTTGGTCTGTTCGGAATCGGCGTTGGAGCAGTTCACTGGGCAAAGACTCTCATGCCGGATGCCGAAGTTGCCGAAGATCGCCATCTGAGCAGAGGCTCCGAAGATGTTCGCGCGGCCGCTGTCGAAATCATTCGACTTGCCGACGAGGAGTCGGGCTTCTCAAGACGCAAACTAATTCGCAGAACTCTTTACGGAGCCCTAGCGCTATTTCCAATCCCGGCCATTGTTCTATTCAGTGACCTTGGTCCGAATCCAAAGGACTCGCTTCGTCACACCATGTGGGCTAAAGGCGGCCTGCGCCTAACCCGCGACCCAGACGGAACCGCCATCAAAGCAGCCGATGTTCAGATTGGGTCAGTTTTCCACGTGATCCCAGAGGGTTTGGTTGATCTAGAGTCGCCAGACCTCCTTAACGAAAAAGCCAAGGCAGCAGTGCTTCTTGTGCGTGTCGACCCAAGCGAAATTACTGAAAAACAGCGCAACTGGGGTTACGACGGAATCGTTGCCTACTCAAAGATTTGCACACATGTTGGTTGCCCGGTTGCTCTTTACGAGCAGCACACTCACCACCTGCTATGCCCATGCCACCAGTCAACCTTCGATTTAGCAAATGACTGCGCAGTTATCTTTGGCCCAGCCACTCGCGCGCTACCACAGTTGAAAATTGAGGTTGACGCAGAAGGTTATCTAGTAGCGCCTGGCGATTTTGAAGAGCCGGTTGGTCCAAGCTTTTGGGAGCGTAAGTCATGAGTAACTCAGTGAACGACGAGAAGAAGGGCGGCTTCCTAGCAGGCTCCGCAAACTATCTCGATGAGCGCGTTGGTGTTGCTGGAATCCTTAAGGAATTTGGTCGAAAGATTTTCCCCGATCACTGGTCTTTCATGCTCGGCGAAGTGGCCCTTTACAGCTTCTTGGTGCTTTTGCTCTCTGGAACCTTCCTCACCTTCTTCTACGATCCATCGATGGCCGAGGTTCACTACAACGGTGTCTACGGGCCGCTCAAAGGCGCCCCGATGTCGGTTGCCTATCAGTCGACTCTAGATATCTCGTTCGAGATCCGTGGCGGCCTGCTGATGCGCCAGGTTCACCACTGGTCGGCACTTCTGTTCGTGGCTGCAGCAGGTCTTCACATGCTTCGCGTCTTCTTTACCGGAGCGTTCCGCAAGCCCCGCGAAATCAACTGGGTAGTTGGTTTCATGCTCTTTGTTCTTGGTATGGCTGCCGGTTTTACCGGTTATTCACTTCCAGACGACTTGCTTTCTGGTAACGGTCTTCGAATCATTGACGGAATGATCAAGGGACTTCCGGTAATCGGCTCCTACACATCTTCCCTACTATTCGGTGGCGAGTTTCCTGGCAACGAAATCATTCCGCGCCTCTACAGCCTCCACATCATGATTGTTCCTGCTCTAATTCTGGTGTTCCTTGCGATTCACCTGTTCATGGTTGTTATACATAAGCACACTCACTACTCTGGCGGCGGAAAGCAAGACACCAACGTTGTTGGTTACCCGCTAATGCCTGTTTACGTGGCCAAAGCAGGTGGATTCTTCTTCATCGTCTTCGGCGTGATTATGCTCACATCGGCGCTGTTCACCATCAACCCGATTTGGAACTACGGCGGCTATGACCCATCGCCGGTTTCCGCTGGAACTCAGCCTGACTGGTACATCGGATTCCTAGATGGTGCACTACGTTTGACCCCGAGCGGGCTAGAAACAGTGCTAGGTGGAAACACCTGGTCCTGGAACATCCTTATCCCAATGCTCGTTGGAGTGGGTTTGCTCGGTGTAGTTGCCGTTTACCCGTTTATCGAAGCGTGGGTTACCGGAGACAAGCGTGAACACCACGTGCTAGATCGCCCAAGAAACGCGCCAACTCGCACCGCAATTGGCGCAGCTGGAGTTACTTTCTACGGAGTTCTATGGGCTGGAGCGAGCACCGACCTAATCGCCACAAACTTCAAGCTATCGCTCAACCACGTGCTAACCACGATGCAGATTTCGCTGATTGTGCTTCCAATTGTTGCCTACTACGTAACCAAGCGAATGTGTCTGTCTCTTCAGCGTAAGGACCGAGAGATTGTTCTTCATGGGCACGAAAGTGGTCGAATTATTCGACTGCCACACGGCGAGTACGTTGAGATTCACGAGGAGGCCGACGAATACCAGATTTGGAAGTTGACCGATTTCAAGGAATACTCCCCTACTCTGGCAAGGCCAAATTCAAAGGGTGTCATCACCATGGGTGCGCGCATTCGTTCGGCAATGTCGAAGTGGTTCTTTGAAGACCGGGTTAGCCCGGTTGGATCAATTGAATTAGAAGCTGCAAAGAAGCACAAAGAACTCCACTAATCATTTAGCAACCTTCGAGGCGTCCCGGTTTAGTGGATGCCTCGAAGACTTTAAGCCTGTGATTGCTAGACTCAAATCTTGAAAGGCAGTCGGTTATGGGTAAGTTGTATTTTCGTCACGGTGCGATGAACAGCGGAAAGAGCACTGCGCTTCTTCAGGTTGCCTATAACTACGAAGAGCGGGGCCAAAGCGTTGCAATCGTAAAGCCTGCCGTTGACACCAAGGGTAATCTTTCCGTGGTTAGCCGTCTTGGAATGGCTCGCGACGTGGATTTCGTGATACTACCTACTGAGAACTTACGTACCAAATTTGCTGAGCACTCGCAGTCGACCGGCTCCAAGATTGACTGCCTACTCCTCGACGAAGCGCAATTTCTCACACGCGAGCAAGTTGATCAGGCGATGGAAATTGCCGTTATTGATGGAGTGCCGGTCTTGGCCTATGGCATTCGCACCGACTTCCTCACTAATGGATTCCCAGGCAGCATTCGACTTCTAGAAATTGCTCATACTCTCGAAGAACTGAAGACTATTTGCCGCTGCGGAAAAAAAGCCATGTTTAACGCTCGCCTTAAGAATGGTGCCTTCGTCTTCGACGGCGATCAGGTTGCAATCGACGGCGCCGAAGTAACTTACGAATCGCTCTGCCCGAGCTGTTACTACGCCAAACTCGGAAAAACCACTTGATTAAAACGCTCAAGGAGTTAGGGTCAGTTCCCCACTTTTACCAATTTTTTGCTGCTAGAACTATTTCGAACTTCGGAAACGGGATTTCGCCGGTCGCGTTAGCGTTTGGAGTTTTAGGAATTGCGGGAGCTGACGCTGGATCGCTAAGTCTGGTTCAGGGAGCCCGAACCCTTCCGATTCTTCTGTTGCTCATTGTGGGCGGAACCATTGCCGATAAGTACGGGAGAGCCAAGGTTATGGGGCTAACCGATATGTGGCTGAGTGTTCTCATCCTTATTGCGGCCTGGTCGTTCATCAGTGGAAGCCCCAGCGTTTGGCTCCTGACCATCGTAGGATTGCTCGCAGGCATCCTGAATGGAGTTTGGTATCCGGCCTTCGCAGGACTAACGCCGATTTTGGTTCCCGAAGAGAAATTGCAGGGCGCCAATGCCGCGATCGGGTTCGGTTCGAATGTGGCATTCATGTTTGGAACCGTCAGCGGTGGAATTGTAGTTCTCTATTTTGGCGTTGGTTGGGCTCTGGCCGTCGACGCTATAACTTTTCTCATCGCCGGAGCGTTGGTTTACCCGCTTTCGAAACTACCGCAACCAGGGCAGGCTGAACGCGGTGAAAAAGTGCGCTTTTTCAAGGAACTGAAACTTGGATGGCATGAGTTCAAATCCCGCTCGTGGCTAGTCACCATCGTCATAGCGTTTGGCTTCATCAACATGACTTTCGAGGCTATCTGGGCTGTTCTAGGGGCGCTACAGTCTCTTGAAAACTATGACGGAGCGGCAACTTGGGGCTTAGTGCTTGGCTTCATGAGTATCGGCTTCCTGCTCGGCACCGTCATTGCAAACCGAGCCAGGCCAAGATACCCGCTGCGTATGGTGATGATCGTCATGCTGGCTGAGCCATTATTCACGCTCGCCTTCGGAACCAGTCAGCCAATAATCGCAGTGTTGATTACCGCCACCTTGTTCGGCATTGCCCTTGATCTTTTTTACGTGGTTTGGTCTACTACCATTCAACAAAATGTTCCCTCAGAATCACTCTCGAGGGTTAACTCCTACGATTCGTTCGGTTCATTTGTGCTTGGTCCACTTGGAATAATAATTGCCGGGCCGCTAGCGGTGGCAATCGGAATAGAAACCACGATGGTGATTGGAGCTTCGATTTCGTTACTGGCCATTGTCGGAGCACTCATGGTGCCAGGAGTTAGAAACCTACAAGCAAAGTTCAACGACTAAGAATTGTTGATCCAGTAGCGGCGCAGCAAAACACCGTCTTGTTCTACTTTATTTTCGAGCACTCCCCCGTGCTTTTCGATAATCCTGATCGAGGCCACGTTGTCATCGTTGCAGGTCATTAAAATGTTAGCGATTCCTAGGTTGGATGCGATAACAAGTGACTGGGACAGAATTTCGGAAGCGTAACCTCGGCGCCTAAAACCAGGTCTAACCGCGTAACCAATGTGGCCACCAAAGTTGGTTAGCCATTCGTTTAGCTCGTGCCGGATTGAGGTTCGACCGACGATTTCGCCGTCAACAACTGCTACCAAGAAAGTTGAAGGCACTCGGCCTGGCAAGAGATTCTCACCAACGAGACTGCTGTGAACGCGATCTAGGTACTCTTGAAAATCAGGTTCGGATTCCTGAAAGCCATCGAGAAGGAAATTGGATCCATCAAGTTCTAATTCAGAATCGGCGAGGCGCAAAACCTTTTCGTCGGCGAGAGTCGGCAATCTCAAAATCATCATGTGGGGAGTACGGGACTTGAACCCGTGACCGACGGATTATGAGTCCGCTGCTCTAACCAGCTGAGCTAACTCCCCTAGTCACAAGTAACTAGCCTAGTCGTCCTTGCGAATTCGCTCCAAAGCAGCACGCAGTGAAGAACTAAGATTCTTTACAACCTTGCGACTGCGCTTTTCAATGTTGAAGCGAACATCGCTAAACGATTCGGAAACAGCCCCGCGCACGCCGTCGAGTCTCTCAAAAACGCCGTTGGCGCCTCGCTCAATGGACTTTGAGCCACGACGCACCAACTTTGTCAAACGCGCACCAACCGATGGCTCTGAGGGATATCCGCTCTCGTTTCGCAGGTCCGTGGGTATTGGATCTTCGCCGGCGTAAACTTTTTCGTAGCTCGCTACCGTCTGGAGTAAATCATGCTGGCGGGCCTTAGCTAATGATCCTAGGCAGAAACTTTGGAATTCTTTGGCATTTAGGGCAAAGACCATTTCAAGCTTCTTTGCTAGGTCCGTTGGTGAGTCAGGTCTAAAGAGGTAACCATTCACGCCGTCCTCCACCAGATTCGGTAGAGCCATGGAATTGGCACCCACGACAGGGCGACCGGCTGCCATCGCCTCGAGAGTCGCCATCGACTGAAGTTCTTGGATTGAAGGCATTACGAAAACAGACGCCTTGCCAAGCTTGTCAATTACTTGTGCGTCATCGAGATCATCAAAGAATCTGACTCTTGACTGAATTTTCAGTTCTTTGGCTAGCGTAATCAGCTCGGACTGTTGCGAACCCGTGCCAATAACTTCTAGCTTAATGTCCTTCGGAAGTCGAGCCAGCGCCTCGAGTAAAACGTAGACGTGTTTCTCACGGTCGAGTCGACCCACGTAGGTGACCAGCGAACTAGCCTGTTTGGCCTTGTCGACATTCTTATACGCTTCGAGATTCACTCCCCCAGAGACAGCGAAGACCTTGAGGTTTGGAATTACCGCTTCCAACATTTGGGCTGATCGTAGATTAGGCGCAATCACCGAATCGGCTGCCCGAAAGACTCGGGAAGCATCTCGAATAATCATTTTTGCAAGAAACTGCTTTACAAACTTTGGCGCCAGGAGAACGTTCTCTACTAGATTCTCGGCGTCGATGTGGTTCGTTGCCACCAGACGAACCTTGTTCTTGCGAGCGGCGTTAGCGGCGTGCTGTCCCACGTTAAGGTGTGATTGGATGTGCACCACGTCTGGTGCAATTGCAGAAACTAGTTCGGTTAGTTTTCTGGTTAACCCCAGAGGAATAACAAAGCGCTGAACTGGTTGGAAAGGCAATCGGAAACTCTTTAGGCGATGAACCACCAGTGGGACTCCGTCGTGCTTCTCTCGGAAAGTGCCGTAAAGCTTCGATGTTGCCGGAGCGATGACGTGAACCTCGTAACCGTTCTGCTGAAGTGAACTTGCGAGGTTCTTGGTGAAGGTTGCGGTTCCGTTGCGGTCTGGAGCGAACGTGTCGCAAGCAATAACTACGGTGCTAACGCCCATTGGTGACTCTCAACTCTGGATGAACCTTGGAGAGGAGCCACACCCCCAAAACTGCGGTCGCTCCGCTCGCAATGAAAATAACCATTGCCGAAACCGATGCGTTGGATGCCTCACCAAGAATCACGATGCCGATAGAGATAGCAACCATGGGATCGATCACCGTTAGACCCGCGATCACCAGGTCTGGTGGTCCAGAAGCGTAGGCATTTTGAACGAACCAAGCCCCAAAGCAAATTGCACCGATCGCAGCAAGAACACAGCACGCACTGAGCCACTCAAAGTGGCCCTGAGCAATTCTCTGGATGACTGCCTTGATGAATGTGATACCAAACCCGTAGAGAATTCCCGCGCCCAGAATGAAGTTGAGCGCAGTTGCCTTCTTTCTGGTTAGGAAGAAAAGCAGGCCAAAAACTATAAGTACCACCGCAATCACTCCGAGCAGCGAAACAAGATCGGCATCCGTCAATAATCGCTCATCGTCGCCAATGGTTGTGGCCAACGACACAAAAACAGCGATACCAATGGTGCAAGTGGCAATGGCGAACCAGGCCGCCTTCGAAATCGGAGTCTTGGTTGCCCGAGCGTTTAGAAGTGAAGTTATGACCAGTGCCAGCGCTCCGATTGGTTGCACCACAATCAGTGGCGCCATGGTTAGAGCCGCGATTTGGAGAACTGCGCCACCGCTTAGAAATCCCATCCCGGTCAGCCACCGAGGATTACGCACTAGGTTCAAGAGATTCCTGAAGCCAACTCCGCGCTTCTCGCCAGCTTTTTTATCAACGTTCTTCGTTACCGAGTCGTTCTGGAATTGCGCCCCGAATGCTAGAGCAACCGCTGCCAAAATTGACAACGTAATAGCAATCGCTCGAAACATCAAACCCCTAACGGAACAACCTTAAGCCTAACCATTTTGGGCCTCTGGGAAGGCTTAGTCTGGGTATCATTTTTGAGTGACCATTAGACCGATATTGATAGCAGGAGAAGCAGTACTCCACGCTGAAGCAGCCGACGTTACCGAATTTAACGACGAGTTGGCCGAACTAGTGCGCGATATGTTCGAAACCATGGAAAAAGCTCCCGGTGTTGGTTTGGCAGCTCCGCAAATCGGGGTAGGTTTGCGCGTATTTGTTTACGACTATGACGATGAGGATGGAAATCCGCGTCGGGGGGAGATCATCAACCCAATTTTGGAGGTTGGACCAATTGACGGCGAACCCGCCGATGAAGACACCGAAGTCGAAGGTTGCCTATCTGTGCCTGGAGAGCGTTTTCCACTGAAGCGAGCCGAATTCGTGAAGATTTCTGGCCTCAATCTAGCTCAAGAGAAAATCGAGTTCGAAGCAACCGGCTGGTTTGCACGAATCATGCAACACGAGTTTGATCACTTGGATGGTTGCCTATACATAGACAAACTGGCTCCGGAGTGGCACGAGGAACGGAAACTAATGTTAGAAGAACGTGGTTGGGGGAAGCCTGGTAACTCCTGGCTACCCGGGCGTGATCAGTTAGAAGATTAGCCGCAGCGAAGCCGCCACAGCAGCGGCAACGATGACGATGACAATAAACGGGGCCTTCAACTTCAACAGCAACATAGCTACCAAAAGCGCAGGAACTCGTTCATCGAGAACTACCTTTTGACCCGCATCTTTTCCCGCAGATGATACGAAGGTCTGAACGCCAACGAGACCTGCCATGAGCGAAATTGTGAGATAGCCGGCCAACTTGTTTAGGAAATCTGACTCCAACAGTCGCCTGGGCAGCAGATACCCAAACAGTTTCCAAGAGAAGACCGCAAGCGAGGCTGCAATTACCGAAAACCAAGGACTCATGACTTGGTCCGATTCAGTAAGAAACCAATAGCTACCGCGATAGCGGCTCCTACCAACACCGGCGGTCCCGAAGGAAGAACTAGGGAAAACAAAACGCTGCTAACGATGGCAACAACCGCAATAATCGCACCGGCAGACTTTTGAATTCTTGGCCAGATTAGGGCAAAAAGAGCCGCGGCTGCAGCTGCGTCTAAACCAAATGTCTTCGGATCACCGATTCGCTCGCCGATAAAGGCACCGAGTATCGTAGCTGCGTTCCAAAAAACAAAGACTGATATGCCAGTCATCCAAAAGCCTAGTTTGCGCTCTTTGAGGGTCTCACGCGACATGCTTACTGCAGTACTCTCATCAATGGTTAACTGTGCAGCCAAAACCCGGAAGAGCCCTCTTGGGCCGATCACGGGCGCCATGCTTAAGGCGTAAAATCCATTACGCACGCCAACCAGCCAAGCCGAAGTCACTGCGGTCGATAAATCGGATAAGCCCACGGCAACGAAAGCAAACTGCGATCCCCCGCTGAACATTAGGGTGCTTAGGGCAATCGTTTGCCAAAGATCAAACCCGGCGGTGACTGAGAGAGCGCCAAAAGAAATGCCGTAAAGCCCGGTGGCCAAACCAACGCTCACAGCAACATTCAGTACTTTGCCACTTCCCATGCTCATAGTTTGTAGTCTCTCAAAACTATCGCCAATTGATTGCGAGATAAGAGTTCGCCAACTTCCATCAATTTTCCAATGAGTTGGCTCACTCGAAGCTTTGCTACATCTAGCTTCCTGGCGTTTTCGAAATCGCTCAGTCCAGCTTTGAAGTTGCCAAGCAGGGTTCTTTGTGTCGGATCTAGGCTATCTAGTGCCTCGGTAAGCTCGCGATTACTTCCCAAAGACCCTTCCATGGCTTTAGAGTCTTGCAAAAACTTCGAATCCACGATGTAATCACCTTTGGCAATCGCTCTGATTTTGCCTAGAAAATCTCGACCAGTTTCTTCGAGACTTATCAAATCGGATGCTCCAGCCAGAATGGCGTTCCAACGCAGTTGATCCGAAGAAAAAGATGAGCTAACGAGAACTGCGGATTGATTTCCTTCACTCTTCAAGACAGTTACCAGCTCACTCACAAAACTCGAGCCGCTATATCCGTGTTGATTTTGAGAAACGATTAGAACATCGACCAGATATTCGGGAGCTCGAACTAGCGCCCGTCGCGGATCTGACTCTTCGAAAACAAGTTTCAGGTCGGGCTGCGAGGTGATCATCATGGCCCGTCCGCTCCGAACCACATCGTTGCTATCAACTAGCCCAATTCGAATCATGGCCGTTACCGTTCGTTGGCCAGAGACTTCAGGTTTGGAAAGATTGCCGAAAGCGTAAAACCGACCCCGGGAACCTTGGTTGCTTCGATGCGGCCACCGTAGATTGCGGCTCGTTCTCTAAGGACTGCCAAAGTTGAGCCATCAAATTCGGTGACTAGAGCTTCCAGGTCGTCTTCTGTCGAGTATCCATCTACCAGCTCGCCCAATTGCTGCGCTGCTCTTGTGGCAAACTCGATTCCGTTGTCCTTTACTAGAACCTGTAAGCCATCCTCAACCCAAAGGAAGTTGATGCTAATCTCCGTTCCAACCGGAGCGTGCTTTCGAACATTTTGGAGCGCTTCGAAAGCAATTTTGTAGACACAAAGTTCCATGCCGTCGTTGAGAGGGAAACTTTCACCCTGCTCTTCGATAACCGCGTTATAACCGAGCTCTCGGAATGCAATGCAAAGTTCACGCAAATCAGCAATTTTGAAGGTTGCAGACTCAGAAAAGACACTCGAATTCAGGAAGTCATAAAGTCTTCGTAGTTCCCCCTGGGCGTCTCGGGCCGATTCGAGAGATTTATCGAGAACTCGCTGGGCTGAGCTCGGGTCGGACTTTATAGCGTAAACGCCTCCCTCGGTAACGCTGACCACAGCCGAAATTTTTTGAACTAGCAGCCCGGTGAGATCTTTAGCAATTTCAAGTCGTTCATTTTGCGTATCCACTTCGATGCGAAGGCTCTCCGCGCTAACTCTCTGAACAGCTTGATCAAGGGGCGTACCAACGTGCTGAATTCTTATGAAAGCAAGCCTTCCAAGTGCGACGGCAAGCAAGAACAGGGCGACTGTTGCGAACAGCGTAATCAGCATCGAATTCACGCGAATCACTTCGGAACTTGAACTAGCTTCGAGCAAAGCGGCCGGCAGAAGTTTTTCGTACCCCAAATACCAACCGATTAGGCACGCGCTAACTATTGCCAGAATGAGATTGGCTACTCTCACTACCCGGTTGCCGAAAATAGCTATCAGGAACAAACCAACGGCCAGAAAAACGGTTTGTAACATCGGAGTGCTGCTGAGGCTCAACATGAGGTAGGTGGCAGGCAGGAACAGCAGGATCGAAAGCCAAGCAAACTTTCGGCTAGAAACGAGAAGGACTGCTAAAACTGCAGTGAAGACCGATCCGATAATGTTGCCGTTTATCAACTCGGAGCCCGAGGAAAAGAGGGCAATCATTGTCGAAACTAGGATTAGGGAGAGCCAGTTGCGGTCTAGAATCCAACGAATCATGAAGTGGCCTTCCGATTTTTTGACCTTGGCTCCCCGGCTTGGACTCGAACCAAGAACCTATCGGTTAACAGCCGATTGCTCTGCCAATTGAGCTACCGAGGAATGTTGCTTTCGCAGCCTCTAACATTACCAAATTTTCTATCGTTTTGCTCGCAAAGCGATTAGCTCGGCATCAAGTTCTACCAACTTACGCGCGATTTGCTCCGACTGAGACTCATTCTTAGCGGCGTTTGATTGCATCAGAGTCTGAATTAGAAGCTGCTTTTCAAACTCGATGGTTGCGCTAAGAGAACTTCGAACCACACCCGTGGCATAAGCCTCACGATCGCCCTTTTCCATAACAGGCAGTGTGGTCAAAATGATTTCTCGCCAAAGCGAAGCCAAGTCGGTGGGTAGCTCTGAGGAAACCAACTCAACAAAACCGGGCTTTCCGTAAAGCGGTGCAATTACCTTAGCTAAGGCCGCGTGCCTTGGAGCCGAGAAAAATGAGCGGAAAATGCGAGTCATGGTTGGTTCGTCGAGTGCCGAAGGTACCTGGGCCACTACCTCGAGTAGCCAGCGTTCCCGGCGATTTATTGGATCATTGAGATTAACCGGTGGCAAGCCATTGACTTCATCTGCTTGAACAATGTTTTCTTGGCGAGGAATTACCGTTTCTCTGCGAACTCCCCTGGCTGCCTCGGTAACCAACTGGTTCACCATCGCGCGATCAACGAGTGTAAGTTCCGAAAGATGTTTTTCATAACTAGACCTAATGTGAGCGTCCTGAATTTCAACCAGTATTGGAACAGCGGCTCGAACAGCGGCAACCTGACCTTCGCGACTGGCCAAATCAAACTTGGAGATAGACCGCTCGATTGCAAACTCGATCAATGGGCGTTTCGCCGCAATCATTTCAACGATTGCGCTATCACCGCGCTCTTTGCGTAAATCGCAAGGATCTAACCCTTCGGGTCCGATGGCAATGAAAGTTAGCGCATTGAACTTTTGCGCCGAAGCGAAAGCCCTCATGGCCGCCTTTTGCCCAGCTTCATCAGGGTCGAAATTGAAAATAACCTCGGCTGGCTTCGCGGCATCTGCCACCAAGATTCGGTTGAGAATTTTGATGTGGTCGTCGCCAAAGGCAGTCCCGCAGGTCGCTACGGCAGTAGTGATTCCAGCAAGGTGGCAGGCCATCACATCGGTATAGCCTTCAACAACTACAACTCGTTGCGTCTTGGAAATCTCTCGCTTAGCCAAATCAATTCCATAGAGCACGCTTGACTTGTGATACACCGGCGTTTCGCTGGTGTTCAAATATTTCGGACCCTGATCGTCTTCAAAGATCTTTCTCGCGCCAAAACCAATAACGGCGTTTGTGCTATCCCGAATCGGCCAAATCAGTCGGCCGCGAAAGCGATCGTAAGCGCCCTTTTCCTTTTTACTGGCAAGAGCTGCTGTTACCAGCTCATCTTCGGAAAAACCCAGAGTCTTCAAGTGGTCGGTAAGCGCCGACCAACCTTTGGGAGCCCAACCAACACCGAAGTGGGTAGCCGCGGCCTGATCGAAACCTCGCCCTTGCAAGAACTGACGACCCGGCTCGGCTTCAGCATCAGCAAGTCGCTCGGCGAAGAACTTGGCGGCAAAAGAGTTTGCTTCTAGCACCCTGGCGCGAATGGCGTGGTTCGGATTAGTTTCCCCGCCTTCTTCATAATTCAGGGTGTAGCCAACGCGGGTGGCGAGTTTTTCCACGGCTTCAACGAAATTTAGAGAATCAATTCGATTTAGGAATTGGAATAGATTTCCACCCTCACCGCAGCCAAAACAGTGCCAGAGATTCTTTGTGGCCGAAACTCCAAATGATGGTGACTTCTCCCCATGGAATGGGCAGAGTCCTTTGAATTCTCCATTACCGGCTGCCTTGAGTGCCACGTAGTCGCCGACCACATCAACAATTGAAACCCTGGATAGAACTTCGTCGATGTCGGATTGAGGAATCCTCTTCGCCATTAGCGGACACCCCCGGTTAGTCGCTGATGCAAATTTATCGCCGCCTGGTCTGTGAGACAGGCAACCTGATCCACGATGGTGC
>CAEZUR010000019.1_pt1 | contig 14960 bp, 6 predicted proteins | sample 7264531 | NCBI WGS metagenome assembly CAEZUR01 (sample SAMEA6813835, study PRJEB35770) | uncultured Rhodoluna sp. | biome: Freshwater; feature: Freshwater reservoir; material: water | place: Czech Republic | collected 2016-04-20 | depth 0.5m m | reverse complement strand
GAGTTGAAGCCACCAACCACAATGGTTGCCTCGTCAAGGCCAGCGGTGGCATCGTCTTCCAGTAGCTCCGACATAATCGTCGTGGAATCATCGAGTTGTTTCTTGGAAATGATTTCGGTGGCGTCGTCGATGTCGTTCTTCTGGTTCTCGTTCATGTTTTACCTCTAAGTGAATGCTACTTCTTTGGGCGTGGCGAGCGCAGTTGGCGCAGAATCATTTGCCAGAGGGCATCGAGACCCGAACCTTCGGAAATGTTACCCGTTTGAGAGAAACGCATCTTGCTACTGAGTTTCTTCAACTGCTCTTTGGGTTTAGCAGCGTGTATGAATGAGCGAAGCGAATATTTTGCTCGAATGTTTTGGGTGCGCTTCACCGAAGCCTTGAGCCGTTTGAGTTCGACATCGAAAATGGACCAACTTTGAGCTACCGCGTCTTTTAGTTCTTCTTCGCTCATGTCAACGCTGTCAATTTCGTCTGAGCCGTAGGACATTTCGTTTGCCAGTTCCGCCAGGGTAAGCACATCCGGATTGGCAGAATCTCTGGCAAGTTCGAGACGAGTCTTGTTTCTTGGCATCGGAGCACCGAAATCGATGGCAACGTCGACATACTCTTCCCAGGCACCAACGATGCGGGCAAACTCTGACTCATGATTACGGCGAGAGCGCCGACGACGACGTTTCATGCCGAGAATCAGAAGGAACGGCCCAACCAAGATGCCTAGAACAGTTAACCCCTGGATCACCGGAAGGATGTTGGCTAGGAAGAAGTCCCAAGCGGTTTCCCACCAAGGCTTCGGGGGAGTTTTACATTTCTCAGGGTTTTTTAGACAGTTTGAGTCGGTGGATGGAATGGCCTTGCCTGGCGGGAGAACGGTTGCTGAATCTTCGCCAGCATCGGTTGGAACCTTAGGGTTTCCAGGAGGTGGCGGAGTTAGAGTTAGCGGCTTCTCAAATTGCGGAGTGGAATCTAGGGCAAGCCAATCACCGTTAGCTCCTTGAATCTCGGCCCACGCGGTGAGATTTGCGCCCTTACAGGTGCCGGTGCCGTTAATCTCGCCACATGACGGGACACCTGGCACGTCTTCCGACTGGCTAGTGCGGAAGCCGAGAACAACTCGAGCGGGAAAGCCCTTGGCTGTAGCGATAAGTGCAATTGCGGTCGCAAACTGCTCGTCGTCGCCAGCGGTGGCAACCAAATTACCGCGCTTACCAACACGATCTTCTTGATCGTTCAAATCCTTGAACATTTGGTTGATGCGGGAAACATTGTGTCCCGCGGTTGACTGGGTGAATTCAAGACCATCTACCTGATTGACCCAGCTAACGGTTTGAACGTCGGTGGTTAGTGGCTCGGTGAGTGCATGCGAGAGGAATCCGCGAGCTCGTAGACGCTGGGCTAGCAATTTCAGAGTGTCGCCATCGGTTCCAGCTAGGTCAGTTTGCTTGGCTAGCCAATTGACGAGATCCTCCGGTACGTATTTTAGATCGATTGAGGCGGCACTCTTTTGAAGGTCGGCCGGTAACACTTCAGGTAGCGGCAAATACTCAATCTGGTAGTTGGAATCGTTGCTTAGACCCGGGATGATTGCCGCAGTGCCAGTGATTCGGTTGATGAATAGCGAGTCGCTCAATTTTGCCGAGTTATTGCCTGTGAAAGTGACGCGCTTAACGTTATTGACGATAGGCAACCAGATTGCATCGAGTTTCCCCAAAGAGATGTTGAGTTTTTTTGTTGTGCCGGTGCCGTTCACGACGAGGTCGGCGGGCACCCGTGAGAAGAACACGCTGTCGTTTACATCACTTGCAGCCGCAGGGGCCACCGTGAAAGTGTCACCATTAAAGTAGGGCAACGTGGCAATGCGAATTCGATCCGGAGCCTGATCTGACGAATAGGTAAGTATCGTGCTCTGCAGGAGTTCGGCGTTACTGAAAAACTTTCGATAAGAACTAAGCGGGCTAGTCTGCTGCTGGAGCAGCCGCAGTTTTTCCACTCCGCTACGCAGCACGGTTCTGCTATTTGAAACTCCGGTGAACTGCATCGTGGTTGCTGTTAACGAAACAGCTAGGAAGATTACCGCTGCTGCCAGTGCCACCCGTCGTAGTTTTCGCATCAGCAGATTGGCGGTAAACCCGAGCGATTCCTGACGAATCAGAAGGTTCTCTCTTCTGGAAGCCCTGGCGCCCCAGTTGAGGTAAATAACCAACACTATGAAAAGTAGCGAGCCGCTGACCAGAGGAGTTTGCAACGGAATTTGAAGTGCCAAAAATTCAAAGTCGCCGGGCACGCTGGCAACGCCAAAAGAGATTGCGAAGATCACGATGGCTAAAACCGGGAACGATGCCAGCCAAAAACGAGAGGTCTTCCCAAAAAGAATCGAGCCGAACAGAACACCGGTAAGCAGGTAGAGCACCAAGACCGGCGCCAAGAGTGCGTGGTAGGTGCCGATTGGCAGTTCGATGGTGATGATTTGCTTCCAAGCCTGGATTGGGCCGGTTATCGCTTCGAAGAATCCGCTCAGCCAAGACTCGGAGTTAGCCAGAGCTCTCGGGTTTGCCAAAGGCAGCGACAGCAATAGAAATGCCACCAATGTGAGCAACGTGGTTGTGATCAGGCTGGCCTTTCTGAGCTGCTGGTTGGCACCAATGGCAAGGCCGACTAAGAGCGAAACTAAGGCGGTTACAAGAAGATATGTGTCTTGGTAAATCGGCCAGACGAAGAGCAATGTCAGCGCGGTGAGGGCGGCCAGATAGCTTGCGAAAACGACTTTGAGTTTCATCGGATGAACCGACCCATCAAACCAGGCAGGTCTTGAATCTCTTGAATGGTGAAAATCTTCATGCCGTTAACCTCTGCGAATTTTGGCTCGGCATCGGGAGAAGAGTCGGCAACTACAAACAAAACTCCGATGTTGCTCGGCAGGAACATCTTGATTTGCTGCATCAACCTCGGAGTGACGGTTGATCCCACCACAATAATCGCTAAAGACACGTCGGCGTGCTTGGCCGCGGCGAGACGACAAACGTCTTTGAGCCCCATCGCCTGTTCGCTGGCGTTGACCAAACAAAGATCGTCGAGGAGGCGGCGCTTAGTTTGAACCTTGAATTCCTTAATGGCAAACATGCGGCCGCGGGCTAAGGCTGGAATCTCGTCGCTGGCGAGAACGCTAATTTTGCGTTGGTCGCGAATTGCGCTCAATCCGAGCGAACCGGCGGCACTGACCGCTATTTCGTATTCATCGGAGTTCGCTCGATACTCGCTGGTATTCGCGGCCAGAATAACAATCATCTTGGAGCGGCGACTCTCCTCATACTGGCGAAGCATGAACTTTCCAGCTTGCCCAATCTTGGCAGTCAACTTCCAGTGAATATGTTTCGGATTATCACCAACCACGTATTCGCGAACCGAGTGGAATGACATGTCGGAATCCACGATGCTGGTGGTGGGATCGCCCTCAAGGTCTCGAAGGATACCTTCTCGAGTACGAGGAAGTTGTCGAGTTTGCGGGTGGACAAAAATCTCACGCTCTTCGAGTAACTTGTTCTCGCGACGAAGGGTTGCGATGGGGTCGGTTCGAACGGTGGTAATCGGGCCTAGTTTTAGAACTCCTCGGCGCTGGGCAGGAATTGCGTAATCGATTAACTTGGTATCTCCCGCGCGAAGAATCGGAATTGAAAACTCTTCCACTCCCCCACCGATTTGAACTTCAAGAACTCCGGGCAGTTGAAGATGATTGCTGGTGTTGGTAACCGAAATTGGTGCCTTGGTGTGTTCGCCGGCAATTAGATGGTCATCCGGTAGATCAAAACCTATTTCATATTCGTTGCCACCGATGAGGAATGGAACTGCAACGGCGAGAATTATTGCCGACACGGCTCCCAAAAATGCGAACTCGGGCCAATCGAGCAAGACTCCTAGCGGAACCCAGAGCAACACAAAGATTATGGCGATCAGGCCCACCTTGGTTACGGTTTCAGAAACCCACCTGAAACCCTTTCGCATGGCTGATGCGGCTTGGCCAAAAACTTCACCAAATTTCGAAAGCGTAAGTGAAACCCGACCGGTAACCGTTTGCGTGCCATGGCTGATGGTAGCCGTGGCTTCGCGAACCTGGGTGCGACCAGCGGCTGAGGAAGCAGCCTTGGCCTTACCCTTGGTTGGTCGAGTTCCGTTGTTGCTCATTCTTATACTTCGAAGTTTCCAGTCGGTGGTGTTATCTTCTCAAGCACCTGAGCAATAATCTGTTCCGGCTTTACCCCATCGAATTCGGCGTCTGGAGTTAGCACGATACGGTGAGCCAATACTCCCGTAGCTAGCTCTTTAACGTCATCTGGAATGATGTAATTGCGACCTTTGGTTAGGGCCCAGGTTTTCGCCAGTTTGGTTAGGTTTCTTGCCCCGCGAACCGAAGATCCCACGCGAATCTGCTCGGCTTGGCGAGTTTCTTCAACAATCGAAACGATGTATCGAAGCACCGACTCATTGGCTATGACTTCACGCGACATCGCCGACAATGTGAGGATGTCGGAACCCTTGGCCACCGCCTTTAGCTGGCCGGAAACGTGTGCGGTTCCCTTGAGAATTTCAACGGTTGAATTCGGGTCGGTGTAACCAACGCTGGTCTTGATCATGAAACGATCAAGCTGCGCTTCAGGCAACGGGTAGGTTCCGCTTTGTTCAATCGGGTTCTGGGTGGCAATCACCAGGAACGGCAGGCCGGCAGACCGGCGAACCTTACCAACTGTGACGTGGCGCTCTTCCATAGCTTCTAGTAACGCCGACTGAGTCTTTGGTGAGGCGCGGTTGATTTCATCGGCGAGCACCAGGTTCGCAAAAATCGGGCCTTCCTGGAACTCGAAAGCCTCCTTTTTTTGGTTATAGACCTCGATACCGGTGATGTCGGTGGGCAGAAGGTCTGGCGTGAACTGAATGCGCGAATACTTCATGTCCATCGATTCCGAAATGGCTCTAGCCATGGCGGTCTTACCCGTTCCAGGAACGTCTTCCAGCAAGACATGCCCTTCGCTAATCATGGTGGCCAGAACGATCTGAACCACATGACGCTTACCGAACAGGGTTTGCTCGACATTGTTCACAATGCCGTCGAAGAGTTTGTTGAACTCTTCCAATTGCTTCTTACTTATTGCCATTTTTTCTCTTTCCTCGATAAATGGTTATTACTGGGTACACGTAAATTTGTAAGTCACCGTTCCAGTTAATCCCTTTACATGGGAGTTCAACAGGTTTCCGGAGAATTGAACCGAAATCGATTTGATCGGTGGTCGATTTGGAATTCGCCAATTACTTCCCGGTTTTTCCAAATCGCCGGTGGTGTTGCTGGTCGAAATGTAGCTTGGGGTTCCTGAGATTTGCCAAAGCGGCTTCTTGTTTGCGGTGACCAGACCGGCACCAAGAAGTTTGAAGTCGATGTCGTGGTTCTTCGTGCACACCACAACTTCGCCAGAAATGTTTGGATCTGCTTCGACCAGGGTTTGGTCGATTAATTTGTCAATTCCGGTGATTTTCAGCTGCCAAGAACGGGAATTACTTAGCGGCTCTAGTTTTCGAGTGCCGGCGCTGCAGGTAGTTGGGTCACTGAGGAGGCAATACCGAACGCGAATGGTTGGTTTGGCGCCGAAAGTTTCCGAAGAAATCTCGTCGCTCCAGTTGGCTTCTGTCGATGTTGAGTTGAACTGTACTTTTACCCCTGGCTTGGTTTCGCTTCTTCCTATCTTCACCAGCCAGGCGCCCATTGGGTTAGGGTCGGGGCTGATGTCGTAGGCAAAAACCCCGGCGGCCGGGTCGGAAAGAGTGGAAACGCTTGCGCCCCCGAGTTTGGTGTAGCCAAAACTATTGGCAAAACACACGTAAGGCGTGTACGAGGTATTGTCGAGAATTGGTTTCAATACCGGCGAGCTGATGTTTCCCTTCTGGGTGTCTTCCGAGCCATACTCAACTGGTTTTCTAACGCTAATTAGGCTCTGCGCTGGGCCAACGGTCATTCGCAAGAGGTTAGTTCCGGAGTCCCAGGAACACACTGGAATAGTATCCCCGGTGTACATACCGTAGACCGCCTCAAGCGGAGCATCGCTCCAGTTTCGATCGAAGTTGGTTACCTTGATTTGAGCAACGTAGTCGCTGCCGCTCTTTTTAGTCTCAACCGAAAGGCTTTCAATTTTTGGTTTCGCGGCGATGCGGCCCACCCAGTTGCTGGAGTTTGAATCGGCAACATCGCGAACCGGCGGATCTACACGACCAAACGCCGTAATCGTAATTCGGCTGCGTTTACCCGGCTTGGCGGCAACGCGAACCTTGAAAGGTTCGAAGGTGGCCGACGGCATTTTGACGACCGGGTTTAGACCGGCGTCGCCAGAAATCTCATAGCGCTCAATCAGTGGGTCATTCACCGGTTGAATCGAAACATCGGCGAATCCGCGCGTTTCGGTTGCTTCAGGATCGTAAACGGTGATGGCATCAAAGTTGCTCGGTGAAATTCGCTTTGGAGCCTTGTAAGAGTAAACCCGCTCAACCAACTTAGGTTTTTCTGAGAGACCCTGATCGTTGCGAGCCTTCACCGAATAGGTGTGCAGGTTAGCTTTCGTGAGCCCGTCGTAAGGGGTTAGGTTGTAAATCACACATCGGGTCACGCCACCATTGCTGTCGATGTCGCAATTCAACGCGTCGCCCGTTTCGTCGACAACTTCAAACTCGGTGATCGCTGGATACGATGAGGCAGGCGGAACTATTTGCAACGTAACGGTGCTGGCGGTGTAATCAACCTGAGACACCGATGCCACGTTTCCAGGAATTCCAGCGAAGGAAAATTCTAGAGTTCCAAGACCGACTCGGCCCTCTTGATCAAGGACGCTGTAAGGAACCGAGCATTTCACTCCGGTTGGCTTACTATTCCAAACTGCAAAAATCCTACTCTCTTCAGTTCTGATAGAGACCTTTCCGCACGCTCTCGAGCTATTTTCGTAGCTGATTGCGCCCGTGGTGTAGCCGAACGGGGCAAAACGAAGGTCCTGGTCGCCCTGATATGGGTTGTAAGCGCCTGGCGTATCGTTCATCTCTTTTGCAGTTTTCGTGCAGGCTGATTCGCCGTCGACGACCGAGCAGGAAAGGGTTAGGGTCGGGGCAACGGGCAGTTGGTTTGGTATCTGCCCAACCACAAGAACCAGGTTGGCCGACTTAGTCTTCGGGTAATCATCCAACGTGATCTTGATTGAGCGTTTGGTTCCTGGCGTCGCCGATCCGTAAGCCTTGATATTGAGCTTCGAAGAGCCCTTTGGGGTCTGTTCGATAGTGAATACGTTATCGCCGCCGGAATAGCTGTATTTGAGTCTCGACTTCTCCTCATCGGTTTTCCCGTACCAAATAGTCATATTGATTAGGTCGTATATTTGTTCGGCACTGGTTCCTGGAACGATGGTGATTTGCTGGTTGGTTAGTTCGGGTTGCGGCTCAATCGGCGAGACTTCGATCGGCACCAAGAGAGTAATGAACGGTTCGTTCGAGTTGGCAATTTTCACTTCGACGTCGCAAAAGTCGCTCCACGGGTCGCCAGTTCCAGCGTTGTAGGTTACCTGGGTGCCCGACTTCACCTTGCAGGACGCGTTATCTCGAACTCCGTGCGATTTCACGGCACCTATGGTGAGACCGGTTTCCAGATTGGTAAGTACCGACATGTCGAAGGTTACCGACTTACCTTCATCAACTTTTTGCTTCGAAGCACTCGGGTCAAATGTAATTTTTGGAGTGGTACCTGGAAGGTGAAGAAAACCGTAACTGGAAACAGTTTTTCCGTAGAAGTTGGTGCCGCTAACTTTGAAAATAATGTTTTTCTGATTTTCAGGGAACTCCAGACCCGAAATCTTGCTGTTGTCGACGACTCGGAATCCTGTGGAATCACCCCAAATGGATAGTTTCAGCGAACCGATGTCTCCCGATGTCCAGATAACTTTCTTACTTAAAACTTCCAAACCAGTTGAGACGAATTCGGTGGCTTGGGCTCTGGTGGCAAAAGTATCGGTAATGTCTGGTGCGTCGTTTATCGCCTCATCGGTTGCCTTAACAATCAAATAGCCGGAACTTCTAGAACCAGAAGAACTTTGCGCTGTGTAAATGAACTTCATGGTCATCGGAACCAATCCAGCTTTAACGGTGACCCGGTTCCCTTTTATGCTCAGAGCAGCTTTCCAAAGTTTGAAGTTATCCGACTTTTCCGAGATGTCTGGAATCACCGAATTCTTGACCAGGGCCATCGGTTTTTCAGGGTTCGGTTGAGGGTCGAAATCGTTGGCAAGGGGGTCAAGGATTACCTTGTTTCCGGCCCCAATCAGAACTTCTGAGTAATCGTTTATGGTTACCGGGGCGGTGTCTGGTTCACCCTCACTAATTGCTACCTTTACGGTAGCCCTAGCAGAAACCGCTCCCTTGGAATCAACCAGCGTGTAGGTGAAGCGATCCTGACCGATGACGTTTGATAGAGCGGTGTACTCAATCGAACTGCCATCTGGGTTAATGTAGGCGGCACCCTTGTTCCCGCGCACGCCGGCCAGCGACTGCACCAAAACAGAGTCACCGTCTGGGTCAACGGAATTGGTGATTACCGGAATGCTAACCGTTTCACCCGCGCGCACCCTGGCCACTAGGTCGTAGGCAACCGGCGCTTGGTTGGCGTCGTCGTTTTGCACAACCTTGATTGCGATTGTTGCGATGGTGGTCTTTTTTGGATTGTTCGCGGCATAGATTTGGTAGTCACAGCGGAAAGTACCCTGGGTTGGTGGGGCCACGATACGAATTTTCCCGCCACCGGCAAAAATTAGTCCGCCCTTGATGCAGGTGGTTTTCTCCTCCTGCACCAGTGAGCGTGAGTCGATTGCCAGAGGCACACCCGGCTTGCCCAAGTCATTTGCCAAAACGTCGACCTCGGTGGATTGCCCAGCGCGAATGGTCACGGCATCTCGCCTGGAAACCGGAGGTAGTTGGTCGGCGGGCGATTCCATTTCGAAAACGAACGCTTGACCCTGGGTCGAATAGTCTGAGCCACCGCCATCGCTGATCGTGTAATTGATCACACCAACGAATCCTGGGGTGTCATTGATATTTTTACCTCTGATGCGCAGGTTTCCGCCCTTGATCTTTTCGGCAGAAAGAAGTGCACCTTTATACGGGTCAAGCTTCAAGTTGCTGATGGTTAGGGCACGATTGGCTGGATTGTGCGCGGCGCTAAAAACGTTGATAGAAGTATCAAGACCTGGGCTCACCAAAACTGTGACCGGCGTGGTTGAAAGCTTGAGGTCGGCTGGCTGCACCACGTTTACCCTAAACAGTGCATCAACTTCAGCACCTGAGCCATCGCGCAGTTTTATCAGCATTTGAGACGCTTTAGGGTCGGTTGCCAAAAAACGCACCCTGGTATCGTCGAGCTGCTCGAAACCAAGAGTGTCGCCTTTTGATGAGGCTATGTTGGTGATTGAAACGAATCCTTGTGCCCCTGAAATGTACTTTGAGAAGTCGACGGTAGTTGGCTCCTTTAACGCGACTACCAATACCGGTGCTGCGAATGAAAACAGGGTTTCCGGTCGAACCGTGATTGCAAATTCAACGGTTTTCTTGGCCCCATTGATATCGGAAACGGTGATCGATGTGGAAACCATAGACGCACGCTTTTCACCGAAAGCGGTGCTTTGATAAACGAGCTCGCCGGCCGGCGTAAATGCTAGGTTTCCCTCACCCTTGGTGATGCTGGCATCGCTAATGAAAAACCGATCACCTTCAGGGTCGGCCCAGCCGTTGAGAAATGGAACCGATATTTCCGAACCCGGCGTAACACTGGCTTCTGGCCACGCCTGCAAACAGTTCGGAACAACATCGGTGCACCAACCTGGCGCTGAGTTCTTTCCGTCGGGAATCACGGTTAGGGTGACTTTTGCCGCATTTGAGTTTTGCGTTCCGGTTCCGTCGGAGATTTTATAGGTAAAAGTTTTTGTTCCTCGGGCAGAGTCACTCACCAGAACCGTGAGCATCTGCTGCTCGGAGGTAACCTTCACTTCGCCGAAACTTGTGTCGAGACCACGCACGGTGTCTGGAACGATCGTGAGGATGTTTCCTCGGTTCGGGTCGCTGTCATTCAAAAGAATTGGCAGGGTAACCAGCTGTCCCGCGCGCACTCCAAAGCGGTCGGCTACAGCTACCGGCGGCTTAGGTGTTTTGGAATCCTCCGGTTGTTTGCAATCAACCTTGCACGGTTTGGGTGGCGGAACCAAACTGTTCCAGTTTTGTGTTCCAACGATTAGGTCACCGGTTGGCAGACTCCAGGCCCATCCGCTAAAAGTGTCATTGATAACTGCCGTTTGCCCGTTTGACTGGAACGTGAGTGCATCCTTGCCCTCGCCGGTAAGTTTGGTCGCGTCCAACTTCCTAGTGGCATAGTCGAGGGGCTGTAGCAGCTCGGTGCCAGAAGAGTAAAACCAACCCTCGGCTTCGGCCAGCCAGGTGGCATACACGTTACCTTTGAAAAACACTGGTCGAGTGGTGATCAACCCGGCAGCAACGTCTTGCGTCTGGGTTAGGACTCGAGTTTCTAGGTCTACGGCAAACAGACCGGTCGCAGTTGACAGATAAGCTCTCGTGCCGCTAAACGCCGAGCGCTGTAGCTGAGCTGCTGGTTCAACGCTCACTGCATCGCCGGCGCCGCTAACCCAGAGTTTGCCAGCAGTTTGCTCAAGTAAAACCCATTTATCGCGAATGCTTGCCATCTGGAAGATTCCGGCCGTTACGCCAGCAACTACATCGAAATTGTCAGACCAGGTTTGAGTGATCGGGTTGTATTCGTAAACCTTCTTAGACCCCAGTGAAAACGCTTTGACTCGATCTGAAGAGTCAACAGTGGCAGAATCAAACTTTTCCACACCGGCCGGAAAAGCAACAACCACGGGTTTTAGAAAACCACCGGCGGTAGCCGAGGAAACCAAAAGTTTCCCGTCGGCTGAGATCATGGAAGCCACCGCTTCACCCACAGCAATTGATTTGGCCGAAGACTCGAGCTCGATCGCGTCTTCGGAGTCTTCTGTGAAATCGCTTGGCGACGCCGAACTTATGTTCACGTATTTGGTGTTTGCCCCAGCAAATAGCAGCGATGCGAATTCATTTTGAATCAGTTCGCTGGGGTCGGTTACCGCGTTAAATGAGGTGAGCTCGTTAACCTCGGTATTCACGCGGCCGAAACGAGAAGCCAGATTGGTGCCAGTACCCTTTTGAAGAACCCAAACATTTTGGGTGTTGAGTTTCACATTTTTTACATCGAAGCCGGTCGCAAAAATGGCCGACCCTGCAATTAGTGCCAGCGCGAGCAGTATCGCCGTGACTTCCAAGACCTTGCGCGAAGGCAGCCGTGTGGCGCGAGAGCCACGTAAGAAACTCAAACTATACCCCCGGTGCACTCACGAATATATAGGTCAGTAAAAACCCCAAGAGTGCTGCCCCGGTGATCACCCAAAAAAGTGGACCGAGTTTGAACTTTTTCTTCAGTGGAACAAAGGCATCGGCCTTGGCACAAATCGGGCATTCATCCGGATTCGCGGTCTCGGTAGCCCTTTTCTTGCGACCGCCACCGACCGGCTCAACATAAACCCCCACGTTTAGACCAGTGATGTCAACCTTTGGGTGACCGCACTGATACTTTGGCAAGTTGTCCTCTCGCGCTGCGCGTGAGGATGGTGCGATGTTCATCCTGGTCACTTGAAACTGAAGGTCGGATTGGAGTTCGTTCAATGCCATCGCGAACTCTTGCATGCTGCCGAACCGCATGGATGGATCACGATACATCGACTTGTTGAGGAGCTCTTCTACGATTCTCGGAATACCGGCTCTAGGAATTGGAGTGTAGATTCCCCTGAGAATCCGTGCCTTCAACTTTTCATTGTCATTTTGTTTCGCATCACCAGACTCGAACGGAGTGCGGCCGGCTAGGAGCGAATAAAGTGTCGCGCCCAGCGAGAAAACATCAGATTCGATCGAACCAAGTGTTTGCATGCCAACCACTTCTGGAGCACTCCAAGGAAGCGACATAGCCACCTGATCGTTCGTGTCGGCTACAGTCGTGTCGCCGGCAATTCCGAAATCGGAAAGAACCGGGGTGCCAAAAGAATTGATCAAAATATTCGACGGTTTTATGTCGCGATGAATCAGATTGCTGCGGTGAACTGTTTCCAGTGCGCTGGCAATCTGCACCCCGATATCTAAAACAGTTTCCAAACCCATCGGGTTCACTCGCCAGTTTTTTCCTAGCGAAGTTGGGCAATACTCCATGGATATATAAGGATTGCCATTTCTTGAAATATTTGCTTCAAAGATGTTCACAATGTTCGGGTGTCCCCCGAGCTTGGCTAGGTTGTTGGCTTCCGCGATAAAGCTTATTGCCGAAGGAGATTTTGCTTCAAACTTCCTGAGAAAGATTTTCACCGCAACCTCGCGGCTTGGCACCGATTGGCGGTATAGAAAAACATCGGCAAAGCCCCCACGGCCAAGTGGAGATAGATAACTCAGCCCTGAAATATCGGGCGGAACCAGCGGCAAGCGATTAGACATCAGCGACCCACTCCCAGTGGCCAGAATTTTTCCTGACCTTTGGTTAAGTCAACCAGAATCCAGCGACCTCCCACTCGAGTTAGGTGCTGATTGCCGTTGCATTCGAAAGTCCAAGCGGTTTGGAAATCTCCGTTGGCGATTCCTCTGGCACAAACGCGAACCTCATCAGATTTGTCTTCGCGGTTGTCTAGATTCACGCGCTTACCTGCTTCGGCGTTCTTGATGATTTTTTTGCGCGAAGGCTCATCTACCAAAACCGATATGGTTGCCGTTTCTCCGTCGACACGAACCGACCGACCGGCAATCCTGATTGGTTCTGATTCTTTCCCGTCAACTAGATTGAGCATCGAGAAATACTTTGACTCGGCGGAGTACTTCTTGTTTAGGTACAGCGAAACGTTGGTTACGGAGTTAATTCTCGAAATTTCAAACTGTGGCTTAGAAATCTTGGTGGTCCAGCTGAGTGTTCCGCTTTCTACTTCAACTAATGAGACGTCTCGGTTGTCCTTGCCATCCAACATAAACAGCTGACTTAGGTGAGCTCGATTGCGCGGTGTAGTAACGCTATCCTCATGGCTGATTGCATAACCGCTGCTTTCTAGAGTCCAGATAGTGTTTCCGAATTCATCAATCCTGTCGATGGTGATGTCGTGACCTTCGAAACCGCCCTGCGAAACCAGGTTGGTTGCTTTCTCCTTCGTGCCATCACCAGAAATTTGAACGTAAACGTTGCCGATGCGATAGAGCTTTACCGCCGGCTTTCCGCTCCAATCACTGAGACGACCGTTATGGAGCAGGACCGACTTCGGAAGGTCATTCTTTTCGCGTCCAAGTATCAGACGACGGCCAACAATCGGATTTCCGCCCATCGGCTTTTGATCTGACTCGATGCTCCACTTGGCGCTACTGAGTCGTTTGGAGCGATATTTGGCGTATCGAAAGTCTTTCTTAGACCCGTTGGTCATCACCAAAATGCTTCTAAGGTCGCCTGGTAACGCTAAGACTTCAAGCACCGGCGCTTGGATGATTGGTTGATACTTGCTCTTAGCAATCACGGGATCGGTTATCAAACCGTTTAGTCGGTTATAGGGAACCAACGTTTTCATCTTGCGATTTTGGCTGTCATCAATAGACTTCTTATCGCCGGCCGCGTCACTGCCGTTAATGTCGGTGAACTTCACTAAGACTTCATTGAGACCGGGAATTTCTACCAACTGTTTTTGCCATTTTTCAGTCCAGTCGAGCTCACCCGCCAGATCGACTTGCCAAATCCGCAAACCGGTTTCAAGATTTACCAGAGCAAGGGTGCTCGGAGCCGGCGTTTCGCTTTCGCGGCAATCCTTAGAATCCAGATCGTTTTGGGTCAGGACCACTGCCTGATTCTGGTCAAGAGTCGCAAACTCGTAAAGCGTGCAAGATGGGTCACCGACCGTTTGGAGACTGTATTGCCAACTGGGAGAAGATTGTGGTTGATTCAGTGTCTCCATTGAAACTATGCCGAGAGGCGGTTGCGTGCGGTAAAGGTAGTCAACGCCAAGCCAAAGGGCCGAAATTGCAAGCGCCGGCACCAGCAATACGCCAAACGTTCTGGCGAGTCTCCCTAGTTTGCGGCGCCCGCGAGTTCTAACCTTTTCAACGACCTGAATCTGCCTAATGGAAGATGAGTTGAGAGGCTTACTTTGGGTATCAACATTGAGGCTATTCGACACACGAACCCGTTCGAGTTTGGCTTGCACAATCCATTTTCGAAGTTCCGGATAGATCGATGGGTTCGCCAGTAATTCATCCCAAACTTCCGGGTACCCGTTTGCCAACCGAGACATTACGCCGGTAGAGGTTTTTGGATCTTTAGCGAGCGCTCTAGCCTCCACCACCGACATTCCACGATTACTCGTCATCTGTCATACTTCCCGTCGAGTCGAAGACGGGTGAAAGTAATCAAAACAATCGCCGTACCAATCAAAATCGCCGCGGAAGTTCCCCAGGTGAAAAGGTTGTGTCTCCAGAACGGGTCTTCATCGAGGCTAGGAGAAATCATGGCCAGGTTGGCAGAGCTGGCCGACATGGCAAATCCCCAGCGAGAGATAACCAAAGTTGCCGCCGCCGAGATGAACGAACCCTCACTTATAGGAAGCAAACCACCGTTCAAAACCAGTTGCGCCATTAGAAACACCACAAAAAGAGGCATAACCTGTTCGCTCGACTTCACCAGCGACGAAAGCAAAAGACCGGTAACCATCGCAGCTAGAGCCGTAAGCGTCAGCGCAGCAAAAAGCTCCAAAGCGGGCGAGTCAAAAAAGACCGATTGGATCGGCGGAACCTTGGCGAGAAGAGTTACGTAGGTCAACATTCCAGACATAAAGAGAGAT
>CAEZUR010000018.1_pt1 | contig 15156 bp, 16 predicted proteins | sample 7264531 | NCBI WGS metagenome assembly CAEZUR01 (sample SAMEA6813835, study PRJEB35770) | uncultured Rhodoluna sp. | biome: Freshwater; feature: Freshwater reservoir; material: water | place: Czech Republic | collected 2016-04-20 | depth 0.5m m | reverse complement strand
GTTACCGAGGAAGATCTTCAAGATCGTCGAGTTCTGGCTCAAGAAGGCTTTATTTCAATCTTCGCCGTGGTCGACGCTCAGGGCCGGGTTGTAGTTGGTCCGGAAATTCGCGCGAGAGCCTTCGCCGAAGAAGATCACGTCTTCGACGACATCAAGCCAACGGTTTCCAAGGCACTGGCCGAAGCGGCTGGCGAAGGTGTTACCGACACCTACGCACTGCAACAGGTGATTCGTCGAACCGTTGGAACCTGGGTCAATAAGAAGCATCGACGTCGTCCGATGATCATCCCGGTTGTAGTTAGAGAGCAGTAACCTCCACGATTTTGTCGCATCTCGCGATTACCCTTGAGGCATGGCTGCATCACGACCTGGTTCTTCACGCTCTTCAAAACCACGCAAGAGCGCGCCACGCAAACCCGCTGCATCGCGACCGGTTGAGTCGGGCCCGATTGGCAAAATTTACAACAAACTAGCTTCGGGTTTTGGTTGGGTGGCTCGCGCTTTCAACCACAACGACGAAGCACGTGAAAACGCTCGCGACGCTTTCCCATTCACCATCTTCTTGGCCGGCCTGATCGGCGCTGCCGTGGTCTGGTTCATGCCCGCCGCCGATGGTTTTGGTCACCTGCTTCACACCTGGACGATGGGGCTACTCTTTGGTCGCGTAGCTCTAGCCCTGCCGGTTCTCATGGTTATCGTTGCCATCTACCTTTCAAACTTTCCACCATCAACTCGCGGTAACGCTCGAATCGTCTTCGGCCTGTTCCTGATGGTAATTAGCGCCTCGGGCTTTTTCCACATTTTTGGGGGAACGCCAAAACCAACCGATCCGAATTACAACGAAACCTTCACCAATGCCGGTGGGCTGTTCGGCTGGCTGGTTGGTACTCCGCTGCTCGGACTGTCAATTTGGGCTGCCGTGCCACTTTTGGTGGTCATCAGCTTGGTGGCTCTCCTAATCACCACCAAGACCGCGCCAAGTCGAATTGGCGAAAGACTGCACCAGCTTCGGATGTATGCATTCGGAGAGCCAGGTGTTGCCAAGCCCAAGAGTGAAACCAGTGCCACCGAAGAAATCGATGACGCCTTCGACGGAACTAAGGTGCCTTGGTGGCGTCGCGATAAAAAAGACGCCAACAAACCGTTTGAGACTCCGGTAACTACCGAGGTTGCCATCGAGGATCTCTTTCAGGATGAGCCGCTGGTTGATGTGACATCGGTCGACAGCAGCACGGACACCGAACCGATTGCCATAGTTTCCGAGGAAGCCGGCAACGACTCCCTATTCGAGGAACCAGAACTTCCGTTGGTGGTTCAAGAAAAGACCAAGACCAATCGCCCTTACAATTTGCCTCCGGTTACCATGCTTCCGCCCGGCACCCCACCAAAGGCCAAGACCGAAGCCAATGATGTTGTGGTCAAAGCAATCACAGCGGTCTTTACCGAATTTGAGGTTGCTGCACGTGTGGTTGGCTTCTCACGAGGGCCAACAGTTACTCGCTACGAAGTTGAGTTGGCTCCAGGTGTGAAGGTTGAGGCAGTTACCCGCCTTTCAAACAACATCAGTTACGCCGTGGCCAGCAACGAGGTTCGCATTCTGGCTCCGATTCCGGGTAAATCGCTAATTGGTATCGAAATTCCGAACGTCGACCGGGAAACCGTTTCGCTGGGCGACGTGCTTCGCTCAAAGGTGGCGGTCGACAGCAAGCACCCGATGACCATCGGTATCGGTAAAGATGTTGAAGGTGGCTTCGTTATCGCCAACCTGGCCAAGATGCCTCACCTTCTGGTTGCCGGAGCCACCGGTGCCGGAAAATCATCATTCGTGAACGCCATGATTACCTCGATCCTGATGCGCGCCAAGCCGGCCGAGGTTCGAATGGTGCTCATCGACCCGAAGCGCGTGGAGCTGGCCGCCTATCAAGGGGTACCTCACCTAATCACCCCGATTATTACGAACGCCAAGAAGGCTGCCGAAGCCTTGCAATGGGTTGTAAAAGAAATGGACATGCGCTACGACGACCTCGCGTCGTTTGGCTTCAAGCACGTCGACGATTTCAACCGAGCCGTGGTTGCCGGAACCGTGAAGGTTCCAGAAAACTCTCGCCGCGTGATGCAGCCATACCCGTATCTGTTAGTGGTGGTCGACGAGTTAGCCGACCTCATGATCGTGGCACCTCGCGACGTGGAAGATTCGATTGTTCGAATTACCCAGTTGGCTCGTGCCGCGGGTATCCACCTAGTTCTTGCCACCCAGCGCCCTTCGGTCGATGTGGTCACCGGCTTGATTAAGGCCAACGTGCCTAGCCGCCTTGCCTTCTCGGTTTCTTCGGTAACCGACTCTCGAGTTATCCTCGACAGCCCAGGCGCCGAAAAGCTGGTTGGTCAGGGAGATGCCCTGTTCTCACCGATGGGAACCAATAAGCCGATTCGCGTTCAGGGAGCCTGGCTGTCTGAAGACGAACTACACAAAGTGGTAAATCATGTGAAGGCCCAGATGGATCCCGATTACCGCAGCGACGTTGACGAGCCGATAGCACCCAAGGGAATGGTCGACGCCGACATCGGTGGCGACCTAGATATTCTGCTGCAGGCCACCGAGCTAATCGTGAACTCACAGTTTGGTTCAACCTCGATGCTTCAGCGCAAGTTACGGGTTGGCTTCGCCAAAGCGGGGCGCCTCATGGATCTTCTAGAATCTCGTCAGATTGTTGGCCCGAGCGAGGGCTCCAAGGCTCGTGACGTTTTGGTAAAGCCGGAGGAACTGGCCACGATTCTGGCGCAGCTTCGCGGTGAACCAGGTGCCAAAACTTCCACCGACGTTGCCAACGCTGCCGACCGGATAGACAACGGTCAAATGGCTGCCGGCGAGTTTGAAGAGTTCATCCCCAAAGGTGACCCAGACGAAGGCGAAGAAGACGCCTGGCTTCTAACCGGGCGCGATAAGTGAACCTTCCCAACACCATAACGCTGGCGAGAATTGCGCTAGCCCCGGTTTTCATTTGGGTGCTGTTACTTTTTCCTAGTTCTTCGGCGCACGAACGCTGGATTGCGGTTGCCCTATTTGTTATCGCCAGCGCCACCGACGGCGTCGACGGAGCCTTGGCTCGGAAATGGAACCAGGTTACCGATCTTGGAAAATTGCTTGATCCAATCGCCGACAAGGTTTTGATTGGGGGAGCGCTGGTTGCTCTTTCGGCGCTTGGGCAAATCGACTGGTGGATTACCGTGGTGATTCTGGTGCGTGAAATTGGAATCACAATTTATCGATTGGTAGTAATTCGAGACCGGGTTATCGCAGCCTCCGGCTCAGGAAAACTGAAAACCATAATGCAGTCAATTGCGGTGGGGTTTTATCTTTCGCCACTGGCCGGGTATTGGCAGCCAATCGAAGTTTTGCAACTCGGAATTCTCTACTTTGCGCTAATCCTCACTCTCGTTAGCGGGGCTCAATACCTTTTGGCGGCTCGCCGGTGAGCGCATTGCTGATTCTTGACCACCTTCGCGCTAGCGGTCGAAAGCTAATCTTCGCCGAGTCACTCACCGGCGGTTTGTTGGCCGACGCTTTCATCCAAGTGCCCGGTTCATCGGATGTCGTCCTAGGTTCCGAGGTCACCTATGCCAGCGAACTCAAGGTAGCGCTCCTCGGCGTCGACGAAGACGTTTTGGCAGAGCACGGCGCCGTTTCCGCAGAGGTAGCCAATGCCATGGCTCACGGGGTCTATGCGGTGGGCTTGGCTGCAGCCGATCTTGAACCGGATCAGCTGGTGGCTTTGGCTACCACGGGTAACGCCGGCCCCGAAGGAGAACCGATTGGCAGGGTGTTCATTGCACTCACCGATGGTTCCAAGAAGAAGGTTCGCGAATTTGCATTCGACGGAAGCCGTCAAGAGATAAGAACACAATCGGTGACCGCCGCGGTGGAGCTGCTGCGGGAACATTTAGCGCTCTAGATCTGTTTCTTTATTCACCACTAACTCTCAGGTAATTCCAAGTAATTTTGTTCAAACTTGTCAGTGGTAGCAGGTAAGTTATTTAGCAGGAGGTAGCAAATGGTTCTAGTTCGACACGAAATTGGTGAGGTACTTCGCGACATTCGTATGTCTAAGCGTCAGACCCTTCGCCAGGTCGCCGCTCGCGCTGCCGTTGCCCTTGGTTACCTAAGTGAAATCGAGCGAGGCCAGAAGGAAGTTTCTTCCGAGCTATTGTTCTCGATTTCCGAGGCACTAGACGTGCCAATCTCTCAGGTGATGCGTGAAGTATCCGTTCGCCTAGCCATCGCCGAAGGCGTTGACATACCAGACACCGTTCCAGTGGAATTTGTCGCTTCGTTCGACTCCTCACTTATCAACGCCTAACAGCGCTTGCGCATATCCAAATTCCGTGAACTCATGACCGATGAGTTTGGTTCCGCCTATGCCGCGGTAATCGAAACCGACCTGGTACTAACCGAGTTTGGCGATCGCACTGCCAAGCAATGCCACGCGGCCGGGGAAGACCTTCGAGAAGTTTGGCTGGCGATATGCCGCGCAGCCAACGTTCCCCAAGCTCGGTGGCACGGTTTGAACAAAAATACGAAAAAATAGACACGCCGAAAAGATTTATTCGAAAACTTGTTCGAATATTGCTAGAGTCTAGTTATCGGGTTGAGGAAGTTATCCACAAATCGAAAACGCCGGCGGTGAATGTCGCAGGTTCGCAATAGTGTCACATCAGAATAAAAACGTGATGGCTCGCAAGAGCAGAAGATGAGGATCAAATGGCAAGTCCAGCAGAACGAGAAAAAGCTCTAGACACGGCTCTCGCACAGATCGACCGCCAGTTCGGCAAGGGTTCGGTTATGCGCCTTGGCTCAGATGAGCGCGCACCGGTCGAAACCATTTCAACCGGCTCAATTGCCCTAGATGCCGCTCTTGGCATCGGTGGCCTGCCTCGTGGCCGAATCGTTGAGATTTACGGGCCAGAGTCTTCCGGTAAAACCACACTTACCCTCCACGCGATTGCGAACGCCCAGAAAAACGGCGGAGTGGCAGCTTTCATCGACGCCGAGCACGCACTTGACCCTGAGTATGCCAAGGCGCTTGGCGTAGACATCGATGCCCTCTTGGTTAGCCAGCCAGACACCGGTGAGCAGGCGCTTGAAATTGCCGACATGCTAGTTCGCTCTGGAGCGATTGACCTAGTGGTCATCGACTCGGTTGCAGCGCTGGTACCTCGCGCCGAAATCGAAGGCGAAATGGGAGACACTCACGTTGGTCTCCAGGCTCGTCTGATGTCTCAGGCTCTTCGCAAGCTAACCGGTGGCCTCAGCACCACCAACACCACCATGATTTTCATCAACCAGCTTCGCGAGAAGATCGGTGTGTTCTTCGGAAGCCCGGAAACCACCGCTGGCGGTAAGGCACTGAAGTTTTACGCCTCGGTTCGCCTAGACATTCGTCGCATTGAGACACTAAAAGACGGAACCGACGCAGTTGGTAACCGCACCCGCGTGAAGGTTGTCAAGAACAAGATGGCGGCTCCGTTCAAGCAGGCCGAATTCGACATCATTTATGGAACGGGTATTTCTCGCGAGGGTAGCCTGATCGACTTCGGTGTCGACCACGACATCGTGAAGAAGTCTGGCGCCTGGTACACCTACGAGGGTGAGCAGCTTGGCCAGGGTAAGGAAAATGCTCGATCATTCCTTATCGAGAACGTCAAGATGGCCGATGAAATCGAACAGAAGATCAAGACCAAGCTTGGTATCGGTGTTCCACGCGCCGTTGCCGACCTACCTGCGGAAGAACTTCCTCCGGTAGCGGTTGTTGAACCTAAGGACAACAAAGCAGCCAACGCCTAACATGGCTTTTGCACGAAGGGGTCGATCCCGAATCGAAACAAACGATTCGGAACCGGCCCCTTTGCTTTCGCCCGAGAAACAAGAGTCTCGGGCAAGAAACGTTCTGCTCTATCAGCTTTCCAAATCTGCAAAGTCGAAGGACCAGTGTCGAAAGATTTTGGCGAATCGTGGGATAGATAGCGAAATTGCTGAAAAAGTTCTCGATCGGTTCGAAGAGGCCCAAATCATCGACGACGCGGTTTTTGCCAGAGCCTTCACCAATTCTCGGATTCGCGGGAAAGGCCTTGCTAAAACAGCAATTGCCCGAGAACTCCGTGAAAAGGGAGTTGATCAGGAACTCATCGAGACCGCTCTGCAGGAGTTAGATAACGAAGGCGAATTGGCCAGAGCCACTGAGCTGGCCGTTAACCGAGTAAGACGGATGGGTCACCTAGAGAAACTGGTCATTCAGCGACGTCTCAGCGGGTTTTTGGCTCGAAAAGGCTATGCGGGTTCAATCGTGCAATCCGCAACCCGTGTGGCCCTTGAAGAAGCGGTAAAATTGGAGGTCTAATGACTTCCACGCTTACTCGAACCTACGAAGTGCGCACCCACGGGTGTGCCATGAACGTTCACGATTCCGAAAGACTTTCCGGTCTTTTGGAAGGGGCTGGGTTCTTGGCTGTCGAAGACGGTGAAGACGCCGATGTAATTGTTTTCAACACTTGTGCCGTGCGCGAAAACGCAGACAACAAACTCTATGGAAACCTCGGGCAGTTGCTTCCTCGCAAACAGGCGAACCCCAACCTGCAGATAGCGGTTGGAGGTTGTCTCGCTCAAAAAGACAAAGCGACCATCATCAAAAAGGCCCCTTGGGTCGACGTGGTCTTTGGAACGCACAACATCGGTTCTCTTCCGGCTCTCCTAGAACGCGCTCGTCACAACGCCGAGGCTCAGGTGGAAATCCTGGAAAGCCTCGAGACTTTCCCAAGCGACTTACCAACTAAGCGTGACTCGGCCTACTCGGCACTGGTGTCGATTTCGGTTGGTTGCAACAACAGCTGCACCTTCTGCATCGTTCCGTCGTTGCGCGGAAAAGAACGCGACCGTCGTCCAGGGGAAATTCTTGCCGAGATCGAGGCGTTGGTTGCCGATGGTGTCATCGAAGTGATGCTGCTGGGTCAAAACGTAAACACCTACGGTGTTGAATTTGGCGATAAGGGCGCTTTTGCCAAACTGCTTCGCGCGGTCGGTCAGATCAAAGGGTTGGAGCGGGTTCGCTTTACCAGCCCACACCCTGCAGCGTTTACCGATGACGTAATTGAAGCCATGGCCGAAACGGCTAACGTAATGCCGCAACTTCACATGCCGTTGCAGTCGGGCAGTGACAAAGTGTTGAAAGACATGCGCCGCAGTTATCGAAGCGAAAAGTACCTTGGCATCATCGAGCGGGTACGCAAGGCGATTCCAGACGCGGCACTATCAACCGACATCATTGTTGGTTTTCCCGGCGAAACCGAAGAAGACTTTCAAGCCACAATGAACGTGGTGAGTTCGGCTCGTTTCGCCATCTGCTACATCTACCAATACTCAAAGCGTCCGGGAACCCCTGCCGCAACGTTGCCTGATCAAATTTCCAAAGAAGTAGTTCAAGAGCGTTTCGAACGACTCATGGCACTAACCAACGAGGTTGCTTGGAATGAAAACAAACTTCAAATTGGTAAGTCGGTGGAAGTCTTGGTAGCTAATGATGGCCGCAAGGACGATTCCACCGGAAGACTTACCGGTCGCGCCAGAGATAGCCGCTTAGTCCACTTCTCACTACCAGCTGGCATGAAGCGTCCAAGGCCGGGCGATTTGGTTACTGTTACGGTTACCGATGCTGGTCCTTATCACCTGCTAGCCGATCCGGATTCTGCTGATGAAGTAATCGTTCGTCGAACCATTGGTGGCGATGCCTTCGAGCGAGTCAACGAAGAAACCGAGATCAGGCGCAAGAGCCTGAGCCTCACTCCGCGCAAATGACAAAACTGATAGCGGTAGTTGGACCAACTGGAACGGGTAAGAGCGACACAGCTATTGCTGTTGCCAAACACATCGAGTCACTCGGGCAAAAGGCTGAAATCGTCAATGCCGATTCGATGCAGTTTTATCGTGGCATGAATATTGGAACAGCCAAGCTCTCCGAGGTTGAGCGCCAAGGAGTGGAACATCACCTGCTCGACTGGCTCGACATTGCCGATGAATCAACAGCTGCCGAATACCAATTGGTTGCCAGGCGCAAGATTCTGGAGCTTCAGGAAGCAAACATCACTCCCATTTTGGCCGGGGGTTCAATGCTCTATCTCGCAGCTGCCCTAAACGAGTTTGGTTTTGCCGCTCGAGACGAAACCATACGAGCCGAATTAGAGGCGGAGCTGCTTCGGGTAGGGGAGTCGGAGCTGTATCGGCGTTTAGTTGCGCTAGCCCCAGACACCGCCAGTCGAATTGACCCAAAGAACGGCCGACGAATCGTTCGAGCCCTTGAAGTGGTTTCCATTACCGGTGACGATTTTGCCGCCAAACTTCCGGATCTCAACGAAAGCTGGCAGCCGGTGTTGGAAATCGGGTTGAACTCTGATCGAGCGCACCTGGTTGCTCGCCTGCAAACTAGAGCGACCAGTATGTGGCAGCGAGGTTTAGTTGCCGAAGTTGAGGCTCTAATCCCAGTGGGTATTCGAGACGGCAAGACTTCGTCAAGAGCAATTGGTTATGCCCAGGCCCTGGCCCAGCTGGATGGAAGACTCACCGAAGCCGAAGCCATCGAGGAAACGGCCAAGCTAACCAGCCGCTATGCCCGTCGTCAGATGTCATGGTTTAGAAGAGACCCGAGAATTAATTGGTTTGATTACCAAGACCCTCAAACGACTTCCAATATCTTGAACCTCGTCACCGAACACCTGAACGCCTAGGCTGGTGGTTATGGCAAAAATCATCCCGTTCACCAAAGGGCATGGAACCGGCAACGATTTCGTGTTGATTTATGACGCCGATAATTCTCTAGACCTGAAAATTGGGCAGGTTGCCAAACTTTGTGACCGCAATTTCGGAATCGGTGCCGATGGATTTATTCGGGTCATTGAGAGTCGTTTGGTTGCCGAGGCCAAGGAATTGCTGCGGGAAAACCCTGAGGCCAAGTGGTTCATGGATTATCGCAACGCCGACGGATCAAAAGCTGAGATGTGTGGCAACGGTGTTCGAGTTTTCGCTCGCTACCTAATCGAAAAAGGTTTGGTTTCAATCGGAAACGGGGAAACTCTAACGGTTGCGACTCGAGCCGGGGTTCGCGATGTTCAGCCAAATCGCGCTGGTTTTGCCGTTGACATGGGTCGTTGGAAATTAGCAGACGAGACTACGGTGCACGCCTCAAAATTGCCGGTCGGACGATTAGGTCAGGGAATCAATGTTGGCAACCCTCACGTGGTGGTGGCCCTAGCGTCAAAGGATGAACTGGAAGCGTTAGATTTGCACACCGCTCCAAAACTGGAGCCGGCTTTGGAAGACGGCGCCAACGTTGAGTTTGTGGTTCCTGCCGATCCGATGGTGGTCGATGGTGTCGGCTCAATCGAGATGCGCGTTTTCGAACGCGGCGTTGGCGAAACTCTGAGTTGCGGAACTGGAATTGTGGCCGCAGCTCTGGCGACCCGGCACTGGGCTGGGCCGGCAGCACCGAACATCTGGTCGGTAACCGTTCCAGGTGGCACACTCGGAGTTCGAATGTTCCCTACCGAAGAGGGCGAGCACGTTGGTTTGTCGGGTGCCGCCGAATTGGTTTTCGATGGCGAAATTGACGCCGAAACCTTTTTCTAGTTTTTGTGGGTAACTCGAATTACCCGAAATTGTTTTGAGTTATCAACCTTCAGGCAGTTGAACTTTTTGGGAAGTGTGTCCTGTAGCCAACGCAGCAGTGACTCGGCCCCAAGATTTTTTTGAACCACTAGATAACTTTCGGCTCCGGACAGCAATCTCGGCAACCAAGTTTTGAGAATCTCGTGAAGTGCCTCTTTACCGACTCGAATCGGAGGGTTCGACCAAATGCCCGCGAACTTCAAGCTGGCTGGAACTTCTTCTGGCTTGCAAATCTTAATGTTGGTAACCCCGAGCAGTGCCGCGTTCATCCTAGTGAGTTCAAGCGCCCGTTCATTTACGTCAACGGCCCATACTGTTACGTGTGGCCGGGCTAGCGCAATCGACAGCGCAATCGGGCCCCATCCGCAACCGATGTCGAGCACATCTCCCAGCTTGGGCGCTTCGTCGAGAAATTCGAGAAGCACGGCCGTTCCGGTATCAACATGGTCTGGCGAGAAAATACCTCCGGCGGTTTGCACGGAAACTTTTTTTCCGGCAAGAGTTACCTCAATCGTCTTTGGACGAAACTCACCGATGGGCTCATTTGAGAAGTAGTGCGCTTGGGGCATAGCCAAACATTAGCGGATTGCGGGCGATTAGTGTTAGTTAGGTGAGTGAAAAAGAGAGCACCGATTCGATCATTGATCGAATTCTGAAACGCGGGGAGCGAGCCGAAGCGCTCGGCGCCGACGACACTCATTCCCACGGCGACTATGACGGCGATCAGCAGGACGTAAGCGACCGCGCCGCACTGCGCCGAGTAAAGGGTCTTTCCACCGAGCTCGAAGACATTACCGAGGTTGAGTATCGCCAGCTACTCATGGAGCGCGTGCTACTGATCGGTCTATGGGGTCAGAACACTTTGCTCGATGCCGAGAATTCGCTTAGAGAACTGGCCGCTCTTTCCGAAACCGCCGGTTCCGAAGTATTGGATGGGCTTCTGCAGCGCCGCGTGAAACCGGATCCAGCCACCTATCTCGGCAAGGGTAAGGCTGAGGAGTTGAGACTACTCGTGGTCGAGACCGGTGCCGATACTGTTATCGCCGATACCGAACTTGCCCCATCCCAGAGGCGAAACCTTGAAGACGTGGTGAAGGTGAAAGTCATCGACCGCACCGCGGTCATTCTCGACATCTTCGCTCAGCATGCCAAGAGCCGCGAGGGTAAAGCCCAGGTTGAACTGGCTCAGCTTCAGTACTTACTTCCACGACTTCGTGGTTGGGGTGAGTCGATGAGCCGACAAGCGGGTGGTCAGGCCGCCGGTGGAGTAGGTATGGGTTCACGCGGTCCAGGTGAAACCAAGATTGAGCTCGATCGACGCCGGATCAATACCCGAATTCAGAAGCTGCGCAAGCAGATCGAAGAGATGAAACCAGCCCGTGATGCCAAGCGTTGGCAACGCACCAAGAATCAGACTCCGGCGGTAGCCATTGCCGGATACACCAACGCTGGAAAGTCTTCGCTGCTAAACCGAATTACCAAGGCTGGCGTCCTGGTGGAGAACTCCCTGTTCGCAACTCTTGACCCAACCGTTCGTCAGGCGCAAACCGAGGACGGGCGCGATTACACTCTGGCCGACACGGTTGGTTTTGTTCGGAACCTTCCGCACCAGTTGGTTGAGGCGTTCCGCTCAACCTTCGAAGAGATTTCGGCAGCGGATTTGATCGTGCATGTGGTTGACGCTTCTCACCCCGATCCCGCGAGCCAGATTGCCACCGTTCGAGAGGTCACATCCGAAGTTGATGCGGCCAAGATCGACGAGCTGGTGGTATTCAACAAGGTTGACTTGGTCGATGAAGCTACCCGATTTGAGCTTCTCGATTTGGAACCGAATTCTCTATTTGTTTCAGCCAGAACGGGCGAGGGTATCGAAGAGCTTTTGGCTGAAATTGCTAAAAGAATTCCTTCACCTGACGTTCGGGTAAAGGCCTTGGTTCCATACGACAAGGGTGCTTTGATTTCAAAGGTTCACCTGCACGGCAGGCTAATCTCCAGCGAACACGTTGAAGCCGGCACCATCATTGAGGCCTTGGTGAAGCCAGACCTGGCTGCCGAATTCAAACCCTACTTACAGGGCTCGTAGCACCGATACAACGCGTCCCATGATTACCGCTTCCGATCCGTCGATTGGATCGAAGGTGGAATTGCGCGGTAACAGCCAGGTTTGGCCATTGGTTTGTTTGAATACCTTCACGGTTGCTTCGGAGTCTGGAAGAAGAGCTGCCACAATGTCGCCGTTGTCGGCTGTTTGCTGCATGCGAACTACCACCCAGTCGCCGTCGCAGATGGCGGCATCGATCATGGAGTCACCCTTGACCTTGAGCATGAACAGATCGTCGCTCTTACCAACCAATTGATTTGGAAGAGTGAAGTGGTCTTCGATGTTTTGCTCGGCCAATAGCCCGGTGCCGGCGGCAATCTGACCAACCAGCGGAATCGACTTGGAGTTTGGCCCAACGGAGATGGCTCCGGTTTTCGAAACGATTGGCGAAATGGCTCGCTGCAGACCCTCGTTTTTCTCAAGGAACCCCAGAGCTCTTAGCTCGCCAAGTTGGTAACTCACCGAGGCCACGCTCTTTAGGCCGACCAGCTCGCCGATTTCGCGCATGCTGGGTGAATAGCCCTTGCTTTGTTGGAACTTGCCAATCACGGCCAGAATCAACTGCTGCTTGGCACTCAGTTTGTCGGTTGCCCCCGAAGGTAGGTAATCCGCTAGGTCTTCTTGTTCTTCGAACATTGCCATCCTCTTTCCTCTTATCGAAAGATTATTCGATTATTTGCAAAAAACCAAACATTTATTCGAAAAACTATTGACAACGTGTCGTGGGTTAGGCGTATTCTTGTTATATACGAACAAACGTTCGAAACAAATGTTCGAAAGAGAAGGTAAGGGTTCCCATGAAAACACAACGATTAACCGTTCTAAGCAAAGCGATTCTCTTGGCTTTAGCCATGATTCTCGCCGTGGCATTCGTTTCCGGAAACGCGGCTGCCTCGGCAGATAAGGCCGACGTCCAGTTCACCTATGTCACGATCACCGAAGGTCAAACTCTCTGGGGTTTGGCTTCCGATTATTCGAAAGACCAGTCGCAGCGCGAATGGATCGCATCTTTGGTAGAACTAAATAACCTCACAACAACCGACCTGCAACCAGGTCAGAAACTCGCGCTACCAAACTAGTTTGCTAAAATTGGCTGGGTGACCGAACTTTCAGACCTACCAATCCGCGACTCGTTGAAGGGGCGCACCCCTTACGGTGCCCCTCAACTGCATGTGCCGATTGCCCTGAACGTAAACGAAAACACTCACCGCATCCCTGAACCAGTTGCGTTAGACGTGGTCTCAAGACTGGCCGCGGCGGTCATCAATATCAACCGCTACCCGGATCGGGAGTTTTCAACCCTTCGTGAAAAACTTGCCAACTATCTAGGTTTCGGCTTAAACGCGAACCAGCTCTGGGCCGCCAACGGCTCAAACGAAGTGATTCAGCAAATCTTTCAGGCGTTCGGAGGTCCGGGCCGCAAAGCTTTGGGATTCCACCCAACCTATTCGATGTATTCACTAATCGCTCTTGGCGCCGAGACCGACTACGTTGAGTCAGACCGTGCCGATCGCTACGAGCTCACCCCGGAACTAATCCGCGCTGCTATTGCTGAGCACCAGCCCGACATCATCATGCTTTGCTCGCCAAATAACCCAACCGGAACGCCACTGTCGTTGTCTTGTATCGAGGCCGCCTATGAAGCGACATCTGGAATCGTGGTTGTCGACGAAGCCTATGCCGAGTTTTCTCACGGGCAAGAGCAGAGTGCCATCTCGCTGTTACCGAATCGTCCGAGGCTCTTGGTTAGCAGAACCATGTCGAAGGCTTTCGCCTTTGCCGGTGCTCGTCTGGGCTATCTAGCAGCCGACCCGGCGGTTATCGACGCTCTTCGGTTGGTTCGCCTGCCATATCACCTGAGCGCATTTACCCAGGCTGCCGCCGAGGCCGCCCTCGACCACAGCCAAGAACTTCTTGCCACGGTTGCCGACATTCAGGTGCAGCGAGACCGACTTCTGGTTGAGTTAGCCGAGCTTGGCTACGACCCTTATCGTTCCGACTCAAACTTCGTGCTCTTTGCCGGTGTGGAAGATCCGAACGCGATGTTTGAAGCGCTGCTAGCTAGGGGAATTTTGGTCCGCAATGTGGGGATACCGAACACCCTGCGTGTAACGGCGGGCACGCCTTCGGAAACCACGGCATTTCTTGAAGCACTAGCCGACCTAACCCATCGGGGCTAAACTTAAATCATCCCAAAGGCGAAACACATAAGTAAGGCATTTAATGAGCAGGTCAGCCACCATCAAGCGCAGCACCAGCGAATCGAAGATTGAGCTCACCCTCAACCTCGATGGCACTGGCAAGTCGAGCATCGACACCGGCGTTGGTTTCTTCGATCACCTACTAACCGCCTTTTCCAAGCACTCGCTGATCGACCTGAACATCAAGGCCACCGGCGATCTGCACATCGACGTTCACCACACCGTGGAAGACACCGCAATTGTTTTGGGCCAGGCCATCCGCGAGGCTCTTGGCGATAAGTCGGGTATCTCACGCTACGGCGATGCCACGGTCCCACTGGATGAAGCTTTAGTTCGCGCGGTCGTCGATCTTTCTGGCCGGCCCTATCTGGTTCACACCGGTGAACCGGCCGGATTTGAATACCACCTCATCGGCGGTCACGTCACCGGTTCGCTGGTTCGTCACGTCTTCGAAGCCATCACTTTGAACGCCGGCATCACCGTTCACATCAACGTGCTAAACGGCCGTGACCCTCACCACATTGCGGAAACCGAGTTCAAGGCATTCGCCAGAGCCATGCGTAAAGCCGTTGAAGCCGACCCACGGGTGAAGGGCATCCCTTCAACCAAGGGCGCTCTGTGACCAAACCCTCCGTTGTAGTTCTTGATTACGGGATTGGTAACGTTCACTCTGCCGTTCGTGCTCTCGAGGCCGCCGGAGCTGATGTTGCGCTCACACGTGATCGCAATCAGGTTCTCAACGCCGATGGGCTGTTCATTCCCGGCGTCGGCGCTTTTGCCGCCGTTATGCAAGCACTCAACTCCTTCAACGTGAATGAATTGATCGACAAACGCCTGGTGGCAGGCAAGGCGGTCATGGGTATTTGTGTGGGTCTTCAGGTTCTGTTCGAAAAAGGTCTCGAGCACGGACTCGAAACCGAAGGGCTAGGTCAACTTCCTGGAACGGTTGAGTTACTCGATGCCCCGCAACTTCCTCACATCGGTTGGAACACAGTGGAAGCGGCCAAGGGTTCAAAGCTTTTCGAGGGAATCGAGAATGAGCGGTTCTACTTCGTTCACTCCTACGGCGTTCGCAACTGGGAGCTTGAGGCAATCGGCTCGTTCATTCCGCCCAAAGTCACCTGGACGGACTACGGCACCAAGTT
>CAEZUR010000017.1_pt1 | contig 15210 bp, 14 predicted proteins | sample 7264531 | NCBI WGS metagenome assembly CAEZUR01 (sample SAMEA6813835, study PRJEB35770) | uncultured Rhodoluna sp. | biome: Freshwater; feature: Freshwater reservoir; material: water | place: Czech Republic | collected 2016-04-20 | depth 0.5m m | reverse complement strand
TAAGTTGACGGCCCATGGTCGAAAACGTGATGTCCGTCTTTGGTTAATTCCTCAATTAAAAAGTGAGAAAGCTCTAACCCTGCGTGGTCGGTGGCGATGTGGATGCGCATAGTGTCTAGGCTAGTTGAGAAACCTTTAATGGATTGACAGGAAAACTAAAAATGCCAGGTGAAAACCTAACCAGAATTGAAGCTTCGACCCGAGCCGAACTACTCAGTGTTGAGTCGTATCGGATTGACTTGGATCTAACTTCATCGGAAACTACTTTCCGCTCGAAGACCACTGTTCGCTTCGAGGCGAAGGCCGGATCTTCAACTTTTATCGACGCCATCACCGAAACCGTGCACTCGATTACATTGAACGGTGAGTCACTTCCTGTTTCTTTGGCCGATGGGGTTCGTATCGAGCTTCCAAACTTGGCTGCTTCTAACGAGTTAGTGGTTGACGCCGACATGTTCTACATGAACACCGGTGAAGGTCTTCACCGCTTTGTTGACCCGGTAGATGGTGAGGTTTACCTTTACTCTCAGTTCGAGGTGCCAGACAGCCGCCGCGTGTTCGCCGTGTTCGAGCAGCCTGACCTGAAGGCAACTTTCCAATTCGTTGCTACCACCCCGGCTCACTGGACTGTTATCTCTAACCAGACCACTCCAAAGCCAGTGTCCTTGGCCGATGGCAAGTCACTCTGGGAGTTCACCCCTACCCCACGGATTTCTTCCTACATCACCGCACTTATTGCCGGTCCTTATGTGGGCGAAACTTCGTCGCTGGTTTCTTCAAACGGCAAGACTATCCCTCTGGGATTCTGGTGCCGCTCATCTTTGAAGCAGTACCTAGACCATGACTACCTGTTCGACATCACTCGCGCCGGTTTCGAGTTCTTCGAAAAGACCTTCAGCACTCCTTACCCTTTTGAGAAGTACGACCAGATCATGGCACCAGATTTCAACGCTGGAGCAATGGAGAACGCCGGAGCCGTTACCTTCAACGAGATCTACGTCTTCCGTGGCGCTTCGTCCGAGGCCATCCAGGAGCGTCGCGTTGTTACCATCCTGCACGAACTTGCTCACATGTGGTTCGGCGATTTGGTAACCATGCGCTGGTGGAACGACCTATGGCTAAACGAGTCGTTTGCCGAGTACACCTCGATTCTGGCAACCGCCGAAGCAACCTCTTGGGATGAAGCTTGGACCACCTTCGCTTCAGGCGAGAAGGCTTGGGCATACCGAGCCGACCAACTAACCACCACTCACCCGATTGTGGCCGAAATCAACGACCTCGAAGACGTAATGATCAACTTCGACGGCATTACCTACGCCAAGGGTGCATCAGTGCTAAAGCAGTTGGCTGCCTGGGTTGGTCGCGAGCCATTTGCAGCCGGTGTGGCCGAATACTTCAAGAAGCACGCCTTTGGAAACGCCGTTCTGGCCGACCTGCTGGTTGAGTTGGAGAAGTCTTCCGGCCGTGACCTAAAGGCTTGGTCGAAACAATGGCTCGAAACCGCTGGTGTTAACAAACTTGAGTTAGACCTCGATGTTGATTCCGCCGGAGTAATCAGCAAATTCAACATCGTGCAGTCGGCAATTTCCGAATACCCGACGATTCGAGAGCACCGCATGGCGGTTGGTTTCTATAATCTGGTTGACGGAAGAATTGTTCGCACCGACCAGGTTGAACTAGATGTTTCTGGTGTTTCAACACCGGTGCCAGACTTTGTTGGTAAAAAGCGCCCGGATCTAATCCTTCTAAACGATGACGACCTCGCCTACGCCAAGATTCGCCTCGACGACGCATCGTGGAAGTTCGCACTGGAGAATCTAGACAAGTTTGAAGACTCACTTGCTCGCACCATGATTTGGATGGCAGCTTGGGATGCCATGCGCGACGGCGAAACTCCGGCTCGCGACTTTGTTGACCTAGTTTTGGGTAACATCCAATCCGAGACTCAAGGTTCAGCGTTGCAGACCCTGCTTCGCCAGCTGGTTACCGTTAGCGCCTACTACGTTGCTCGCGATACTCAGGATGCAACATTCACCAAGGTTGCCAAGCGTCTTTGGGAACTCACCGAAGCCGCCGAAGCAGGCAGCGATGCTCAATACATGTTCCTGAAGTACTGGGCTATCTATGCTCGCGGAGAGTTCGCCGACACCATGGAACAGCTGCTGAGCGGTGAATTGCAGCTTCCTGGTCGCGTTATCGACCAAGACCAGCGCTGGTGGCTAATCCTGTCGCTAGTGGCCATTGAGCGCCTAGGTAAGACCGACATCGACGCCGAACTAGCGAAGGACAACACCGCAAACGGACAAAAGTTCGCATTCCACGCCGAAGGTAACCTACCTGGAAACAAGCAGGCTTACTTCGACCGTCTGATCAACGACAAAGAACTATCGAACACCCTCATTGGCGAAGGAGTTATCGCATTCCAGGAGCACTGGGATTCAAACGACTTCGTGCCATTTGTCGACCAATACTTCGACATGGTTTTGCCAGCCTGGGAGTCTCGCACCTTCAAGATTGCCGAATACCTAATCGAAGGTCTCTACCCAACCGCTCTAGCTTCAGACTCATTGGTGAAGCGCACCCAAGACTTCATCAACAGTCCTGAAATTTCCTCAAAGCCTGCTTTGAAGCGCATCATGATGGAAAACTTGGATAACGTAACGCGAGCACTCAAGGTTCAGAAGGCCGATAAGTAATGAACACCGCTTGGTTCACCGAATTCTGGGTTACCTACCAGACACCAATTCATGTCGTCCTGATTTTGCTAATTGCAATCATCGGGCGAGCGTTGCTTTTGGTTTCGGTGCGCCGAGTGGTTTCCGGCGTTGTTTCCGGCGTGAAATCGGAGGCTAAGGCTGTAGCGGAAGACTCCGAGTCTCCCCTAGCCAAAGCCCGAGTGATTCAGCGAACCAAAACCATCGGTTCGGTGCTTTCGAACTTCATCACCTGGGGCATCGCCCTAATCACGCTAACCATGGTTCTCAACGAGCTAGGCGTTCAGGTGGGCGCTCTAATTGCCGGTGCCGGAATCTTGGGTGCCGCGGTTGGTTTCGGCGCTCAGTCGCTGGTTCGTGACCTGATCAGCGGTCTGTTCATCGTGTTTGAGGACCAGTATGGCGTTGGTGACGTGGTTGACCTTGGTGAGGTCAAGGGTGCCATCGAAGCCGTTGGTCTTCGCGTCACCCAGGTTCGCGATGTTGAAGGAACTCTTTGGTATGTTCGAAACGGCGAAATCTCGCGCGTTGGCAATAAATCACAGGGTTTCACCCGCGTAATTGTCGATCTCTCGTTTGAACCATCGGTTGATTTTGAGAAAGCGAAAGCTCTTTTGCTAGCTGCTGCGGCAAAGGCTTCAAAGTCGAAGGAAATTGCCGGCTTGCTTATTGGAGCCGCCGAAGTCTGGGGTATCCAATCACTCTCCGGCGACGAGTTGGTCATTCGCCTGGTTCAGCAGGTTAGCCCGAAGGGCGTTGACCAAGTTTCTCGAGAAATTCGAGCCGAACTAGCTCTTGAACTCAAGCGATCGAAACTCTCACTAGCGTCTTCTGGCAATAACTTCACGCTCAACCTAAAGAAATAACTTGGACGCCGTCTTCTTCGAACAAGTTGGCGGAACCGAGACGTTCCGAAAACTAGTCGACAAGTTTTACGAGGGTGTTGCCGAAGATCCGCTACTTCGCCAGATGTACCCGGAAGAAGACCTACGCCCTGCCAAAGAACGGCTTCGCATGTTCCTCGAGCAGTACTGGGGTGGGCCACAAACCTACTCGGAACTGCGCGGACATCCTAGACTTCGCATGCGTCACAACGCCTTCCCAATTACCCCGAAGGCCAAAGACGCCTGGCTGACCCACATGCGAACTGCACTTGAATCACTTGGGTTATCGCCGTTACACGAAGCAACGCTCTGGGATTATCTGCAGAGTGCTGCGATCTCCATGGTCAACAAGATGGAGCGCTAGGTAAGCTCAGCGATTCTCAACTTGACTATTTTTGAGACAAGAGATTTAGGTAGCGGCTGCCCAGATGCAAACTGAAATGAGTTTTTTGAAGTGACATATTCGTCCAGATCGGTGGCAAGAGATTCCAAGACATCGGCACTTGGAGTTGAAAAACTCAGATGGTTTTTATGTGCACAAAGTCCAACTACGATTTTCCCGTTGAATTTGAACTGAGCAGATTTCCACATAATCACCTGCTCGAGGTTTGGTTCAATTTGGAGGATTATTCGTCGAACCGCTTCAAGTGTTGACCGCTTCGGCTCATCCTGGGAATCGATGTATTCGGTTACTTCAGCTTCAGACATGGAAATAGTTTATTGATTTAAAGGCTCTGAGCGACCTTCGACAAAATGTGCCCGTTCATGGGGCTAAGTCTTACCCAACCCTGAGTTTCGTAAATTGGAACCGACTCGTTTTCGGTTAGGAAGCCAAGACCTGCCGCCACGAACGCAGCGCCGGTTGGAACGTTCGAGTCGAACTGCATTGAGCGGCCCCAGATTTCACCGCGGATGCGAGCGGCGATTGGGCCACCGACGGATTCCGGTAGAGAATCGGCAACCTCGGCGATGCCGGTTTGAGCGATTTCGGTTAGAAGTTCTTCAGAAACTTCACCAATCTGTTCCCAGCCGCTGCGAGGCGGTGAAACACCGGCCCAAGGGGCTCTGGAGGCGTCAGGAAGAACAACTTGGTACTTGCCTTTCCAGTTCTCATCATTGGCTGCCAGAGCGGCCAGGCGATCGAGCACGGAAGTGATTGGAACAATAACGTCTACTTCGGTCTCTTCAGCTAGTTCGCTGGTTCGAAGACCGAGAACTGTTGGCCCCTTCTCCATCAGGCTTCCGGCAAAAATAGGTGCGACATAGCAAGCCAAAACGTTTCCGAAGGCGCGAAGACGGGTGTGACCGCTGGGATCTAGCCTTTTGGCTCGGGTTAGGTAGGCCTGTAGGTCGAGCATCGAGTCTCGGTCGGCAAGGGTGAAGTCGTTTTTCATCTATACCTAGACTAACCAAGCGAATTGCTAGACTCTCGATTAGAGGGGAACTTAAATGCCAAAAAACAACTTTGACGCTAACGAAATTATTGCCTGGTCTGCTCAACTGCCATTGGTGCACGTTGACCGCGATGCTTACCTGAGAAGCCAATTTGATAGGTACTGCAGCCCGGATCTTTTAGAAAAAGTTCTAGCCCTAGGCCCTGTTGAGGCGGGCATCCCAAAGAAGACCATCGAACTGGTTGCAAAAAGTGCGATAAGTCATGAGACGGCCATGGTGACTTTAATCTCAACCGCTGCAGGAATCCCGGGCGGCTTTGCAATGATTGGAACAATTCCTGGAGACATCATTCAATTCCATGGAGCCATGATTCGCATCTCCCAAAAGCTGGCTTACATTCATGGCTGGCCCGAACTATTTGAAGACAACGGCAAAAACATTGACGATGACACTCGTGGTCTAATGTTGGTATTTCTCGGTGTGATGTACGGCGTTGCTGGTGCAGCTAGAGCTTTAGAAAAGATTGCCGCCCATGTTGCAGCGGAAACCACCAAGAAGCTGGTGACTTCAGCTCTTACCAAAGGGGCTGTTTACCCCGTAATCAAGAAAATTGCTAAAGCAGTGGGTATCACTATGACTAAACGGCTTTTGGCGAGTGGTGTTGGAAAGGCTATCCCAGTTGTTGGTGGAGTCATTTCAGGTGCCATTACATTTGCAAGTTTTCACCCGATGGCCAAAAAGCTAAACAACCACCTTTTGAAGCGCACCACAGCCAAGAGGCGTGCACTCAAGAAGTAATTGCTCTTCGGAAACTTAGACTAAACCTATGAGTGCTGAGATACCGATTCCCACCGATCCGTTAGCGCACCTGCTTTCCACGCTGGATTTGAGTGCCGTTGAGTCGTCTGGTTCTGGTGAGGATGTCTTTGTTGGGCAAAGTCAGTGGATGCCTCACGGGCGCGTTTTTGGCGGTCAGGTGTTGGCTCAATCTTTGGTGGCTGCCACTCGCACGATTGAGGGCATTCGTCCGGTTCACTCGCTACACGGTTATTTCCTTCGGGCTGGAGACATTCGCTTGCCGATTACCCTGTCGGTTGATCGGCTTCGTGATGGTCGGTCTTTTTCTACACGTCGAGTGCAGGCGTTTCAGAACGAGGAACCCATATTTTCGATGATTGCCTCGTTCCAAGACGTTGATCCTGGGGTTGAACACCAAGACCACTTCCCCGCCGGAATTCCTTCGCCGGCCAGCTTGCCTTCGGCGAAAGATTTACTTGGTGATATCGATCACCCTGTGGCTCAGTATTGGGCCAACGCTCGTCCGTTCGACATGCGGCACGTTGAAGATCCGATTTACTTTCAGGTTTCAGGTGAGCCGGTGGCACACCAGGCGGTTTGGCTTAAGGCTTTGGGAACGCTGCCGTTCGACCAAACCATTCACACGGCTGCTTTGGCATATGCCTCGGATTACACGATTCTTGAGCCGATATTTCGCCGGCACGGAATTGCTTGGACACATCCTGGTTTGAAGAGTGCCAGCCTGGATCACGCGATGTGGTTCCATCGGCCAGCTCGGGTTGATGAGTGGATGCTTTACGTGCAGGAATCGCCGAGCGCGCAGGGCGGACGAGGATTATCGCTAGGACGCATTTTCAGCGAAGACGGCCAATTGCTCGCAACCGTTGCCCAAGAGGGCATGGTTCGAGTTCCAGAGGTTTCTTAGTCGCGAGTTAGGCGGCGGTAGGTGGAGCGGTGAGGCTTAGCAGCTTCGGCACCTAGACGTTCAACCTTGTTCTCTTCGTAAGACTGGAAGTTACCTTCGAACCAGTACCACTGATCAGGCTTGTCGTCGTTGCCTTCGTAGGCGAGGATGTGGGTGGCAACGCGGTCGAGGAACCAACGATCGTGGGTGATGACCACAGCGCAACCGGGGAACTCGAGCAGTGCGTTCTCAAGGCTTCCAAGGGTTTCCACATCGAGGTCGTTAGTTGGTTCGTCGAGTAGCAGAACGTTTCCACCCTCTTTGAGCGTGAGAGCTAGGTTTAGGCGGTTACGCTCACCACCGGAAAGAATTCCGGCTGGCTTTTGTTGGTCTGGTCCTTTGAAGCCGAAGGCGGCCACGTAGGCGCGCGACGGCATTTCCACGTTTCCAACCTGCATGTAATCAAGGCCGTCGGAAACAACTTCCCAAAGAGATTTATTTGGGTCGATGCCACCACGGTTTTGGTCGACGTAGGAAATCTTTACGGTTTCACCGATCTTGAGTTCTCCGCCATCGGCTTTTTCCAAACCGACGATGGTCTTGAACAGAGTCGATTTTCCAACACCGTTCGGACCAATCACGCCAACGATTCCGTTACGAGGAAGCGAGAAGGTGAGGCCATCGACGAGAGAACGACCGTCGAAGCCCTTCTTCAGGTTCTTGGCTTCGATTACCACGTTTCCTAGGCGAGGACCTGGTGGAATCTGGATTTCTTCGAAGTCGAGTTTTCTGGTGCGATCGGCTTCGGCTGCCATTTCTTCATAGCGAGCAAGACGGGCCTTCGACTTGGTCTGGCGGGCTTTCGGGCTAGATCTGACCCAGTCGAGTTCGTCGCCTAGGCGCTTGGCGAGCTTGGCGTCTTTCTTGCCGGCAACTTCGAGGCGTTCGCGCTTCTTCTCAAGGTAGGTCGAATAGTTTCCCTCGTAAGGGTAGGCACGACCGCGGTCGAGTTCCAGAATCCATTCGGCAACGTTGTCGAGGAAGTACCTATCGTGGGTTACGGCTAGTACTGCGCCAGGGTATTTGGCGAGGTGCTGCTCGAGCCAAAGTACCGACTCGGCGTCGAGGTGGTTGGTTGGTTCGTCGAGAAGCAGTAGGTCTGGCTTTTCAAGCAGTAGCTTGCAAAGTGCAACGCGACGACGCTCACCTCCGGAAAGATGGGTAACCGCGGTGTCGCCGGGAGGGCAGCGAAGTGCGTCCATGGCTTGTTCAAGTTGGTTATCTAGGTCCCAGCCATCAACGTGGTCGATCTGTTCTTGAAGTTTTCCCATTTCTTCGAGCAGGGTGTCGAAATCGGCGTTTGGGTCGGCCATTGCCTCGGAGATTTCGTTGAAACGCTTGAGCTTGTCTTTGGTGGCTTTCACCGCAAGTTCAACGTTTCCAAGAACGGTAAGAGTTTCATCAAGTGGCGGCTCCTGCATGAGCATGCCAACTGTGTAGTCAGGGCTGAGGCGAGCTTCACCATTGCTTGGCTGTTCTAAGCCAGCCATGATTTTGAGAACGGTTGACTTACCGGCACCGTTAGGGCCAACGACACCAATTTTGGCTCCGGGGATGAACGCGAGCGTTACGTCGTCGAGAATAACCTTCTCGCCGTGCGCCTTACGCGTCTTGATCATCTGGTAAATGAATTCAGCCATGAAAATGCCCTCTGCCGATAAATGTTTGCTTTGGATAAGTTTATCCTGCGTCAGTCTTCGGCAGAGGGCATCGGCCAGACACCTTCTAGGGGGAGGTCGGGTGTCTGGGGCTTATTTGGCGAGAGCTAGTTCTTTTTCTTCCGCTTCTTCGCTTTCGGGTCTTTCCTCCTCCGATGGCTCGGGCAGATCGGCGGTCTCGCGAACCAGAACGGTTCTGGTGAATGCGGCATTGCCCCAGCAAAGGTCGTGCCCTAGTGAATCGGCTTCGATCTCAACCGAGGTTCCGGCGCGTTCGCCGTTATCCCAGTCGCGAACGCGAAGTTTTCCGGTAACCAGCACGCGCTCACCTTTTGAAACTGAGCCGGCGGTGTTGATTGCTAGCTGGCGAAAAGCGGTAACGGTGAACCAGTTGGTTTCGCCATCGACCCACTTGTTTAGGTTGCGGTCGAATTTGCGGTGAGATGCCGCGATACGAAAAGACGTAATCGGGAGACCATCCTGGGTAACTAGGTGGCGGGGTGTTGTGGCAACTAGGCCTGCCACGGTAACGAGTTCTGACATTTTTCCTTCCTTGTGGCGAGCCTGGTTTAGCTGCCTGAAAGGAATTTTGGAACGAAATCAAACTCAAAAACGAGCGAGTTTAAAGCTGTGGAAAACTACTTCGAAAACTCGCGGAACTTTTCGCGAACCTTAGCCATTTTCGGCGCTACAACTGCGTTGCAGTAGCCCTGGTTGGGATTCTTGGCAAAGAAGTCTTGGTGATACTCTTCGGCCGTCCAGAAGGTTTCGGCTGGGTTTATCGCGGTCACGATCTCGCCATCCCAGATGTCTTTGGCACGCTCTAGAGCTGCTTCAAACTCTTGCCTCTCCCCCTCGTTGCGATAGAACATTTCAGAACGGTATTGTGTTCCGATGTCGTTGCCCTGGCGGTTTAGTTGCCTCGGGTCGTGCAGTGTGAAGAAGATATCCAAAATGATTTCGCTCGAGATTTCGTCCTCGTTAAAAAATACTTCAGCAACCTCGGCGTGATTGGTAGTGCCGGTGCAGACCGCCTCGTAACTAGGGTTTTGGCTTTCGCCACCCATGTAACCGCAAACCACGTCGGAAATGCCCTTGAACTGCATGTATGCGCTGTCTAAACACCAGAAACAGCCACCGGCCAAAACGAAACTCTTCATGTCTCTAGCCTAGAGTGAGAGCATGAGTTACGAAGCCAGCCAGAGCCGCTATGACAACATGAAAACCAGACGAGTTGGAAACAGCGGGCTGATTTTGCCCGAAATTTCGCTGGGTCTTTGGCACAACTTTGGGTCGGTCGACGATTTCGCGAACCAGAAAGCGATTTTGCACCGGGCTTTCGATCTTGGTGTTTTCCACTTCGATCTCGCCAATAACTACGGACCGATTCCGGGCAGCGCCGAGGAGAACTTCGGTCAACACCTTCGCGACGGGCTAGCGAAATATCGCGACGAACTGATCATTTCGTCGAAGGCTGGTTACGACATGTGGCCTGGGCCTTTTGGTGAATGGGGTTCTCGCAAATATCTAACCGCTTCGCTGGATCAGAGCCTGAAGCGAATGGGTCTTGAATACGTCGACATTTTCTACTCACATCGATTCGACCCAAATACCCCGCTCGAGGAAACCATGGGAGCGCTGGCCAAGGCGGTGCACGACGGCAAGGCGCTCTACGTTGGAATTTCTAGTTACTCCCCTGCCGACACTGCCCGTGCCAAAGAAATCTTGGACGGTTTAGGCGTTCCGCTAACCATCCATCAGCCGCGCTATTCGATGTTTGATCGCACGCCAGAGAATGGTCTGCTTACCGAGCTGGAACGCATCAATGTTGGAGCGATTGTGTTTAGCCCGCTGGCTCAAGGTCTGCTAACCGATCGCTACTTCAAGGGGATTCCGGAAGGATCAAGAGCCTCTAAAGCGGTCTTCCTAAAAGAAAATCAGGTTAGCGAAAAGTACCTCACTGCAGCATTGGCTTTGAATGAACTGGCTGCCGCTCGAGGACAAACCCTTTCCCAGTTGGCACTGAGTTGGGTATTGCGCAAGGGAATCGTTTCTTCGGCCCTGATTGGGGCCAGTTCGGTAGCTCAGTTGGAATCCAACTTGGCAGCCTTGGATTCGCCAACTTTGACTCAGAGCGAACTTCATGCAATTGAACCGTTAGCGATTCACGGGCTCGGTTAGCGGTGAAGCATGGTGATTCCTTGCGGAACCGTGCGAACCCATTCGCTAGGTGGTAGGTCGACGCGCTTGTATTTGGCTTCCGGGGTCTGAACATACATTGTGGTCGAGCCTCCTCCGTCGAGCATGATCGCTTGAGTGGCACCCATTTCCTTGAGCCATTTGGCTAGCTGGTGAACAGTTGAACCACCTAGACGGAATCGGTTAAACACATCGGCTGAATTTCGCACCCCCATGGTGGTGGTGGCAAACCAAACATCGCCGTTTTCATTCCAGCCCATTGCATTGCGCGGCCGAATGTCTTCGTGACTCGGGGAGCACTGAGCCGTAACCACGCTGTTGATTATGAGATTTTCGCGATTACCAAAGGCCGAGTAGAGTGGGAGGTCTTTTTTGATCTGATAGGTATTGTCGATTTGTAGTTTGGATCCAACTTTTAGACCTCGAACTAAATCGGCCGACCTAAAGCCAACCTGAAGCACTTTCTCTTTCGACCCAACCCTTAAAGACTTTCCATTTTTGTAAATCTTGGTAATTACCCCGTCGAGATCTGTTACCACGGTTGCCGAAAGTTTCGACGTGGTTGGATATAGCTTCGACGTGAATAAAACAGCACCCACCGTTATGTTGGCGGTTCGGTCATTGATGGCACGAATGGAAAAGGATTTTCCGTTTGGTAGGGTGACGGTTCCCGAAGGTGAAATCTCGGTGCGAAGAAACTTAGTGGTTTTGGCCTTTACCGGCTTCACGTATTCAACCGAATCGTCAACCTTTAACACACTTAGCCTTTCAACAGCACTGCCGGCAGCAACAAAAACGTAGTCACCAGGGTTTGTTGGCGGCTTGAAGTCGGTAGTGCTCTTACTGCTGGTTACCACCCCGTCAGAAACGGTTACTACGTAGGAAATACTTGGAAGACCGACATTGGTTTTGTAACTGTTATAGGCACCGATGCTATTTGGTTCAAGAAACTGCAGGTTCAATCCCTGGGTGAGAATCTTCTTTCCATTCGAAGAAATGTGAGAAATTCCCTGGAGCCCAGTGTGTTCGTTTGCAGCAGTCTCAACCACGCCAACGATAGGCGAAGGTTCAACCGGTGAGTAAACGAAATCATTCTCTTCAACCATGGCGCTGTAGAGAAGGTTGGTTCCGCGAAGGTGGAAAAAGTCGCCATTCACGTAAGCAATCGCGTTTACTTTTTTGGCAAGTTTGGCCTGATTTCCAACGTTTCCAATTTTGGTGAAGGTTGGCGCAATCCGCACTTGAGCGAGATTTGAGTGAGAGTAGGAAAGCCTGGTCTTCCAGATTTGCCCGCCATTGGTTTTACCAGCGGCCCAGTCATAGGTTCCATAAACTCCGCTACCCACCATTGGGGTTTCGGAGTGCTTCCCAGCAGTTTCTAGCGAAGGGGTTTTTAAACAGTTTCGGCGGTCTTCCGTTGGAACCAGCTTCGAAGAGTCAATTTCGTCTATTTCAAGTGGGAGCGGCACATATTGATCAGCCGAATTGGAGTCACTGGGGATTTTGGCGCAACCGGAGAAGGCAACAACCGATATTGCCAAAAGCGCGATTGCGCTCAGGCGACTTGGGTTGCGAAACATAGGCTCAATTTTACGTTGCGAACCTGAGTATTATCTAGAAATAAGGGCAACGCCGGTGGGGATGTAACGTATCCAAACTCCATCTGGAAGATCTACCCGATGGTAATCCCCGGCTAGTTTCGCCAGCATCGTGGTGGAACCGCCGCCATCTAACGATACGGCGTAAGTAGCCCCCACAGCGCGAAGCCAATCGGCCATCTGGTGCACGGTGGATCCACCGACTCGGTATCCGCCTTGGCCGCCGTCGTACCAGTCGCGGCCCATTGTGGTGGTAGCTACATAAACATTGCCGTAGTCATCCCAACCGATACCAGTCCTTGGGCGAACCGTATCGGAATTGCCGGTGCAAGGGGCAACCACAGCACCTCGATAAAGCAGGGTGGCGCCTATACCGAAAACCGTTTCATAGCTATTTCCGCTGCTGGTGGTAAAACCGCGTTTGATAGTTACCGATGACCCGACCACAAAACCAGAAATCTTGTTTTGAGCTGTGCCATAGAACTGAATCACTTTGCCGCCAGAGGGTATCGACTGCGAAGATCCACTTGCGTAAACCTTGGTGACCACGCCGTTTGCCGCAACCACCACCGTGGCGGCTCCCTTCGGCGGAGTTGCGTCGAATTTGTCATCGAAAACCACTGCGCCAGACGAATAGGATTGCGACCAAAAATTGACAGCCGAAATGCTCGCCAAAACAGTACCAGCGGAATTCGTGATTGTTCCAGACGAGGTGAGGTAATCGCGCGAAAGTTGAGGGATTCGGCCCACCGGGGGTCGATAGGAAAAAGTAGCACCAACTTTAAGCTTTTTGAGATTTGTGGCAGCCGAGCCAACCGCAGAAAACACATATCCCGAACTTGGTCGGATCGTGGTACCTCGCTGATAGACCGTTTTTACTTTTCCACTGACCACCAAAATCGAAGCGGCCGCAGCTGGCAATACTGAAGATGCAAATGCAGAACTATATGCAATCGTTTTTGAGCCGGTTAGAACAGGCAAATTTAGCCCGTAGATCGTGAAGTTCTTGCCGCTGGATTTCACGATCGAACTTTTCAGCACACCGGTTTTACTGCTGGCAGTAACAGATCGAATACCGATAACCTTTGACCTGACCTGAGGCGAGTAAGTTAGCTGAGAACCTCGAGCAATTGCCGAGTATGGCATGCGGCTAGAGAAATCAAAAAAGTCGCCGTTCACGTGAACCAGCGCCGAAACTCCCTGGGCTAGCGAAAGCTGGCTTTGATCGCGAAGATAAGGGGCGGTGGTTGGGGTCAGCGTGGTGTAGTTCAGATTCGACTTGGTGACAGTGAAACGAGATTCATACGGTGACGAATTTCCCTCGCCCGCCTGAAACGAGTAACGGGTAAGCGATACGCCCTGTTCGAGTGAATCATTTGTAACTGTGGCTCTCGACAGAGGCCTGGTTGCTTCGCAACTGGCAGCATTGGCGGGCAAACCTAGAGATAGAACCACCAAAACTGAAGCTAAGCCCGACGCAATGGCTTTCAAAGTCGTCTTTGGGGTCATGAACTAATAGTAAGCACCTCTGAACCGTTAGGCTTGACGGGTGACTAAAGTTCTCTCATCCCTCCCAGTCGGCGAAAAAGTAGGCATTGCCTTCTCAGGTGGCCTCGACACGTCTGTTGCTGTTGCCTGGATGCGTGAAAAGGGCGCAATCCCTTACGCCTACACCGCCGATCTTGGCCAATACGACGAAACCGACATCGCCTCGATACCAGACCGAGCGGTTATTTACGGCGCTGAGGCAGGTCGACTTGTTGACTGCCGCTCATCGCTGGTTGAAGAAGGTCTAGCCGCTATCGCTTGCGGAGCATTTCATATTCGAACCGGTGGCAAGGCTTACTTCAATACCACCCCACTTGGTCGAGTAGTAACTGGAACCTTATTGGTACGTGCCATGCGCGACGATCAGGTTGAGATTTGGGGCGACGGCTCAACCTACAAGGGCAACGACATCGAACGTTTCTATCGCTACGGTCTCCTAGCAAACCCGAACCTGCGCATCTACAAGCCTTGGCTGGATGCGGACTTCGTTAGCGAACTTGGTGGACGCCACGAGATGAGCGAATGGTTGCAAGCCCGCAAGCTTCCTTACCGCGCCTCAACCGAAAAGGCTTATTCAACCGATGCCAATATGCTTGGCGCCACCCACGAGGCGAAGAGCCTTGAGAACCTCGACACCTCTTATGAAATCGTCGAACCGATTATGGGCGTGAAGTTCTGGGACGCCAACGTTAAAATCGACAGCGAAGACGTGACTGTAACTTTCCGTCAGGGACGCCCGGTTGCCATCAACGGCAAAGAATACAAAGACGCGGTTGAACTAATGCTCGAAGCCAATGCCATCGGCGGTCGCCACGGTCTAGGCATGAGCGACCAGATAGAAAACCGAATCATCGAAGCCAAGAGCCGCGGAATTTACGAGGCTCCTGGAATGGCACTTATCTTTGCCGCCTACGAACGCCTACTTAGTGCGATTCACAACGAAGACACCATCGCCAACTACCACGCCGAAGGTCGCCGCATGGGCCGCCTGCTCTACGAGGGTCGCTGGCTAGATCCACAGACCCTAATGCTGCGCGAGTCATTAACCAAGTGGGTTGCTTCAGCAGTAAACGGTTCGGTCACTCTGAGGCTGCGTCGCGGCGACGACTACACGATTTTGGACACCCGCGGTGAGGGCTTCAGCTACCACCCAGAGAAACTATCGATGGAACGCACCGAAGACTCCGCTTTTGGGCCAACCGACCGAATCGGTCAACTGACTATGCGAAACCTAGACATTCAGGACACCAGAAACAAACTGGATCTTTACCGCAAGCAGGGCCAGATTGAGGGCGGTCAGTTCGAACTGACTTAGGGAGCGTTCGTTATCTGAATCGCGTTTGAGATTCCGATAGCACCCGAAGTTGATTTCACTACTGCAGCCACATTGATTTTCGCTCCACTAGGGAATTTCGCTCCCGAAAGAATCATCTTCCAATCGATTGAGTCGTC
>CAEZUR010000016.1_pt1 | contig 15225 bp, 16 predicted proteins | sample 7264531 | NCBI WGS metagenome assembly CAEZUR01 (sample SAMEA6813835, study PRJEB35770) | uncultured Rhodoluna sp. | biome: Freshwater; feature: Freshwater reservoir; material: water | place: Czech Republic | collected 2016-04-20 | depth 0.5m m | reverse complement strand
GCTCTGAGAAGTGATGCCCAACTACTGCTACCGACCGATAACCTTTGGCCAAAGGCTCTAACGGCTCTTGGTGACCACGCTCCAATCGCCCTTTGGTTTCGCGGAAATCCCAAAAACTTTGCAAGTTTCAATCGTGCCGTTGCGATTGTTGGTTCACGAACCTGCACCAGCTATGGGCAGAGGGTCACCGCCGATACCGTCACCGGATTGGTAAAGGAAGGCGGTGCGACCATTTCCGGGGGTGCACTCGGAGTTGATGCAGTTGCTCATCGGGTAACCCTCAGCCAAGAAGCTGTAACCGTTGCGGTTATGGCTGGTTCACTCGATAACCTTTACCCTTCGGGTAATTGGCAGTTATTTGACGAAATTTCTCACACCGGGTTACTGCTGAGCGAAATGGCGCCCGGCTCTAAACCAACCAGGTGGAGGTTTTTGCAACGAAATCGATTGATTGCAGCACTTTCCGAAGCCGTTGTGGTTACCGAAGCCGGTTGGCGCTCTGGCTCAATCAACACTGCCAGCCACGCGAATGTTTTGAATCGAAGGGTTTTCGCTGTTCCAGGGCCGATTAATAGCCCGTCTTCTGCTGGCTGCAATCGGCTGATTAGAGATCAACTGGCCGAACTGCTTCTAGATGCGGCAGATTTGCCGCTGGAACTTGGCTGGAGAGAGCCATCAATCCCTGACCAAAGCAGTCTCGGATCACTTGAACTTCGAGCTCTAGACGCCTTAACAACCCGCGAACAGCCGTTTGAAACGATAGCCATTGCCTCGGGTCTCTCTCGAGCCGAACTCACTTTGGCCCTGGGAGGCTTACAAATAGCCCAATTGGCGCTTCGTGGAGAGGGAAATGGTTGGCTGAGAACTCACTAATTAGGCAGAATCATCTTTTACCAATTCGTTACCTAGTAACCAACTTTCCGACTACATTGAAAGCCCTTACAGACTAGATTAGGGGAGTGTTTAGCAAAGAAGCCGAACAGAAGTTACAAGGGCACAGCCCGCGTGAACTGTCATGGCGCAGATTTAAGAGCAACAAGGTAGCTATACCTTCGCTGGTCGTTGCGCTACTCGCGATTTTTCTAGTAGTCCTTTCCCCAGTCATTTACTCACTTCTCGGTATAGATCCCAACGCCCGCGACGAAGATGCTCTCGATAACCGCGGTGAAGTCCCTGGCGACTGGAACGGCATTAGCGCCAAACACCCGCTCGGAGTCATTCCCGGTATCGGCTACGACCTTCTAGCCAGAATGCTTTTTGGTGCCCGCGTCTCTTTCCTAATTGCTTTGGCATCCACACTGATTACGGTAGTTCTAGGTTTATTCATGGGAATTGTCGGAGGTTACTTCCGTGGTCGTATCGATGGAGTGATTGGCCGCTTCACCGATTTCCTCCTAGCCTTCCCCACGTTCTTCATGATCATCGCACTGAGTGCACCAACCATTGAGCGCATGGAAAAATCCGGGCTAATTCGAGGCAACGAGGCCCGCATTCTCTACCTAATTCTGATTTTCGCAATTTTCGGCTGGCCTTATTTGAGCCGAATCATCCGTTCACAGGTTATTTCGATTCGCGAGCGCGACTTCGTTCTATCGGCCCAGGCACTTGGCGCATCCGACTTCCGCATTTTGGTTAAAGAGGTCTTGCCAAACGTTTGGACGCCAATCATCATCTATGTTTCGTTAGCGCTTCCCGGATACCTGAGCGCAGAAGCCGTGTTCTCTTATCTCGGTATCGGTGTGCAACCTCCAATGCCTACTCTGGGAACGATCATCGCCGACTCAACCAAGTACATGATGAATAACACGGTTTACTTCTTTATCCCCGCTCTGGCGCTGATTCTATTGGTGCTGACCTTCAACTTACTCGGTGATGCATTGAGAGATGCGTTAGATCCAAAGAGTGAGACATAAGACTTACTCCACCCGGAGTAATAAAAAGAAAACATCAACCTAGGAGGGTGAAATGTTGAAAAGCAAGAAAAGCTTGAAGTTGGCGTTAGCTACACTTTCGGCTGCGGCTCTAGCCGGAGGACTGCTAACTGGCTGTGCTCCAGCAAATGCCGGAGGTACTATCACGTACCTCACTCAGGCTGAAGCCTGGACCCACGCTGATCCACAGCGTAACTACACCGGAATGCACATTGCTTGGTTTGGTTCGTACCTTCAGCGCACGCTGACTGCCTACGACCGCGCCAAAGGTGCTGATGGTTCTGCAATTGTTCCGGACCTAGCTACCGACTTGGGTACTGCTTCGAACGGAAACAAAAAGTGGGAATTCACCCTACGCGATGGTTCAACCTTCGAAGACGGTAGCCCAATCACCTGTGAAGATATCAAGTACGGTGTGTCTCGCACCTTCGCTACCGACATCATCACCGATGGTCCTACCTATGCAATCAGCATGCTAGACGTGCCTTCTGCAGAAGATGGTTCTTCGGCATACAAGGGCCCTTACTCAACCGATGCAGCAAACGACACCGCATCGTTCGATAAGGCCGTTACTTGTTCAGCCGACCACAAGACCATTACCTTCAACCTGAAGCGTCCAGTTGGTGACTTCAACTACACCGTTACCTACCTGTCTTTCAGCCCAGTGCCAAAGGCCAAGGATGACGGAGACCAGTACGACATGCACCCAGTGTCGACCGGTCCTTACAAGATCAAGTCATACAAGATCAACGGCTCGATGGTTCTAGTTCGCAACGAAAAGTGGAGTGCGTCTTCTGACCCACTACGCGCAAACCGTGCGAACCCAGACAAGATTGTTGTGAAGTTTGGTCAGTCTCCTGAAGTTACGGACCAGATCATGCTTGCCGACAAGGACAAGGTCGCTGTTTCACTTGACGCACTATTGCCAACCAACCTATCGAAAGTATTCGACGACAAGGGTAACGTTCTCGCTAAGTACGAGGGACGCGCTCTAAACGTTTACGATCCATATGTTCGTTACGCAGCTGTCAACGTGAAGAAGCTGAACTGTCTACCAGTTCGTCAGGCAATCTACTACGCAAAGAACTTCGATTCTTTGATCACCCTTTCCGGTGGTCAGGCGTTCAATGGTGACCCTGCCGACGGTGTTATCAAGCCTCTAATGGGTCTTGACTACGCTCCAACTGGTTGGGCTGCAGGCGACCCTGACTGGAAGCCAGAAGGTAACATCGAGAAGGCCAAGTCCCTAATGGACCAGGCAAAGACCGAATGTCCTGATCTTTACGCCCGTGCAACTGACCCTAACCAGGGAATTTTCTACGACGTAGCAGACACTCCAACCAGCAAGAGTGCTTCGGCAATCTGGATCGAGTCAATGGCTGCAATTGGTGTAACGATGAAGTTCAACTTCATCGAACCAGGTAAGTACTACTCGATTGTTCTAGACGCAACCAAGCAGGGCGACCTATCTGCCGGTGGTTGGGCTCCAGACTGGGCCAACGCTTCAACCGTTGTACCTGAGTTGTTCACTGCCGAGGGTGGTTTCCCAATGTCACAGAACTGGGACGACCCAGCCTATGCAGAGTTCAAGAAGCGTTCAGACGCAAACTTGAGCGAAACTGACCGTGTTAAGCAGGGTAAGGAATGGGCTGCTCTAAACAAGTACGCAATGGACCAAATGTGGGTTATCCCTGGTGTCTTCTCGAAGACTCAGGAAATCTGGGGTTCAAAGATCGGTGGTGCCTTCTTCTGGGAGCCACAGGGTTCACTATCATTCGGTGACCTTTACATCAAGAAGTAACAAATAGTTGATTGTTCCGTGGTGTTGGGGCTTGCCCCAACACCACGGGCATTCACAAAACAATCGCAAGTTTTGAAAGGAAATGATGAACGGTCTTTTGGCCTACATCTCACGCAGGCTCGGAGTTACCATACTGATCCTCCTTGCGGTTAGCTTTACCGTCTTTGTAATTTTTGCTCTACTGCCCTTCGACCCAGCCACGTTGACCTGCGGTAAAAACTGTAACGACCCGGGAATCATTGAGGCGAACCGTCATCGTTTGGGCTATGACAAATCGTTCCTCGAACAGTATTGGGTCTTCATCGTTGGTCTTTTCGCCGGACGTGACTTTGGCGAGGGCGCTGCATTTATTCACTGCGCCGCCCCATCTTTTGGATATTCGGTGCAATCGCACGCCTGCGTTACCGACCTTATGTTCGAAGCGCTTCCAGTAACACTTTCACTTGCCATCGGTTCACTAATCCTGTGGTTAATTGTCGGCGTTGGACTTGGCATTATTGCTGCCAAATTCCGCGGCAAAATTTGGGATACCCTTTCCACCGCATTCGTGCTGGTTGGAACTTCCCTTCCAACTTTCCTAACTGGCCTAATGCTGATTGTTTTCTTGGTAATCAAGCTTGATTGGTCTCCTTTCCCTGCCGGCGGTTACACCCCGCCGGAAGAAGACATCGTGGCTTGGTTCCTGAGCATGTTCTTACCTTGGGTAACCTTGGCCTTTGCGTATGCCGCAATCTATACGCGTTTTGTGCGCAGCCAGATTCTTGAAATTTCTACCGAGGATTTCATTCGAACTGCCCGCGCCAAAGGTCTAAGCGACGGCGTAATTCTTGGCAAGCACACGATGCGAGCTGCATTAGCCCCGATCGTAACCATGGCCGGCCTTGACTTCGCCGGATTGCTAGGTGGCGCAATTCTTACCGAGGCTGTGTTCAACCTTCCTGGCATGGGGCGATTGTCTTTGGGCGCGGTAGTAGATATCGATCTACCAGTGATCGTGGGAACCACAATTTTGGCCGCTGCAATTGTGGTTGTTATGAACATGATTCTCGACATCGTCTACGCTTTCATCGACCCGAGAGTGAGGGTCTAGTGTCTCTGCTATCAGTACGCGATCTTCGCGTTGAATTTGCCACCCCAGATGGTGTTGTTAAGGCTGTTGGCGGTGTTTCTTTCGAATTGAACGCCGGTGAAACTTTGGCTCTGGTGGGTGAGTCTGGTTCCGGTAAGTCGGTTAGCAACTTGGCCTACATGGGGCTCTTACCAATGGGTAAAACCACCATTAGCGGTTCGGTGCTATTGCAAACTGACGAAGGTCAGGTCGAACTAATTGGCATGTCGAACGATGATCTGCGAAAGATTCGCGGCAAAGAAATTGCCATGATTTTCCAAGACCCGATGTCGGCGCTGCACCCTTACTACAGCATCGGTGACCAGCTCATAGAAGCTCACCAGGCTCACAACGAAGTGGCCAAAAGTGTCAGCCGGGCAAGGGCGGTTGAACTACTTTCGCTAGTTGGCGTGGCCAATGCTGAAGACCGCTTGTCGGCTTACCCACACCAGTTCTCTGGTGGCATGCGCCAGCGCGTGATGATAGCCATGGCGCTGATGAATAACCCTAAGGTGCTGATTGCGGATGAACCGACCACCGCACTCGACGTAACCATTCAGGCTCAAATCCTCAAGTTACTTCGCGACCTTCAAAAACAGTTTCAGATGGCTGTTATCTTGATCACCCACGACCTAGGTGTCGTGGCCGGAGCTGCCGACCGAGTAAACGTGATGTACGGTGGCCGCCTGGTTGAGAGTGCTGAAGTTAACGAGCTTTACGAAAACCCGATGATGCCTTATACGGTTGGCCTTCTCGAATCAATCCCACGCATGGACGAAGCCCATGGCAAACGTCTTCGAACCATCCCGGGGCAGCCTCCTTCACTCATCAAGCTAGGCGATGGCTGCGCCTTCGCAGCGCGTTGCGACAGAAAATCGGAACTTCCAACCGGTAAGTGTGATACCTCACCAGAACTTAAGGCGGTAAGTGCCGGACACCTCGTTCGCTGCCACCTCTTCGAAAGCAAGGGAAAAAGCTAAGTGAACGAACCGTTACTAGAAGTCACCAATTTGCAGAAGTTTTTTCCGGTTTCCGGAAATGGAATTTTTTCTCGCGATCGGGGAACTAACAAGGCCGTAAACGGACTTACCTTCTCGCTAAAAGCGGGAGAAACTTTGGGGTTGGTGGGCGAGTCTGGTTGCGGTAAGTCAACCGCAGGCAGAACAATTTTGAAGCTTTACGAACCAACCGGTGGAACTATCAAATTCGAGGGTGAAGACATCACCGACTATTCACATTCGAAGATGAAGCCGCTTCGCACGAAAATGCAAATGATCTTTCAAGACCCTCAGTCTTCGCTAAACCCCCGTCAATCGGTTGGGGCGATTATCGGTGCCTCGTTTGAAGTTCACAAAATCAACCCGAAGGAAGGTGTGAAGAAAGCCGTTCAAGACTTACTTGAGCGAGTTGGCCTGAACGCCGAGCACTACGACCGTTACCCTCACGAATTCTCTGGCGGTCAGCGTCAGCGCATCGGAATTGCCCGAGCCATTGCCTTGAAGCCACGATTTATTGTTTGTGACGAGCCAGTCTCCGCACTCGATGTGTCCATCCAGGCTCAAGTTGTGAACCTACTAACCGACATTCGCGATGAATACGCCATGTCTTACCTGTTCATCGCGCACGATCTTTCGGTGGTTCAGCACATCTCCGACCGAGTTGGCGTGATGTATCTGGGCAAAATGATGGAGATTGCTCCAACCTCCTCGATCTACGCGACGCCGCATCACCCATACACCAAGGCCTTGCTGTCGGCGGTTCCAATTCCAGATCCAAAGCTAGAGCGCAAGCGTGAACAGATTGTGCTTTCCGGAGACCTTCCATCGCCAATGAACCCACCGACCGGTTGCGTGTTTAGCACCCGCTGCTGGAAGGCGCAGGCGAAATGCTTCGAGGTTGAACCAATTTTGCAAAAAGTTGGCCAGGCCGAAGTTGCCTGCCATTTCCCTGAATAAGTCTTAACCTGTTTAGGTGCCAACGTCTTTCGCTTCCGCACTAGATCGTTACCGCACCCATCTTGAGGCGGGTCGCGGTTATTCCAAACACACCGTAAAGGGTTATCTGACAGATTTGGTCGATCTAGCCGACTTCCTTGAAGTTTTCGGGGTAAAAGCGCCTCGGGATATCGACTTAGAGTCACTTCGTTCCTGGCTGTTCAGTTTGAGCGAGCGCGGTATTGCGAAGTCGTCGATGGCGAGAAAAACGGCTTCGGCAAGGTCCTTTACTGCATGGCTTTTGGAACAGGGCGAGCTTGCCAGCGATCCAGGTCTTCGTCTGCGAACTCCCAAGGCCAATAAGTCTTTACCTAAGGTCGCCACGCGCAAAGCGATGGACCAGGTATTTGCCGCTCTCGAGGCTAAAGCGGCAGAAGGTGATCCGATCCACATCAGGAACCTAGCGATTGTGGAACTGCTCTATGCCACCGGCGCTCGTGTGAGTGAAATCGTTGGTCTCGACATTGGTGACGTAGATACGGCACGGCGGTTGATTCAGGTCACCGGTAAGGGAAACAAGCAGCGAATGATTCCCTATGGGACTCCCTGTGAGGCGGCCATTGAAAACTGGCTCAAGACAGCTAGACCTGCCTTGGTTACTCAAGATACTTCGTTTGAACTGCTTTTGAATAGCAAGGGCAAAAGAATCGGCCCTAGAGCCATTTACGAATTGGTTGCCGGCGCATTAGCTGAAACATCGGTTGGGGCAGCTGGACCTCATGCGCTTCGCCACACCGCTGCTACCCATTTGCTCGACGGGGGAGCCGATCTTCGCGCGGTGCAGGAGCTTTTGGGGCACGCCAGCCTAGGCACTACTCAGATTTACACGCACGTCAGCATTGAGCGCCTGAAGGAAGGCTACACAGCAGCCCATCCCAGGGCTTGAGGCGGCTCGGGGATAAGCCCCCGATTTTAACCAGCGGGGAAAGATAACCGTTAGCGGTTCGCAGAGAAAAATGCAGGCAGGTATCAAGACCGCAGTGTGACCGATAGTTATCGGGGAAGCAAACCGTTCCAATGACCTGACCGGTTTTAACCACATCGCCTGCCAGAACAATTGGGCAAAGCGGTTCAACCGAAGACACCAAACCGTTTTCATGTCTGATTGAAACCACCGAACGATTCACCACGAGGCCGGAAAATGAAATTTCGCCTCTGTGCGAGGCAAAAACCGGCTCTCCAAGCGTTACCAGGTAATCCACGCCTCGATGTCCGGCTGACCAGTCGCTAGAAGGTTGAAGGAACTGACGAACAAGTTTTGGCTCGGCGACCGGAACAATCCAACTCTCAAAGGCGCTCGCGGGAGCGGGTTTAGGCAGAACCGAAAACAGCATTCCCGTGGCAACTAGCAAAAGGGTCAAAACCCAGCGATTTGGTTTCATCGAACCATCTTCAAATCCTTTTGTCGAAATCGTCCAAGAGCCAATAAATCTGTGGAAAACCCGGGCAATTGGCTGATAGTCTTTTAGAAGCAACGTTTAGGCGTTGACTTCGCGTGTCGAACCCCATCGGAACCACTCGGTCCAGCTTGCTGGCTGATTTTGATGCGACACCAGGTGTGACCAGCAACCGCTGGGAGCGATTAACTGAGTGGCACTTTTTTGTGCCAAAAGGAGAAACTGCCATGGCAGTAGTAACAATGCGCGAGATGCTTGACAGCGGCGTGCACTTCGGGCACCAGACCCGTCGTTGGAACCCAAAGATGAAGCGATTCATCCTGACCGACCGCTCTGGCATCTACATCATCGACCTACAGAAGTCGCTCACCAGCATCGACCAGGCTTACGCTTTCGTAAAAGACCTAGTTGCATCCGGTGGTTCGATCATGTTCGTTGGAACCAAAAAGCAGGCTCAGGAAGCTATCGCTTCTCAGGCTCAGCGAGTTGGCCAGCCATACATCAATGAGCGCTGGTTGGGTGGTCTTTTGACCAACTTCCAGACCATTCAGAAGCGACTTACTCGCCTCAAGGAACTTGAAGTCATGGACTTCTCTGGCGCAACCAAGACCGGTCTTACCAAGAAGGAACTTTTGATCCTTCGCCGCGAGCGAGACAAGATGGAGAAGTCGCTCGGCGGTATCCGCAACGTTTCACGTCAGCCTTCAGCACTTTGGGTGGTTGACACCAATAAAGAGCACCTAGCGATTACCGAGGCCAAGAAACTTGGAATTCCAGTTATCGGTATCCTCGACACTAACTGTGACCCAGACGAGGTCACCATCGGTATTCCTGGAAACGACGACGCAATCCGCTCAATCGCACTTTTGACTCGCGTAATTGCCGATGCAGTTGCCGAGGGTCTATTGGCTAAGCACTCGAAGCCTGAAGAGGTTGAGCCGCTAGCCGAGTGGGAGCAGGAGCTACTAAGCACCGACGCACCAATTGCTGCAGCCGTGGTTGACGCTCCTGCTGTTGAGGAAGCTCCGGTTGCCGATGCAGAAGTTGTTGCAGAAGCCCCAGCAGAGAAGGACGCAGAATAATGGCGAACTACACCGCAGCCGACGTAAAGGCTCTGCGCGAGCGCTCAGGCGCTGGCATGATGGACTGCAAGAATGCACTCGACGAAGCCAATGGCGACGGCGAAAAGGCAATGGAAGTTCTTCGTGTTAAGGGCCTAAAAGGCGTGAACAAGCGTGAAGGTCGCACCACCAGCAACGGTCTTATCGTGGCTCGCGTTAGCGGCGGAACCGGTTACCTGATCGAACTAGCTTGTGAAACCGACTTCGTTGCGAAGGCAGAGAAGTTTGTGGCACTGGCAGATTCGATTGCCGATGCAGTTGTTGCAGCCGGAGCCAAAACCCTAGAAGCAGCTTTGGCTGCCGATCTGGGTGGCAAGTCGGTTGGCGACGCAATCAACGACGAGGCAGCAATCATGGGTGAGAAGGTAGAACTTCGTCGCGTGGCTTCGGTTGAAGACGCCAAGGTTGACGCTTACCTACACCGCACCAGCAAGGACCTACCGCCACAGGTTGGCGTGCTAGTTGCTTACTCGGGTGCCAACGACGAGACCGCTCACGATGTTGCAGTGCACATTGCCGCGTTCTCGCCAAACCACCTCACCCGCGACGACGTTGACGCCGAGGTTGTTGCAACCGAGCGTCGCATCGCGGAAGAGACCGCACGCAATGAGGGCAAGCCAGAAGCCGCTCTCACCAAGATCGTTGAAGGTCGCGTTAACGGATTCTTCAAGGAGAACGTGTTGCTAGAACAAGACTTCGCCAAGGACAACAAGTTGTCGGTGGCAAAGGTTCTAGAGAACGCCAATCTAACCGTTTCGGGTTTCGTTCGCTTCCGCGTCGGCGCCTAAACTCAAAAATGTTGAAAAGGCTCGACCGAATCGGTCGGGCCTTTTCGCTTGCCCGCCTAGGATGGAAGTTAGGAGGAAGCAATGGCACACAAGCGTCGAGTTTTACTAAAACTTTCGGGTGAAGCGTTCGGTGGTGGCACTCTCGGAGTGAACCCCGACTACGTGGCGGCTTTCGCCAAGGAAATTGCCGAGGGTGCAAAGACCACCGAAATCGCGATTGTGGTTGGTGGCGGTAACTTCTTCCGCGGAGCAGAGCTTTCTCAGCGAGGAATGGACCGTTCTCGTGCCGACTACATGGGCATGCTGGGTACTGTTATGAATGCTCTCGCTCTTCAAGACTTTCTTGAGCAGGCTGGGGTTGATACCCGTGTTCAATCGGCCATCACCATGGCCCAGGTAACCGAACCTTACATTCCGCTTCGCGCGATTCGCCACCTTGAAAAAGGTCGCGTTGTGATCTTCGGTGCTGGAGCCGGAATGCCTTACTTCTCAACCGACACCGTGGCTGCCCAGCGCGCTCTCGAAATTAAAGCCGATGAGGTTTTGGTTGCTAAAAATGGTGTCGACGGTGTTTACTCGGCCGACCCAAAGAAGGATTCCAAGGCCAAACTGCTGGCTAAAATCAGCTACCAGGAGGCTCTGGTTCAAGGTCTTAAGGTAGTAGACGCAACGGCGTTTAGCCTGTGCATGGACAACAAGATGCCGATGCGGGTTTTCGGGATGCAGGGTAAGAACAACATCACCGACGCCATCAAGGGCAAGGCAATCGGAACCTACGTTTCGGCCTAAGACTTAGCCACAAGGAGAATAAATTGATTTCTGAAATCATGAACAGCATCAAAGAGAAGATGGATAAGGCCGTTGAAGCGGCCAAGGACGATTTTTCCGCAGTTCGAACCGGACGAGTAAACCCCGCCATGTTTCAAAAGATCTTGGTCGACTACTACGGCACCGGAACTCCGATTGGGCAGTTGGCGTCGATGCAGAATCTTGAGGCTCGCACCCTAAACATCACTCCCTACGACAAGAGCGCACTGCTTGCTATTGAGAAGGCGATTCGCGACGAACCTAATTTGGGCGCCACGGTAAACAATGACGGCAACAGTATTCGCGCCTCCCTGCCAGACCTAACCGAAGACCGTCGCAAAGAGTATGTGAAGCTTGTGAAATCTAAGGCGGAAGACGCCCGCGTTTCGGTTCGAAACATTCGTCGCAAGGGTAACGACGACCTCGCGGCATTGAAAAAAGATGGCGCCGCCGGTGAAGACGATCTCGCTCGAGCCGAAAAAGAACTCGATGCGCTTACCAAATTGCACGTCGACGCCATTGACGACGCTTTGAAGCGCAAAGAAGCAGAGCTTCTCGAGGTCTAGTGGCTAACCAGCAGGTTCCAGAAGGCGGACGCAGCCTATCTAAGTCAGTTTTCTATGGAATCCTGCTAGGCGTTGCGTTTTTGCTTTCGGTTCTCATTGTTCGGGAGCTCTTCTTGGTGCTGGTTGGAACTGCGATCGGTTTCGCCGTTTGGGAGCTATCTTCGGCGTTGCGACTAAAGGGTTGGTATGTGCCTCGTGTGCCTTCCGTTATCGGCTCGGTGCTAATCTTTCCAGCAACCTACTATTGGGGCGCAGTGGGGCAGTGGGGCTTCACACTGGCCACATCGCTCGCGCTGATGGTTTGGCGTCTGTTGCATATTCTTGCGGAGAAGCGCCGAAGCGTCTCTCAAACTTTTGGTGAAACCATTAAGGATTTGGCCGCAGCCGCTTTCGTGGTTATCTACCTGCCACTGACCATGTCGTTCTCGGTTCTGCTTCTGAGGCGCGAACACGATGGCCCGGCTTGGCTTTTGTCTTTTGTAGTTCCGGTGGCACTGATCGACACCTTCGGTTATCTGGTCGGTCGCAAACTTGGCCGGCACAAGATGGCTCCCGGGGTAAGCCCGAAGAAAACTTGGGAAGGTTTGTTGGCATCGGTGTTTGCCGGTTTGATTTCCACAGTTCTTCTGGTGACTTTTGTGGTTGGCATTGCTTGGTGGTACGGGGTAATCCTCGCCGGCCTGCTGATTTTGGCCGCAGTCTTTGGCGATCTTGCCGAATCACTCATTAAGCGCGACCTCGGGGTGAAAGACATGTCTTCACTACTTCCTGGGCACGGTGGCATTATGGACCGACTCGACTCGATGTTGCCGGCGGCTCTCGTTACCTACGCGTTCGTAACTGTTTTTGGGCTCTGAGGAGAAAAACATGTCCACCTTTCCTAAAGTAGCCAAAGGCAAACTCGGCTATGCGATTGAAGAGGTAGATTCGCTAATTTCTCGGGCGAGAGATCAGTACTCGAGCGATTCGGCTCGAACTCTAGATTGGCGCGAGCTCACCTCCCAAGGTTTCACAATGGTCAAGGCCGGCTATCAGACAGAAGCGGTCGACGCGGCCATCGATAAGCTTCAAGACACATTTGCTGCCAGGGATGTGTCGTCTAATCGCATAGGCGAGTTGCGTATTGCATTACTCGGACGAGTTTCGAGACCCAAGGGAAAGCGATTTTCTCGGGCCGGTGTCATGCGTCTTGGTTATTCTCGCTCACAGGTGGATGCTGTAATCAAAGTCATTGAGGAATATCTCGAAGGCGGGGAAAAACTGCTCATAGACGAGATTCGTAATATGAGATTCAAGGTTCAACGGGGAGGCTACATTGAGTCGCAGGTTGATTCATTCATCGATCGGGTGGTCGAGCATATTCAAACGGAGCGTTTCGCTAAGCCTGTTAGTGCTCCTATCGTTGGTTCCGGCTACGGTTTCCCAAGCTATCCCGACCCAACCGATCCAGGCTTCAAAGCCTACTAACGCCCTCAAATACGCAAAAACACTAGTTCCTAAGCCGATGGCGGCTCACACCGGCTACAGCCGAGCAAAGTTTTCCTCCGGCTGGGGAAGCATTGCTCAGGGAGACCGAACCTGTGATCTTCGAAACTATATTTTGACTCGTGACCTCACCAAAATCACGCGCAAAGCTTACGACTGGTGCCTAGTTGCTACCGGTGATTTGAAAGACCCATACACCGGGAAACTAATCCATTTCGTTCGTGGGGTGAAAACATCCAACGCCGTTCAAATTGACCATGTGGTTGCTCTAAGTAACGCCTGGGGAACCGGTGCTCAGAGGATTTCGGAGACCTCACGCTATCAACTGGCAAACGATCCGTTAAACCTATTGGCAGTTGACGGACCGACCAACAGTTCTAAGAGCGACAAAGATGCTTCGCTGTTTTTGCCAAGGGTTGGCTACCAGTGCAAATACGTGGCCAGACAACTTGCGGTGAAGAAAAGATATAAACTCTGGGTCACGTCTCCCGAAAAATCAGCAATGCTGAGGGTTCTCAATACCTGCCCCAAGCAGAACCTCCCTTAGAAACTGGGTCTGGCGCTAGCAATTTTGGCAAACTAAACTTGAATTTTGAGTCAATCTAGCTCTGGAGGTGAAATGGGTCGACACGAAGCCTTCCGACCTACCCTTACCTCGCGTTTGGCTAGTCCGCTCAAAATTGCCTTGAAGTACACTGGAATTGCTGCGGTTGCCTCACGTCTGCCGGTACGACGCACCTGGGGTTTTGCCCTAACCGCGGCACTGGCACTGGTTACGTCGGTTGATCCTTACTTTGGCACCCTTCCTTCTTACGCTGCCGAAGTTGACTACGTTAATTACTTTGATGAAGCCGAAAAAGACCAACCGGTGACTGTATCTCTTACCCGTGGCGGCTACGAGGTTGTTTCCGGTGCCGCGGCGAGCAAAATCTTCGTTGAGCTTGCGGTGATACCTAGTGCCAACACGGTTCAGGCAATCGCTTACGGCAAACTGAAAAACTACAACTGGGGTATCGAACAGTATTCCTGTCTGGTCAAACTTTGGAACCGTGAATCAAACTGGAGAGTCAACGCCTTCAACAAGAGTTCTGGAGCCTACGGAATCCCTCAGGCACTGCCTGGTAAGAAGATGGCAGTTGCCGGTGCCGACTGGATGACCAACCCAGAAACTCAAATCAACTGGGGTCTTGGCTACATCGACGGCCGCTACGGCAGCCCTTGTACCGCTTTGTCACACTCCGATCGTCTCAACTGGTACTAATGGCTCGTTCGAACCGCCCAAAGCGCTCTAAAGGGAACCACGAGCACGAAGAGTTGAACCTAGATCGAGTTCGCTCCGGAGTAAAGCGAACCGAAATCAAACGCGGAGTAGCCTACGTAGTTCAGGCATCCACCGGGCGTAATGCCGAAGAAGACAAGACCTGGGTTTGCCCTCACTGCAATCTCAGCATTTCAATTGGGCTTAGCCACTTGGTGGTTTGGGACGAAGTTCGCGGGCTAGATACCCGTCGTCACTTTCACACCACCTGTTGGGCAAAGTTTCAGGGCTCTCTACTTTGAGCGAAGTAATCGATATTCGTTCCAGTGTTGAACTTCCAGCAATTCGGGAGGAAGTCAGTTTTGTAACGTCGGATGGTTTCAGGCTGGTAGGGGAACTTGCTTTACCGATTTCGGGCAAGCCAACAGCCACTCTTATAACTTTTCACCCGCTGCCAACCCATGGCGGCTTCATGGACTCTCATGTCTTCCGCAAAGCGGCCAATCGACTTCCCGCGCTCGCTAATCTAGCGGTGCTCCGCTTTAACACCCGTGGAACATCGTCTCCCAGAGGCACCAGCGAGGGAGAGTTCGGGCAGGGGATTACCGAGCAAGCCGACCTCGAAGCAGCCATTAGTTATGCCATAGAGCGCGACCTACCCAACCTCTGGTTGGTTGGTTGGAGTTTCGGTACCGAATTGGTCTTGAAGTATGGCTTTGATAAGCCGGTTCTCGGTGGCATTCTTCTTTCGCCTCCGCTTCATCGCACGAGCGAGGAAGAACTTGCGCGCTGGGCGAATAACGGAAAACGGCTGATTGCCCTAATTCCTGAGTTTGATGACTATCTTCGCCCGGAAGAAGCAAAAAGCAGGTTTTCGGTTATTCCTCAGGCTGAGCTGATTGCGATTGAAGACGGAAAACACCTTTGGGTTGGCGAAACGGCTACCAAACGGGTGCTAAACGAAATCGT